>Ga0307948_1001960_pt1 | contig 14818 bp, 14 predicted proteins | sample OrgLakmetagen280_FD_201824 | JGI IMG/M metagenome (GOLD analysis project Ga0307948, IMG submission 201824) | Saline water microbial communities from Organic Lake, Antarctica - #280 | ecosystem: Environmental > Aquatic > Non-marine Saline and Alkaline > Saline | place: Antarctica: Organic Lake...
CGGCCTTGCGCCCGAAGACAGGGGCCGGGCCGAGGAACTGGCCCGCCGCCTGACCGGCGACAACGGCACACATGTCGTCAGCTATGGCACCGAGGCGGGTCAATTCCAGGAACGCGGCTATTCGGCAGTGGTCTGCGGGCCAGGCGATATCGCGCAGGCCCACCAGCCGAACGAGTTCATCAGCGTGGCGCAGTTCAAGGCGGGCGAAGCCTTTATCGACCGGCTGGTCCAGCATCTGGCTGAATAGGACCATTCGGGCTTCACCCTCGGACCGCGTTGGGGCAGTGTTGTGCCGAACTTGCCAGATACCGGGGCGAACTCCGGACAGGATCAGACCATGACCAGCTTTCCGATTACCACGGCGCAACCGATCGAACACGCCAATGACTTGCCTGCCGAGACCGATTTCGTGGTCATCGGTGGCGGAATCATCGGTGTGACGACCGCATGGACGCTTGCCAAGGCCGGTCACCGGGTGACGCTGCTGGAAAAGGGCAGGATCGCGGCGGAACAATCCTCGCGCAACTGGGGCTGGATCAGGGCGCAGGGGCGCGATCTGGGCGAATTGCCCATCGCGCTCGAGGCGCAGCGCCTTTGGGGCGAAATCGCACCGCAACTGGACTGCGACATCGGGCTGACGCAGGGTGGCACGCTGTATCTGGCCGAGGACGAAGAGGCGCTTGGCCGCTATCAGGGCTGGCTGGATCAAGCCAAGACCTATCAGGTGTCATCGCGGATGCTGACCGCCGACGCAGTTCGTGACCTGATGCCCTCGGCCAGGCAAACGGTCGTCGGCGGGCTTCATACACCCACGGATTGCCGCGCCGAGCCTTGGCTTGCGGTGCCAGCTATCGCCCGATTGGCGGCGCAGGCGGGGGTCACACTTGTTGAAAACTGCGCGGTCCGCACACTCGACCGGGAAGCGGGCCGGATCACTGGCGTGGTGACCGAACGCGGTCGGATCAAGACGCCCGCCGTGGTGCTGGCCGGTGGGGCGTGGTCCTCGCTTTTCCTGCGCCGCCACGGGATCGCGCTGCCGCAACTCTCGGTTCGCGCGACCGTGGTGCAGACCGAACCCTTGCCCGAGGTCTTCGCGGGCGGTGCGGTGGGGCGAAACGTGGCATTCCGCAGGCGTGCGGACGGTGGCTATACGTTGGCCCCCAGCACCCGTCACGACTTTTACATCGGGCCCGACAGCCTGCGCCATTTCCGGGCGTTCCAGCCGATTTTCCGCCGTGACCGGCGGTCGACCCGCCTGCAACCCATGGCACCGCGTGGTTTTCCCGATGCCTGGGGACAGGCGCGCAAATGGTCGGGCGACAGCGAATCCCCTTTTGAGCGGATGCGCGTGTTGAACCCGACACCCAACGCGAACCTCGTGAAAGGCATGGCGCGCGACATGGCCGCGATGTTCCCGCATCTGGGCGAGGTCCGGGTCAAGACCGCTTGGGCGGGGATGATCGATGCGCTGCCTGATGATGTGCCGGTCGTGGACAGGGTCGCCAGCGTTCCGGGGCTGACAGTGGCCACGGGCATGTGCGGCCACGGCTTTGGCATCGGCCCCGCTTTTGGCCGTATCGCAGCCGAACTGGCGATGGGACGCGATCCGGGCCATGACCTTGACCGGTTCCGTTTTTCGCGGTTCTCGGATGGAAGTCGGATCGAACTGGGCATGGCACCTTGAAACCCGGCGGGGGCGGTGACACCTTCCGCGAAAAGGAGAACAACAATGCCCGTCAAGAACCGCTTTGCCGAACTGCACGATGACCTGACCGCGATCCGCCGCGACCTGCACGAAAACCCTGAAATCCTGTTTGACACGCACCGCACATCGCAGGTGGTGGCCGACCAGCTGAAGGCCTATGGCGTGGACGAGATCGTCACGGGTATCGGGCGCACCGGCGTCGTCGGCGTGATCCACGGAAAGACCAATACATCGGGCAAAACCATAGGCTTGCGCGCCGACATGGATGCACTTCCGATCCACGAAGCGACGGGTCTGCCGTATGCTTCCAAGACCGATGGTGCCATGCACGCCTGTGGCCATGACGGCCATACCACGATGCTGTTGGGTGCCGCGCAATACCTTGCCGAGACGCGTAATTTCGACGGCACCGTCGTCGTGATCTTCCAGCCCGCCGAAGAAGGTGGCGGCGGTGGCCGCGAGATGTGTGAGGACGGCCTGATGTCCCGCTGGAACATCGACGAAGTCTACGGCATGCACAACTGGCCCGGCAAGCCCGTCGGCAGCTTCGCGATCCGCCCCGGCGCCTTTTTCGCCGCGACCGACCAGTTCGATATCGTGATCGAAGGCAAGGGGGGCCACGCCGCCAAGCCGCACGAGACGGTCGACAGCACGCTTGTTGCGGCGCACTGTGTCACGGCCCTGCAATCCATCGCCAGCCGCAATGCCGACCCCGTGGATCAGGTCGTCGTTTCGGTCACCTCGATCGAAAGCTCGTCCAAGGCATTCAATGTCATCGCGCAGCGCGTGCACCTGAAAGGCACCGTCCGCACCATGTCCGCAGAGATGCGCGATCTGGCCGAAAAGCGCCTGACCGCAATCTGCGAAGGCACGGCTGCGACCTTCGGCGCGACGGCCGATGTCACATACCACCGCGGCTATCCCTGCATGGTGAACCACGAGGACCAGACCACATTTGCCGCCGAGGTCGCGCGCAAGGTATCGGGTCAATGCGATGACGCGCCGCTGGTCATGGGGGGCGAGGATTTCGCCTTCATGCTCGAGGAGCGCCCCGGCGCCTATATCCTTGTCGGCAACGGCGATACGGCCTCGGTCCACCATCCCGAATACAACTTCAACGACGAAGCGATCCCCGCGGGCTGTTCGTGGTGGGCAGAACTGGTGGAACAGCGGATGCCTGCGGCTTAGGCCAGCAGGCGCCGATAGATCGCGGTCAGGGCTTCTGCCTCGTCCGCGATCCGAAACCCGTTGACGGCCCGAGGGCGGCAATTGCCCTTCCAGCGCTCCAGAATTTCAGGCGCGGTCAACACCTGTTCGATGGCGTCGGTCAAAGCTGTGCCATCGTTCGTCGGGACCAGCGTACCGGTTTCACCATCGGCTACGATCTCTTCGAAGGCTCCGGTCCGCGTGGCGATGCTGGGCACGCCGCAGGACATGGCCTCCAGCGGTGTAAGGCCGAAGCCCTCGTTGCGCTGTGGCGCGATGTAGAGATCGAGCGCCTGAAACCAGGGTGCGATTGTCCAGCCGGGGTCTTCCGGCAGAATGTGGATCCGGTCGGCAACCGGCGATGCAGCAATCCGCTCTTTGAGGTCCTCCAGGTAATCAGTGAACTGTTTCGTGACACCGCCCATCATCACGGCATGGACGTTTGGAAAACGGGGCAAGAGGTCGATCATCGCGTCGATGAACAAATCGTTGCCTTTCGAGGGCCGCACACGCCCGAAGCACCCCAACAGCACTGTGTTCACAGGCAGGCCAAGCTTTTGGCGCAGAGTTGCTTGGTCGGCAGGTGGACAAAAGTGATCGGTATCGATTCCATGGGGAATGACTTGGGCCTCGCGATCCAGAAATGCGGCAGACCGAGACGATGTTGCGACCAGTGCATTCATCTGACGGATCAGCCATTTCGTATAGCCTGAATGATGACGCTGAGCAGCCGAGGTGAACATCAGTTTCAGTGGTTGGCGCAGGACGTGTTTTAGGATCAGCCCGACCAGCATTTCGTTGTTGCGTCTTGCGTGCCAGACGCGGCGGTTCCGCGGCATCGTCAGAAGGTCGCGCAACCGGATTTGCGGAAGGTCGTCGGGCAGCTTCGGGCCGACGCTGGCGATCGCGATCTGCCGGGCCTGTAGCGGGACCAGCCGCAGCACGGTCGAGGTGACGCCCGAGTAGCGTTTCTTGAGGTTGGGCGCGATGACCTGAACAGTTGCGGGGTCGATCATCGGGTTCGCCTTTCCATCAGTGCGACGAGGTCGTCAACAAGATCTGCGGTGCCGTCGGACTGTGCGGCTTTGCAGTCTTCGGCGGCGGTCGCCATCTTTCGTGCGGTGTCCGGCGACCCAAGCAGGTGCGACACCTTGACCGAGAGGTCATCGGCGGTGACGGCAATGCTTCCACCGGCTGCGTCAAGCCTGTCGTAGTCGGCCTGACTGTTGGCGACGAGAGGCCCGTGCAGGATCGCGGTGCCACAAGCTGCTTCCCATGGGTTATGCCCGCCCACGGGGACAAAGCTGCCAGCGAGTAGGGTGATGGGCGACAGACGGTAGAGCAGGCCCATGTCCCCGATTGTATCCGCCAGATATACGGCCCCAACGCCTGCCACACCGGCGCTGCGGCGGCTGACCGTGAGACCCCTGTCCCGAGCAAGCTGCATGATATCGGATGCCCGGTTCGGATGGCGCGGGGCCAGGATCAGGCAGAGGTCGGCGTGCTTGGCCCGTAGTGTGACATGGGCATCGAGAATGGCGGCTTCCTCGCCCTCGTGGGTCGAAGCGGCCAGCCAGACGGGGCGTCCGTTCAGGGCATCTGTCAAAGAGCGTCTGGCGACCGGGTCATCGGGCGGGGGCGGTGCAGCGGCCTTGAGGTTGGCCCCGACGCGGACGCGGGGGGCGCCAAGGGCTTCCAGTTTGGCTGCGGTCTCTGCCGTCTGGGCTATGATCAAAGAGAACTGCGAGAAAAGCCAACGGCTTGCGGAACCGAGCTTGCGCCAGTTGTCCAATGACTTCGCCGACAGGCGCGCGTTCAGCAGAACGACAGGCACGTCACGCTCCCTACAGGACCGGATGGTCTGCGGCCAGATTTCGGATTCGACCAGAACCAGTAGATCGGGCGACCAATGGGTGTGAAACCGGCGCAACGCAGCGCGCGTGTCGATTGGTGCGAATTGGTGTATCACGTCCTTGGGCAAGCGCTTGGCCAAGATTTCGGCCGAGGTGGCCGTGACCGAGGTGACAAGGATGTGGATATCAGGGCGCTCTGCCCTCAACACCTGAACCAGCGGCAGAATGCTGAGCGTTTCGCCAACCGACGCGCCGTGAAACCAGATCAGTGGGCCATCGGGCCGCAATCTGGTCGCGCTTCCGCGGCGTTCGGCAATCCTTGCGGAAGAAACGGACTGTCCGGCCAGACGTTTCGCAACCCTGCTGTAAAGCAACGGGGCCGCAAGATCGGCCAGACCCGCATAGACGCGCAACAATAGCGGCGGCGGGGCCACCTTACCCCCCGGTATGGCTCATATGGCGGCTGACGCGGCCTTCGACGTCCTGACGGGAATAGTCGAAATCGTGTCCCTTGGGTTTCAGCGCGATTGCGGCCCGGATCGCTTCCTCGAGTTGTGCGTCACCTTCCGAGGCGCGGAGCGGCGCGCGCAGGTCGGAAGACCCTTCCTGCCCGAGGCAGGTAAAGATCTCACCGGTGCAGGTTATCCGGACGCGGTTGCAACTTTCGCAGAAGTTGTGGCTGAGCGGGGTGATGAACCCGATCCGCTGGCCGGTCTCTGCCAGACCGACGTAGCGGGCGGGGCCGCCGGTCCGGTCTGGCAGGTCCGAAAGCGAATAGCGGGTTGCAAGCTGCGCCCGCACGTCGTCGAGCGACCAGTATTGGCCGATGCGGTCCTCGTTGCCGATGTCGCCCATCGGCATGACCTCGATGAAGGTCAGGTCCATGCCCTTTGCGGCGGCCCATTCGGTGAGAGTGAACAGCTCGTCCTCGTTAAAGCCTTTCAACGCGACGGTGTTGATCTTGACCTTGAGACCGGCCTCCAGCGCCGCATCGATTCCGCGCAGCACCTGTGGCAGGCGGCCCCAGCGGGTGACTTCTGCGAACTTGTCCTCGTCCAGCGTATCGAGCGAGATATTGACCCGACGCACACCGGCATCGAAAAGATCCCGTGCAAAGCGCTCTAGCTGAGAGCCGTTGGTCGTCAGTGTCAGGTCGTCCAGATTACCTGCTTCAAGATGGCGGTGCATCCCCTTAAAAAACGTCATGATATCACGGCGCACCAATGGCTCGCCCCCGGTGATCCGCAGTTTTCTGACACCAAGCCGGATGAAGGTTGAACACAGGCGGTCCAGTTCCTCGAGGGTCAGCAACTCTTTCTTGGGCAGGAAGGTCATGTTCTCGGACATGCAGTAGACGCAGCGAAAGTCGCAGCGGTCCGTCACAGAGACACGCAGGTAGGAAATGGCGCGGGCGAAGGGATCAATCAACATGGGGGGAACCTAGGGTGCGGCGGGTCGGCGCGCAAGGCGTGCATCGGCGCTTGTCAGGTTGGCGGGCGGGTTCTATCGTCAGATCATGAGATATTTGCTTTTGACCCCCGTCCTCGTACTGGCGGCCTGCGACGATCCTGCGTGGCAGTTGCAGTCCGCACCACCCGCCGAGACAGCAAACGCTGCGTTGCCTGGTGAGGCTGCGACAGTCAGCCCGACGCCGCGACCGCCGGCTGAGGCCCGCACGGTTGACGATTTCGACACCACCTCGGATGAAGAGCGTGCCGCCGCAGTTGCCGCGCCGACAGACGGGGGCGGCGAAAGCTTGCTGGGAACGACGATCGCCTCTCTCGGGTCGCCGACTGAACCGGGAATATGGCTGGAAACGCATCTTACCCAATCCGAAGAGCCGGGGCGCGCGGAATGGCAAGGCAATTCCGTCAACCTTGAACTGCGGCCATCTGGTGGCGAAGTGGGATCGGGCAGTGAAATATCGCTGGCCGCGATGCGGCTTCTGGAAATCCCGCTGACCGATCTGCCCGAAATTTCGGTCTACCGTCGGGGCAACGCGCCGGGGTCATAGGACAGGGTCACTCGACCGTGACCGACTTTGCCAGATTGCGCGGCTGGTCGACGTCGGTGCCCTTGGCGACGGCGGTGTGATAGGCCAGAAGCTGCGCGGGCACGGCATAAAGGATCGGCGCAAGGAAGGGATCGACGTCGGGCATGACGATGGTCTGCCACACACCCTCGCCAGCCTCTTTCGCGCCCTTCGCATCGGTGATCAGCAGCACCTTACCACCACGGGCCATTACTTCTTGCATGTTGCTGACGGTCTTGTCGAAAAGCGTATCGCGCGGGGCCATGACGATGACCGGCACATAGGGATCTACCAGCGCGATAGGCCCGTGCTTCAGTTCGCCTGATGCATAAGCTTCGGCGTGGATGTAGCTGATTTCCTTGAGTTTTAGCGCGCCCTCCATCGCAAGAGGATACATCGGACCGCGCCCCAGAAACAGGATATCTGCAGCTTCCGCCAGTTCGACTGCGATCTTGGCTGTGCGGTCTTCGATGGTCAGCGCCTGATTGATGATGCCGGGCAGCTGGCGCAGGCTGGCCAGCATCTGTGCGCCCCGTGCATCGTCCAACGTGCCGCGTGCCATGCCTGCGCGGATCACCAGCGTTGCAAGGGTCATCAACTGGCAGGTGAAGGCCTTGGTCGACGCAACCCCGACCTCGACGCCCGCAAAGATGGGCAGGGCAAGGTCGCTTTCCCGCGCGATCGAGCTTTCGGGGACGTTGACGACCGACACGATGCTGTCGGCGCGGCCTTTCATGTAGCGCAGGGCGGCCAGCGTGTCGGCGGTTTCACCCGACTGGCTGACGAAAAGCCCGACGGTGCCCTTGGTGACCGGCGGCTCGCGATAGCGGAATTCCGACGCGACATCGACCTCGACGGGCAGCCTTGCGATCTGCTCGAACCAGTATTTGGCAACGAAGCAGGCCAGATAGGCGGTGCCGCAGGCGACCATGGTCAGACGCTCGACTTTGGTAAAGTCGATGCCCGGCTCTGGCAGGACGACATGGGTGGCGTCGGCGTCGATATAGTGGCTCAGCGCGCCTTGCAGGACTGTCGGCTGTTCGGCGATTTCCTTGGCCATGTAATGCTTGTAGCCGCCCTTGTCGGTCAGTGCGGTATCGAGGTTGATGGTCTTTGTCGGGCGGTTCACCTGTTCGTTCGCGGCATCGCGTATTTCGACGCCCGCGCGTGTTACGAGGGCCCAGTCGCCTTCCTCCAGATAGGTGATGCGGTCGGTCAGCGGGGCAAGCGCGATGGCATCGGAGCCCACGAACATCTCGCCGCTCCCGTGCCCGATCGCAAGGGGCGAGCCCTTGCGGGCGCAGATCAACAGGTCTTCTTCGCCGTCGAACAGAAGGCAAAGCGCATAGGCGCCTTCAAGGCGGGCAATCGTCTTTTGTGCGGCCTCACGGGGCGACAGCCCCTGATCGCGAAAGTAGCCGGCCAGCAGCGCGATGGTTTCCGTGTCCGTATCGGTCTGGTGCCCGATCTGGTGAGAGGCAAGGAATTCGCGCAATTCACGGAAGTTCTCGATGATGCCGTTATGGACGACAGCCACGCCGCCCGACCGGTGGGGGTGGGCGTTTTCGACGTTCGGGGCACCGTGGGTCGCCCACCGCGTGTGGCCGATGCCGATCTTGCCTGCCAAAGGGTTGTGGACCAGATGGTCGGTCAGGTTGACCAGTTTGCCCACGGCGCGCCTGCGGTCCAGCACGCCATTGTTGACGGTCGCGATACCGGCGCTGTCGTAGCCGCGATATTCAAGCCGCTTCAGCGCCTCGACCAGCTGCGGGGCGGCTTCGTGATTGCTGAGAACGCCGATGATGCCACACATGGCTTAACCTTTCCTTTTCGCGGCCTTCGCGGCACGCAACTTGTCCATGATCCGTCTGGCAAGGCCGGGTTTGTTCACCTGCTTGGCACGCCCCAATGCAAGAGCGCCCTCTGGCACATCGGTCGTGATGACCGACCCGCTGCCGGTCATCGCCCCTGCGCCAACCGTCACGGGGGCGACCAGCATGGTGGAGGACCCGATGAAGGCGCCGTCGCCAATGGTCGTGTGATGCTTGAAAAAGCCGTCGTAGTTGCAGGTCACCGAGCCTGCGCCGATGTTCGCCTGCGCCCCGATGGTCGCGTCGCCGACGTAGGACAGGTGATTCACCTTCGCGCCTTCGCCGATCACGGCCTTCTTGATCTCGACGAAGTTGCCGACCTTGGCATTTTCGGCCAGTTCCGTGCCTGGCCGCAGGCGGGCGTAGGGGCCGACGACAGCGCCCCGGCTGACATGGCAGTCCTCCAGATGCGAAAAGGCGCGGATCGTGGCACCGCTTTCGACGGTCACACCGGGCGCGAAGACGACGTAGGCCTCGACCATGCAGTCGCGTCCGAGTGCGGTATCATGGGCCATCATGACGGTGTCGGGGGCGGTCAGGATCGCGCCGTCTTCCAGTGCGGCTGCCCGCGCGTGGGTCTGGAACAGGGCTTCGGCCCTGACCAGTTCGGCACGGGAATTGACGCCCAGTGTTTCGGCCTCGTCGCAGCGCACGACGCCGGCGGTCAGCCCGCGTGCACGGGCGATTTCAACGATATCGGTCAGGTAGTATTCGCCGGATGCGTTGTCGTTGCCGACCGCTTCGATCAGATCGAAAAGCGTTGCGGCATCCGCCGCCACCACGCCCGAATTGCACAGGGTAACGGCGCGGGTGGCTTCGTCGGCGTCCTTGAATTCGACGATGCGTTCCAGCACGTCGCCCTGCGCGACAAGCCGTCCGTAGCGTCCGGGGTCGGCGGCCTCGAATCCCAGAACCACGACGTCATGGGTCGCCCGTGCCGCAAGAATGGCTTCAAGCGTCTCGGGGCGAATGAAAGGGGTGTCGCCGTAAAGCACGATGGCGTCGCCGTCGAAGCCGTTAAGCGCCGGGCGGGCTTGTGCGACGGCATGGGCCGTGCCCAATTGCTGTTCCTGCCGGACGACCTGCACATCTGGGTCCCAGTCCTTCGCGGCAGCTTCCACCAGACCCGCCTGATGCCCCGCGACGACGATCTGCCGCTCGGGATCCAGCGTCGCACCGGCCTTCATGGCATGCACGAGCATGGGCGCGCCTCCGATGGGATGCAAAACCTTGGGCAGGTCCGACTCCATGCGCGAGCCTTTGCCCGCGCCCAAAACGATCAAAGCGTTTGCCATGTCTGCCTGCTACCCAGTTCACTTTTGCGAGGGGTTGTATTCGCTTTTCATGCCGACACAAGCCACAGGGCTTCACTTCGCCCTACACCACGTTACAACATGGGGAAAATGAGGGGCCCATGCGGACAGTCATCTTTGATCTCGACGGCACTTTGGCCGACACCAGCGGCGATCTTTTGTCCGCCGCAAATGCCTGCTTCCGGGATCTGGGGCTTGGCGATCTTCTGACGCTTGAGCGCGATGCGGGCGTCGCGCTCAAGGGCGGGCGGGCCATGCTGCGGCGTGGGTTCGAACGCAGCGGAAGCCACGGCGAGGATGAGGTCGACCGGCAATATGCGCGACTGCTGGATCATTACGATCAGGCGATCGATACCCATACCATTCTCTATCCCGGCGCGATGGAGGCGGTGCTGCATCTCAAGTCACAGGGGTACGCTGTCGCGATCTGCACCAACAAGCCCGAAGCTTTGGCGGTCAAGCTGTTGACACGCATGGGTATTCTTGACGAATTCGCCGCCATGCTGGGGGCGGATACGCTGATGGTGCGCAAGCCCGACCCCGAACACCTGCGCGAAACCGCGCGGCGCGCCGGTGGCAACCCCGACCGGATGGTGCTGATCGGCGATACCGAGACGGACCACAGCACCGCGCGCAATGCCGGATGCCCGTCGATCCTTGTAAGCTTTGGCCCCGGCGGGGGGGATGACGTGGTGGCACTGGCACCCGATGCGCTGATCGGCCATTTCGACGAATTGCCTGCAGCCGTCACGCGCTTGATTGGCTGAAAAACGCATTGACCGGCGGGCAGGGGGACGGGACAGTCGCGCCATGACAGAGGTTTTCACCGGTAGCTTCACCCAGCAGGAACCGATTCCCGAGGACGGGATCGCCGCAGCCTTGGCCGTGATGCGCCACGGACGGCTGCACCGCTACAACACGGCGCAAGGCGAGGTATCCGAGACGGCACTGCTGGAAGAGGAATTTGCCGCCTCGGTTGGCGCACCCTTTTGTCTGGCTGTCGCTTCGGGTGGTTATGCGCTGTCCACGGCCTTGCGGGCCTGCGGCGTCGGGGCGGGCGAGCCTGTGCTGACCAACGCCTTCACGCTGGCGCCGGTGCCGGGGGCGATTGCCAGCGGCGGCGCGGTTCCCGTCTTTGTCGGTGTGACCGAGGATCTGACGCTTGATCTGGACGATCTGAAGGACAAGCTGGGGCAGGCGCGCGTGCTGATGCTGTCGCACATGCGCGGGCATCTGTGTGACATGGACCGGCTGATGACACTGTGCGATGCGGCGGGTGTCACCGTGATCGAGGATTGCGCCCATACGATGGGGGCCACGTGGAACGGCACTCCGTCCGGCCGGTTCGGGCGTTTCGGCTGCTATTCGACCCAGACCTACAAGCACATCAACTCGGGCGAGGGCGGGTTGCTGGTGTCGAATGATGCCGAAGCAATGGCCCGCGCCATCGTCCTTTCGGGCAGCTACATGCTGTTCGACCGTCACCGTGCAGCACCGCCCGTCGACGCCTTTGGCGACATCAAGTACCAGACGCCCAACATTTCGGGGCGGATGGACAACCTGCGGGCTGCGATCCTGCGTCCGCAGCTACGCGATCTTTCGCGTCAGGCGGCGCGGTGGAATGCGCGGTATGCGATTCTTGCGGAAAATCTGCGAAACCTGCCCGGCCTCAGGCTGCCCCACCGGCCAGAGGCCGAGGGCTATGTCGCCTCGTCCTTCCAGTTCCTGCTGCTCGACCGTCAACCGACCGAGATACAGGCATTTCTGGCCGCCTGTGCGACGCGGGGTGTCGAATTGAAGTGGTTCGGCGGCGCCGAGCCTGCGGGCTTCACCTCGCGCTATGACAGCTGGCGCTATGTCGCGGCGGACCCGATGCCCGTGACGGATCGCATTCTGGCAGGCATCATCGACATGCGCCTGCCGCTGACTTTCAGCGAAGAGGATTGCGCGACCATCGCCCGCATCCTGGCTGACGAGGTCATGCGCCTGCGCTAGAATGTCACGTCATATCGTGCCGTGCAGGGTGAAAGGATGCCCCAGACCATCAAGGACAGTATCGATACCGATCTTTGATTGGCCGCTGCGCTGAAAAGGAACAACGACCGTTGAAACGCTGGACACTTTTCCTGCCTGTTGCCGCGCTGACGGTGTTTGCCGGTTATCTTGGCATGCGGATGGGGCAACCACCCAGCGAAACCGCGATCCTGGAACGGTCCGCCGCCCTTTATCTCAGCCGTGCGCCCGAAGGGGCCAGTGCCACGGATTGCGCCGGGCGACCGGGCGAGCCGCCGGTGCGGATCGTGGTGACCTGTGTGCATCCCAACGGTGCGCTTTTCGAAATCATGGTGAACGCCCGCGGACAGCCGGTCTTTCATAGACGACTGGATGACCCGTCAGCATGAGTCTAAAGTTCCGTTCGGCCCTCACGCGTGCCGCGCCGGAGACCCTGGTTTTTACTTATCTTGCCGAGGTTGCCCACCTTGCCTTGGTTGACCGTCTTGGCCCTGCGGGGTAAACGGTAGGCCGACCAGCGTGACAAAGGGGCCATCCGTGCAAGATCTTGCCGTCCAGTATCTGCCGATCATGATCTTTCTGGGCCTTGCCATCGCGCTGGGTCTTATCCTTATCGGGGCGGCCGCCCTTGTGGCTGTCCGTAACCCAGACCCGGAAAAAGTCAGCGCTTATGAGTGCGGGTTCAACGCTTTCGATGACGCCCGGATGAAGTTCGACGTGCGGTTCTACCTCGTTGCGATCCTGTTCATCATTTTCGATCTGGAAGTCGCGTTCCTTTTCCCTTGGGCGGTGGCGTTTCAGGACATTTCGATGACGGCATTCTGGTCGATGATGGTCTTTCTGGGCGTGCTGACGATCGGCTTTGCCTATGAATGGAAGAAGGGCGCGCTTGATTGGGAGTGATCCCGAAACGCCCGAACCCACCGACAGAACGAACGGGCCGTCATCATGATGGCCTTTTTGCTGGCATTCTGACGCAAGTTTGAAGGTCTGCGCGGCTGTCTGTCGCCTTGACCTTCGCGAGGGCGGGGCATACTCCACAGAGGCGGGGCAAACGCTGCCCGACCAAGACAAGGGAGCCTTCCTCATGGGTATCGCCACCGGAGTGAATGACGCTGGACCCGACCGCGAGGTCGCGACTCAGACACTGAACCGCGAACTGCAGGACAAGGGGTTTCTTGTCACCTCGACCGCCGACATCGTGAACTGGGCGCGCACCGGCAGCCTGCACTGGATGACATTCGGTCTGGCCTGCTGTGCTGTCGAGATGATGCACACCTCGATGCCGCGCTACGATCTTGAACGCTTTGGCACCGCGCCGCGCGCATCGCCGCGCCAGTCGGACCTGATGATCGTCGCGGGCACGCTGACCAACAAGATGGCCCCGGCGCTGCGCAAGGTCTACGACCAGATGCCGGAACCACGCTACGTGATCTCGATGGGTTCGTGCGCCAACGGTGGCGGTTATTACCACTACAGTTACTCCGTCGTGCGCGGATGTGACCGGATCGTTCCCGTGGACGTCTATGTGCCGGGCTGCCCGCCAACAGCCGAGGCGCTGCTTTACGGCATATTGCAGCTGCAACGCAAAATCCGCCGCACCGGCACTATCGTCCGCTAGGAGGATCCCATGTCTGACGCATTGCACGAACTCGGCACGCATCTGGAACTCAAGCGCAACGATTGCGTTCTGGGCTGGGACGTGGCGCATGACGAGCTGAATGTCACCGTCTCGCTGTCGAACCTTGCCGGGTTCGTCGAATTCCTCAAGACGGACGCCAACTGCCTTTTCAACTCGCTGGTCGACATCACGGCGGTCGACTATCCCGCCCGCGCGAAACGGTTCGATGTCGTCTATCACTTCCTGTCGATGTACCAGAACCACCGTATCCGCCTGCGCGTGCAGGTGCGCGAGGAAGACATGGTGCCGTCGATCATCGATGTGCATCCATCGGCCAACTGGTTCGAGCGCGAGGTCTTCGACATGTTCGGAATCCTGTTTTCCGGCCACCCTGACCTGCGCCGCATCCTGACCGACTACGGTTTTCGCGGCCATCCCCTGCGCAAGGATTTCCCCACCACTGGCTACACCGAAGTGCGCTATGACGAAGTGCAGAAGCGCGTCGTCTACGAGCCGGTCAGCCTTGTTCAGGAATACCGTCAGTTCGATTTCATGTCGCCCTGGGAAGGGGCCGACTACATCCTGCCGGGCGACGACAAGGCCAAGGAAGAGGCGAAGGGATAGGGCGCGATGCCTGCTGACCCTGTCATTCTTTATGGAATGGGTGCGACGAAGGCCGGGACAAGCTGGCTTTACCGTCATTTGCACGACCACCCCGAGGTGGCGATGCGGGCGATAAAGGAAGCCCATTACTGGGACACTTTCAACGAACCCCGTCGTTCCGACCAGTTGCATGCCTTCGGGAACCGCTTGAAGGAATTGCAAAAAGGACTGTCGGCTGCGGATGCCGCAGGCGAACAGTGGCGCGTCCGCAATCACCAGCGCCGGATCGACGACATGGAACGTCTGATTGCGCTGTTGCGCGCGGATCGCACGGACGACAGCGGGTATCTGGCCTGGCTCATCAAGGGCACCGGCGACGCCAAGGTCGTGGGCGAGATTACGCCGGGCTACGCAAGCGTCGGGGAAGACTGTCTGTCCCGTATGCGCGACCTGCTGCCCACGACACGGTTTCTTTTCTGTGGTTGCCGCCCGTAGTGCAAGAAGTTTTTGACCCTATTGGCGTGTGATCGAGTGCGAACTTCTGTCAGGCCTCGGTGTGCGGCATTTCCAGAAGCCGCGGGCCGGGATGGTGATCAGCGGA
>Ga0307948_1001964_pt1 | contig 14806 bp, 20 predicted proteins | sample OrgLakmetagen280_FD_201824 | JGI IMG/M metagenome (GOLD analysis project Ga0307948, IMG submission 201824) | Saline water microbial communities from Organic Lake, Antarctica - #280 | ecosystem: Environmental > Aquatic > Non-marine Saline and Alkaline > Saline | place: Antarctica: Organic Lake...
CGACTCGTGGTTAACTATTTGGTTACCAAAGAGTTAACCAAATGACTTAACCAAGTCCCGTGTGACCGGGGCCTTATTTGCAACCCTCATTGCAACCTCAAAAATGAATTTGGAAAGAGTAAAGAATGAAAGGGAAACTTACATCAAACTCCGAAAGAGAAAAGCCGTGCAGAGCCCACCAAGAGTACAACCCTCAAATACTCATCATTTGTCAAATACAGGTGTCAAAACAGGCGGCAGCTGTTTGAATTCACGATGCATATACATTCAAGTGTACAAGCGTCCCACTACTTTGCCTGTGAGGGCGTATGCCAGCAGGCAGGGAGTGGCTGCATCCATAAGGTTGACAGAGGGGTCAAGTGACGTAGCAAAGCCTACCAGCACACACACCCCAATAGCAAGGGCAGCATACGAGCTGTCAATGGTGACCTCCAGTTTTGAGGCCAGGGAAAGGACCATCTTCATGACCTGTACGCATGTATGATGTGATTCAGAAGGCCTTGCCCACTAATGGAAGGAGGTTGAACTGGATGTACGTGTATTTTGTGTGCACCTACGCGTGCTTGTGTGTGTGAATGTGTATGTGTATGTGGTGTGTGTGTGAGTGTGTTTGTGTGAGTGTGTGTAAGTGTGTGTGTTTGTGTGTGTGGAAGGGGGTGCAGTTGCATAAGCCTGCATTTGAATGAGCTCCAGGGTCATATCCCACACACTTGTGCACTACACATGTACGCATAATATGGCCCTGCACTACACATGTGCGTCGCAAATGGCCCTCAAGGCTCCATTCAAGTTCTCTCCAACGTACAAGCACATGTTTACACACATACGCACCTAGTTCAGATGAAGACTCCTTAGAGTAACAATGCGGCGGATGTAATAAGAGATAAGAGCACATCCTCACTCACACACACACACATAAACACATAATCAGGCATTAAACGCATGCACGCACGCACACATATACGGACATAAACACATACACCGACATACACGCACGCACGCACACACACACACACATACACACACAGACGCACATGCACACGTACATACTCACGCACCTGGTCCAGGTCAATGCCATCTGAAGAATTAATGCGGCAGATGTCATCAAAGAGCAGGTCCATGGCCGTTACGAAGGCATGGGGGTCCGGGCAGTTCTGCTGCTGACCCCACATGAGTATGTGCTCAGCTGCACGCACACCGTCTCCTGCAATGAGTGTGCACACGTACGTGTGAGTATGTGCTTGGCTGCAAGCACACCATCTCCTGCATTGAAAGTGCACATTTGCACATGTGACATTGGAGATTGTGCGCAGGGGGTACCACTTATTATTAGGTGATTACACGTGCATTATTAGGTGATTACATATTATTACACGTGCATTATTACGTGATTACATAATATTAGGTGATCACACGTGCATTATTAGGTGATTACTCGTTGGTGCTGTGTTGCCCCTCAATGACTATACTTGTACCTTCGCATTCACACCACCGTTTGCATGCTACCACAAGTTGCAATAAACACGAATGGTCATGCTTCACGCATCATGCACAGGGTTGGCCAGAACCATACATATACGGTGTATGTGCGATATTTGTGGCAGGGAAATCACCAATTATACGTTCATATTCGGTGTATATATACGGTTCTGGTCAACCTTCGTCACGCGTTTTACCAGGCCAAGGTCTTTCTGGCCCATCCTAGGAATACAGTAAAAGGCGACTTTCCTGCTGCTCATGTATAGACCCTTTTAAAATCAGAGGGCGGCTCACTTGTGTTCCCTGCAAAGCACACTGAGAGGTTTATGATCTCACCAAGCACTTTTTGAGCTTGTTGGGTTATGGCCCTGCGTGCTAGTAACTGACATCCAAGCCCACCACTCCAGCAGCCAAGTCCATCTAAAGCCATAATACTTTGAGGAAATCTAGCCTCCCCTGGCGATATGCGAACACAGAGCATTGCACTGAACACGCTAACACACACAAACATGCACAAACACACACATAACATGCACGCATACTAATTTTACCTGACGCGATGCAATTCAGGAAGGACACAAAGTGCCTGCGCACGCGCGGCGTCAGCTCCTCTGCTAATCCAAAATCCAGTAAAATGATCTGAGCATGAGGCTTGCTGCTGCTGCTACGGCTGCTGCTCTCGGCATTGGCACCGTTTCTGCTGGAGTATGGTTGCTTGTTGGCATTGCTCATTGGATTTGACGACATGGGTTGTCTGTTGCCGTTACGAGCTCCCTGTGAGATGCAGAAGTACAGGGGGGGCCAGAGCTTAATACAGAGTTTGGCTAGTTACAGTCGTTTGGGCAGAGCTTTATTGTTGGGCACGAGGTAATTTGGGCAGGGGAATCGTCAAATAAAGCCATTGTCACCCAAACTGAAGAAGCGGCTCGTGTTTGTGCAGGAGTACGGAAGGTCTGGTGCATCAATCTAGGCCGTAATGCTCACGTGTAAAATCACATCCGTATGCTGTTGAACTGGTACATATGTCAAATGGGTTCACATGCAGCCGTTGTGGGTTACAAGGAAAGGTGCACAGATTCTGTAAGGGACGAGGATGCACAGTGGTTCCTATCAATGCCCACTATTTAAGGGCTTGTTGTGTGCATGCCCGCTAGAGGACGGACGGGCTTCATCAGATAGGGTTGCACTGACAAAGGTTGCTTTGACTATGTGTGTCGGGTAAGCCCAACGTAAGCCCGTTCTTTCCTCTTGCAAGCGAGCACGTGTGCTCGTCAATGGAGGTGGGTCTGCACGGAGCAGGAAAGTTGGAAAGGGGCTTTTGCCCCCTTGCTTAGCAGGAGCCCAAGAAGCGTCAGTTCAGGCGTGCAAACAAAGACCTTGGAACTGAATCATGAATTAGAAAGCACGTAAGTAACCCTGCCATCTTGACACGCCAAGTTTGAGGAAAGTCTGTCGCCAAATCCTGTAAACGTGGGATTAAGTTGCCTAGACAGTGGGTGGGTGACCTTGGTTACGATTTTCCAAAGCACTCAATCACAGTAGACTGAGGACCCATGCAAGTACCAGATCATTGCATCTACCGCAACCTTGCCACGTCACCTGGACAGGGGGTTGGATGACTTTGGTAATCACTTTCCAGGTCACTCAAACCCACTTAATTTGAAACCTAGGCAATCACGATGATGCAATGTATGCTGTAACCTTAACAAGTGAAAAGCATGTCAGAAAAATCCCTGTGACGAGTTGGAAGTGACTTAACTAATGAGGGTATGAGCGGCACTTGCACGCGCGTGATACCTGCCGACGTTCAATACGTACCGAGCAAAAACAGAAGCTATAGTTGCTGTTACCATCACGTGGACTGGACATGTTAGAATGCATTTCAACGTCCTGGAGCACACATGCAAATACCCTGGGTTACCTGGGCAGGCTTGCTGACCTAATCCAACCACTCATCTTCAAGAGAATGCACCTCCAAAACACAATTGAAGTGAAGTGCTGAATCGGTGGGGCTCTGGCGCGTATGAGTACCTGTTTATAATTCTGTCGCTGCCGTCGTGCTTTGGATCAACATATCTGTTTACCCTATCATGGGTGGGGGGTAGGATTTTCCAGACGCTCTCTCAAACATGCTCCTTTCTCATCAACAAACTTATTAGTGAGAATTTTTGGTTGCAGGCTTTCATTAGTTTCCGCTCAGATGCCCTAGAGGCAGAAATAGCGATGTAACTTACCTTATTTCACCTCGCCTTTGGATCAGCGCAGACTTCTATCAGCAATGACCTTAATCAGCACTGTTTATAGCAGGGATGGGTCATACGGACCTCAGAGACGTTCAATACGGTAAAATACGCGTTAAATACCATACGGCGTATTATACGAATGAGCCGTATGACCCATCCCTGATTTATAATCTTCCTACATGCACGCTGTTGTTAGCTTTGGATCAGCGCAGACTTCTATCAGCAATGACCTTTATCATGAATTTGCTTTCCAGCAAGGGCCATTTCTAAACAACCAGTTTTATGTACGGAGGTGTTGCACTCCTGTTGTAAGCAAGTGCTGTCTGTCTGCCATTTAATGGGGCTGATTGAAAGTTATCAGCATAGACCTTTACCTGTATATGTATCGCTTTTTGCTTTCTAGCAGCATGTATTGTACGTAAATAGACAGCTTATTGTACGGAGGTGTTGGATCCTTGTGTTGTAGGCAAGTGCTGTCTGTCTGCTTTGTAATGAGACCGAGCATAAGGGGCTTGCATCACCTGACTTAAAAAGGTCACCCGCTGGAAAAGGCTGATCGAAAGGGTTACCTGACCGAAAAGGGTCACCCGGTGGAAAGGGCTGATCGAAAGGGTTACCTGATTATAAGGGGCTTGCCTTACCTGGATACACTCAAGCCTTGCATACCTAGATTTACGTACCTAGATTTACTTACCTAGATTTACTTATTTAGATTTAGTACCTGGGCAAGCCAGCATACCTAGATTCACATTCACCAACGTACACCTTTATTACCTGGGCAAGCACAGCGTACCTAGCTTCACGTTCACCAACATACACAATTATTACCTGGGCAAGCATGCGTGAGAAGCCAGCCTCCTCTTCACTCAGCGCACGTCCGGTCTCAGGGTTGTGCATGCGCACGAGGATGTTGCCGGGGTGGAGGTCGGTGTGCACAAAGTTGTGCCTGTGTGAGTGCGAACATGAATGTGTGTGTACGCATATGTGTATGTGCGTATGCGTGTGTGTATGCGTGCCTCTTGTTTGCATGTGTGGTTGTACATTCCCACGAGCCTATTTTGAGAGTGTTACGCATCCAAACAATCACCAACGCGCCTTTCGACGAGCAGACCAGGCCACAGCAACGAGCATCACAGCCAGGTGTGCACCCATTCCCAGGCCTGAGACCTGAGTGTTTGATTACTTGCTGGTACAAATGCAGGGACGTACACAAACACACATAAAGCAGTACAACCATCTTATTCGTCACCCACTCCACCCCTGTCTTATTCAACATCCACTCCACCCCACACACGCACTTGAGCAGCATAGCCAGGTACGCGTCCACTCCCAGGCTCACGATCTGCGTGTTGATGGGGGTGCGGGCTTTGGCAAAGTGCGCCACGCTGCGTCCAGACTCGTAGCTCTCTACCAAGACAGAGGGGCTGACGAGGCCAGGGAACAAGCTGGGCACGGCAACCTGCAGCGAGCAAGCACCGTCGTAAAAACATGCAAGGTCTTGCCACTCACCAACCATGTGGTCCTTTGCCACATCTGTGCCTATGTTGTGGTGAGCCAATGTTGTGGTGTGCCTATGTTGTGGTGTGCCTATGTTGTGGTGTGCCTATGTTGTGGTGTGCCTCTGTTGTGGTGAGCCAATGTTGTGGTGAGCCAATGTTGTGGTGTGCCTATGTTGTGGTGTGCCTATGTTGTGGTGTGCTTATGTTGTGGTGTGCCTATGTTGTGGTGTGCCTATGTTGTGGTGTGCCTATGTTGTGGTTTGCCTATGTTGTGGTGTGCCTATGTTGTGGTAACTGCAAAAAAGCAAGTGATGCGGCCATGAGCGAGCTGGGCACGGTGACCTGCAGCAAGTGAGTATCGCAGTACAAACAAAAACAAGGTTTTGCCATATGATAGCAATGTACAATGTACCTCTCCACAAGTATAATTACAATGGAGGGGGTGACAAGGCCAAGGAAGAAGCTGTGCACCGCAAAGTGCTGCTGCAAGACATGAGTGTGTGGAGCTGGTACAAGGGGTGGCGCTGTAAGGCAATGGAGTATATAGGCGGTGTATACAATAATGTGCTTTGCAGGGAATTATTTTATAGAAGAGGACTGGGTGACAATGTGAAGTAAGAACCATTTCAAGGGTATGGGGACGTGGGAAACAAATAAATGGGAAACAAACTGGGCGACGATCTGAAGCAAGAACAATTTCAAGAGTGTAAGGGAGTGGGTTCCAGGGCTTAGTGGAATGTGATTACACAGTTCGTGATTTGGTGACAAAGTATAAATTGATACCAGGGCAACTGGAGTCTGCTGTATTGCACATTTGATGAGGTACAAAAATAGGTATATTATGTAATAGGTAATGTGTAGGGTTGGCCAGAACCATATATATACGGTGTATATACGGTATTTTTGGCAGGGAAATTATCAAATATGTGGTCATATACAGTGTTTATATACGGTTCTGCCAACCCTTGTGATATGGGTAAGTATGTTGTTTTGTTGAACTATCTGGTAGAAATGAAAGATACCAAAAAAGTGGTACAGGCACACACGTGCTGTTACAGCGGGGGCAGCAACTTTACTAGGCTTTGGGGTAATTGCTAAAAGTAAGCCAAGGTCAGTAAACCGAGCAACTGAACACACACACAGGTTAAAGACTAGAGAAACTCACATTCACACCACCGACAATCAAAATGCTTGTACGCATGTGTTTGCAACACGCCACCAACCATAGGCGGGTCACACCAGCATTAGCATGAGCAGACATATACACATGCACATACACACATACACATGCATGCATACCTACGTCCACACGGGAAAATTTCTTTTGTGCACACGTGCGATGTGGGCAACTGACCACGCGTGAACACACACACAGCACACACCTGCGCGCACACACACACACACGCAAGCTTACACAACACACACACCTGCGCCCACACAGGAGCAAAGTCACGTGCAAAGCGCGCAATGTGGGCGGCCTCAACACGCAGGTCTGCTTGTGCGGTCATGGTGTGGGAAAACTGGGACACTGTTTCACGCAGGCTCAGGCCCTTAAGCGCGCGGAACCTACGTGTATGTGTGTATGAGTGTTTGTGCGTGGGCGTGTGCGTGTGCGTGAGTGTGTATGTGCGCGTGCGTGCCAGCGTTGGACGTTTGAGCGCCATTTTAAGCTTTGCTCGTTAAAAAGGACGCAAGAAAGATCAAACCATGTGTGTCAGTAAGCATGCAAGAGCGCCAATGAAGGTTGATGCTGCTAAATAACAATCTCCTAATAAGCACGGGGACCCTACCAGCACAGATTGTATTTAACTAGGGTGAGGGGCTGTCCTATATAAATACATGATATCAATCATCACAGACATACAGTTTTGAGCGCTTCTTATGCTTTAAATGTTTCTCTGGCGTCTCCTTGGTGTCAAACTCCCCCCACCACTCAAAGCTTGTGCCAATCATATGTACCTGATGGACCTGATATATAACGTGACATATGCCTCATGTGTGCATCTTGCACAATAGTAACACCCATGCACACAAACATACATACACACGCACACACACACACGCAACCCTACACACATTGCAAAATAGGCCAGCAGCTTGAGCAACTGGAAATTGCCAGCAGATATTCTCAACAGACTCACACACACACACACACATCTACCCGCAAAATAGATCAGCAGCTTGAGCATTACAAAAGGAGGCCAGAACTTTATCCACAAGCCTGGTAGGTTCACACACCTGCTTGCAAAAGAGGCCAGGGGCTTGAGCAGCTGAAAGTCTCTGGATATAGAAGTAGCAACCCCTGGGTGCCTGACTTTGACGACCACTTCTTCGTTGCCGTTGCTGCTAGGAATGCGCACCCGTGCACGGTGCACCTGGAATGGTGTGTGTGTGCGTGCGTATGTGTGCATGCGTGTGTGTGTGTGTGTGTGTGTGTTTGAGTTTGTGTGTTTGAACGTGCGTGTGTGTGCTTTTGTGTGCCTGTGTGTGTCTGTGTGTTATTATGAAAACTGCCTGTGCAAGTGCATATTACATATGATCTGACTTTTTGGCCCGAATTTCTCGACGCACTTGCTGTTAATAGCTTTGGTTGATTGATTGATAGGAAAACCGTTCACAGGACGTGCACCATTGTGACAGAAACCGGGTCACTTAAAGATTGGCATGCACGCCAGTGAAGCTAATCAAAAAAATGTGCGGATTGGGGAGTGCTAGGGAAAGACCAGAGGAATGCATAGCGGGACTGTTCGTAGACAGGACTGCCCATCCCATATACAGTACTGATTACTCTCTTGCTTGTATCCACAATAAGGGCCTTTTGGAGCACACACACACACACACACACACATACACACACGCGCACACACACGCGCGCGCGCGCACACACACACACACAAACACACACACACACGCGTACACATGCGCGCACACACATACGTATTTACACCCACCTGCGCAATGCTGCCTGACGCAAGAGGCTTTGGATCAAACCAAGAAAAGTGTGTGAGCAGGGGGACCCCAAATGCTGCCTCCACCTCTTTCTTGGTGTGGGCATAGCTGTGGACGGGTGCCTTGTCCTGAGTGGTGAGTGGTACACACAGACGCAATAAAGGTGGTGTGAATCTGCCACGCAAGAAACATTTTAGAGTAATGCTCCAGGCTCTCACAAATACTGTCTCCACTTCCTTGGTGTGTGCATACCTATGGATGGGGTGATCTTGTTTATGGAGGTGCACACAAAACACATATATATGCACATGCACACTCGTAACACACATACATTCAAATGCATACACACAAATACACACATACACATACACACATACAAATTTATTCACACGCACAAACATTCAAATGCACACACATAAACATACACACACACGCACACATGAACACACACATGTACCTACCTGCAATGTTTCCATGGCTGCACAGAAGTCAGCTGGGAACAGAACATACACACACACGCACAAACACACACACGCACACATGCACACACATACACATGTACCTACCTGCAATGTTTCCATGGCTGCACAGAAGTCAGCTGGGAACAGGTCAGGGCGAGCAGCTGCCCACTGGCCCCACTTGATCAATGCAGCACCACTTTTCCTGTGTGTGTGTTTATGTGTGTGTGTGTGTGTGTGTGTGTGTGTGCGCGTGCATACATGTGCATGAGGTGTGTATGTCTGTGTGTGTATGTATGTGTATGTGTGCGTGCAAGTGTGTATGAGTGCATGCGTGGATGTATGTGCGTGAGAACATGCATCTGTAGCACGTATGCAATGAGTAGGCCAGAGTGAGCTGCACCCTCTTGGAACATGCAGCGTATCTTTTCCTGTGTGTGTATGTCTTGGCAAACTAGCGCATCCGGAACTGGTCAGAGGGTACCTGTCACTTGTACATGGAATGTGGCAGGTTGAGTCATAACCTGCTTCAGATTTTACATCGGATCACTTTTCTGCATGTTAAAGTTTCCAGTCACATGTCCACGTGGCTACTTTGTGAATATCACACACGCACACACACACACTCTCTCTCTCTCTCTCTCTCTCTCTCTCTCTCTCTCTCTTTTGCGAGGAGCACATGTGATGCTGGTTGCACATATGTTGCAAGGGGGCGGAAGGTCCACACCCTTTCATGCAGGAGACTCAGCGCTCATTTCACACATCTGACCAGCATACCCAATGCACGTGCAACAACGAAGACACACAAAACTCACACATCACACACCCTTAAACATGTAACACACCTGCACCCAGTTGCCAGCACATCATTCACATCGTTCACGCTCATCGCACACACAAACACGCACACAATCACGCACGCACACACACACCTGCACCCAGCCAGCAGCAAGCTCCACGCAACCTGCCGGCACTTCATCTCTGAAAAGTACAGCCACGAGCCCTCCTCTCCTGCTCCCACTCCATCATCCCCCTTCTCCACTGCCGCAAGCACTGTGAATGTGTGTTGTGTGTGTATGTGTGTGTGTATGTGTGTGCACACGTGCGTGTGTGTGTTATCGTGCGAGCACGCATGAAATTTGTAGTGCGTAGACGCATATACTCTGGACATGCAGTTGTATGTGGCGTCACATTCACGGTGTATGTGTGTGTCCTGTGAACACAGCTGTGTGTGAAGTGACACATTCACTGTGTGTGTGTATCCTGAAAAACACAGCTGTGTGTGACACAATCACGATGTATGTGTGTGTCCTGTGAACACAGCTGTGTGTGAGGTGACACATTCACTGTGTATGTATCCTATGAACACCACCATTAGACGCACCCAGTTGCCTGCACATCATGCACATGTTCACGCTCATCGCGCACACACACACACACACGCACACACAGACAAACACGCCCACAATCACACACACATACACGTACACGCACAAACACAGCGCGTGTGCAGCAGAAAGACACACAGCTCCCTTTTTTGCTAGTCCCACGGACACTGTGTTTGCACCCTCACCTGCTAGCACCTCCGGGGAGAGCTGCTGGGAGGCACACTGCAACTTCAAGGCGTGAGCCGCGACACGCTGCTGCTCTGCCCGGTGAGCCCTCTTCTCAACCCTACTAACCCCCAGCTGTCGCTGCTCCTTCTGCTGCGACTGCGACAGATGCTGCCTTCTGTCAGTTGTGGAAGTTACTGCCCCTTCTGCTGATACTGATACTGCTGCTGCGGTTCCTCCTTCTCCTGCCCCCTCCCTTGTGTCGTTTTGGGGGACCGTTGTGGCGCTGTGCTGTTGAGGGTGGCACTTAAGCTTGAGACGAGTCTGTGCTCTCTTTCGAGAGCACCACAGTGCGATGATCAGCAGAGCAATCCCGAGGACCAAGAAGGGAGAGAAGATTGTGAGGAGGTAGGCCGCACGCGCGCACAACACTCCTGCACAAATACGTACATATGTGCATATGTGTCCAGGAGTGTGTGTGCGTGTGTACGTGTGCGTATTCAGTGTTGTGTATGTGTGTGCGTGTGTACGTGTGCGTGTGTACGTGTGTGTGTACATGTATGCGCACCTGCGTGAGCACAGGGTGCTGGACTAGGAGCTGTATGATGACGAGCATTGCTAGAGGGGCGTCCTTTTTTCAAGGTATTATAGTGAGGAGGTGGACGGCATCCGTTACACAACGCACCTGAGCAAGTCCTGCCCAAGTAACTGGTTTGTGCAGTGCGCTGGGCTAAATTGTACGCTGGGCTGTGCTGTACCCTGGCTATACTGCTTATGCCTGAATTTTGACAAACAAGACACACACATACGCATCTTAAAAAAAGGCAAACTTTAGCTCGTCCCCACCGCCTGCCACATATCCGGGCTATACAAGTGCACCAGACTGCACCTTCTATTATACTTAGATTAGCCAGACAACCTATCACAGATCAAAAGCAGGACAGGAAAGCTGAGCAGGCTCTCACCACGCAATTAATCATTATCGGACAACGGATCAGGCACATAAATGGTTCAGGACCAGTCCTCAGAGACAACCCCACTGATCAAATGAAAGACAAAACGCCCGGGATCTTTACCACTTCCTGCCTCGTGCCTGGGTCTTCCAGACGCCCAATCAGGCTGACCATACCACACAGCAATCAAGGCCATTTGCCAGATAGCACACCTGAGTTCTTCACCGCCTCCTGCCACGTTGCTGGGCCCTGAGGGGTGGTGTCCAAATGATCTGCATGGCCAAATAGTGCCAGTGGCTCGTCCTCTTGATGCTGCGACTCAGCCTGTGCGTGATTGTGTGTACTGTACCGCATTCATGTCGCCGCGCACAGCGAACGTTTTTGAGCCCCTCGCGGAGTGACGTGATCAATATTAATAATTATATGCACAAAGTTTGCATTGATGCAAAGTAACAGGTTTTCTAAAGGTCCTAGGTTTGAATCCTGGTCGAAACACCCTCATAATGCTTTTTGCTCAAAAAACGCGGCAATTTCCCCCCCTCGTTTTCCTGCCATTTTACGCATGCTTCTTTTTGCTTTTGCCTTTGTTTATGTATACAAAGGTCGGCCCTGCTTGACAGAAAAAGGGGCTAAAGGCCCTCGCATAGGCTCACTAAACCCTAAACCCTTGTGTTCAATATTTAGGTGTTTAACCCCTCGCATTGCTTGCGCGGGGGCTACAGGATTGGACCTTTTCAAACCACACATTGGTTTCGCGGCAGTACGGTATGCAGGCATGCATGTGGGTGTGTATGCATGTGAGCATGTGGGTTTATAGGGGTGCATGACGGGGTATATGGTGTGCAAAAATCAACAATAAATATGTATAAGGGCTGCGCGTTTGCCATGGCTGTTTTTGATGCGCTTGGCGTGCCCGATACATTTCTATTTTTAGTCATCCCTCTTTCTACTTATCCCTCCAAAAGCATTTCACTCATGAGGTAGTTGTTGCAGCAGAACAAGCAGCACATGCCCATGCTCACACATCCATTTACACGCACACACACACACCAACCCGCATACACACAGACAGACACACCTCTGGCTGCATGGGGTGTGCATGCTCCAAGTGGGGTGCCATCGCTGCTGCAGATGGAGGTGTCAAGGTGCCAGCGACAGAGCCGGCAGGCAAAGCAGGAGGCGCGTGCTGCTGGGCGTGCTGAGGCTGCTGCGCATGCTGGGTGCGCAAGGCGGGCAGTGTGCTGGGGATTTTGAGGTATGGCTCGTGTAGACCCTCGCTTATATGCGTGCGTGTGTGGCCGTTCATGTGTGGGGCCTCTTGCAGGGGCAGTTGCTCGCCTGCAATGTATGTACACGTGTGTGTATGTGTATGTGTATGTGTATATGTGGAGAGGGTACGTGCGCGTATGAGTATATGAGTATGTATGTGTATGTGTGAGTATGTGTGTGTATTTGTGTGTATGCGTATGCACGTGTGTGTATGTGTGTTTATGTGTGCGTAGAAGCTGAGCAAACGAGCGCGTAAAGCAGATGTGACAAACACCGGAGATGTGTGAATATTTCATTGCAGTTTTGCCGAGCATCAATCACTCAAGGCAGGGCTCTGACAAAGCAGGTCCGCCGCAGACTCTCTATTGCAGTTCAGCAAGGTATGGCAACAGTTTAAAAGGCAAGGCCTGATAAGATGACCAGGTCTGCGTCTGTTGCGGCAGCTCCAAGTACACCGCAGACTCTCTATTGCAGTTCAGCAAGGTATGGCAGCAGTTTAAAAGGCAAGGCCTGATAAGATGACCAGGCCTGCATCTGATGCGGCAGCTCCAAGTACACCGTGTTTTGTGTTTTGCTGAGTGTTTACACAGCAGCATGCACAGGAAGGCGGGGCTGGGAAAGCAAAGCGTGTCTGTGCAGCCGACAGCTGAGAAGCAGCTGACTCGACAGCCTGCACTGCCTGAGGGATCTATTCATATGCGTTTGTTGCGCAACTGTGCACATGATAAAACTCACGGGGAGGCAGGGCTTGGGAGGAGAACTGAGTCTGCAGCTGACAGCTCAGCAAGTGCTGCGACAGCTGGCGGTGGTGACGCAGCTGCTGTTGCAGTACCTGTTGCTGCTCTGCCTCCTCCTCCATCGCAATCTCCTGAGGGGGTGTGCATGTGCAAATCGTATGTGCCTGTCTGTACGTACGGTGTATCTGTGTGTACGTGTCTGGATGCATACGTTGTTTGCATGCAAGGACTGGGAAAACGTGCATGCAGGACAAGAGCACACGCACACACATATACATACACGCACTGACACAAACACACAAATTTACCATATCAGATTAGATTGGCCAGCTGCAACCTTGAAATCACCACATATCCTGGAAAAAATGCATCCACCCACCTATACCTCCCACCCCCACCCCCATCCACATTCAAACCCACGCCCACACACACCTTACGCCCCTGTTCCGTCTGCCCATCTACAATGAAGCGGCGTGCTCGCGACTTCTGCCGCATCATTTGCCGTTGGAGCAGGTGCTGTGAGAACAGCTGCTGCTTCTGCTGCAATTCCTCCAGTTGCAGCTCTTGCTGCTGCTGCCTCTGCTGGACTGACTGCTCTAGCTGCTGCTGCTGCTGCTGCTCCTGCTGCTGCTTGGCCTGCTAGCACAGGTGTGCGTATGTCCGTGTGTGTGTGTGTGTGTGTGTTCATGTGCCCTGGCGGGTATCCGATGCTTTGTGGCACGTTGCTTGCTTCCATTTTCAACGTTAAGCCCCACAAGGCTTTTAATTTGCTCCTTATGCATGCTGTTCTGTCACAAGTAGGGCCCGTAGGCTACGTCCAATGTGTCTGGATTTCACTCTGTGACTTGAAGGATGTCTGTACTTGATTTGTTTACTAGCTAGCAGATTTGTGTTTCAAATGCATACGCGATCCTGCTTTGCAGCCATTCGAACTTTTTGCTAGCTAGCAGACTTTTGTTTCTGATGCTTACACGATCCTACCTTGTAGTTACTTGATTTGTTTACTGGCTAGCAGATTTGTGTTTCAAATGCATAACAATCCTGCTTTGTAGGCACTCGATTTTTTTACTGGCTAGCATATCTGATGCATACACAATCCTACCTTGTATTCTATGGCTTGTCCCCTTGGGGGCAAGCTCAGAAATGGGGAAGGAGCAGGAGATGGGGCCTGTACGATGTGTGTATGTGTGTGTGCATATGTATGTGTATGTGTGTGCGGTGCACCTGCGTTGCTGTCAATCGTGAATGTGTGTGTGTGTGTGCGCATATGCGTGTGCGTGCGTGTGCACCTTAAGAATTCAGCTGAATGACTGAGTTGAAAACAAAAGGTTAGACGTAACACCAAGCTACATTGTTTCAGCGTTACCGCTGTTGCCATTAGTCAGCGCAGAAGTGTGCGCACACACTCACGATGATACTATACGTGAGTATGTTGTCATGTGTGTGTGTGTTTGTGTGTGTGTGTTTGTGTGTTTGTGTGTTTGTGTGTGTGTGTGAGCGCATTTGCGTCTGCATGTTTAATGTGTCTTGTCTGTGTGTGACTGTGTGTGTGCTTGCGTGTTTAGTGTGACTGTGTGACTGTGCGTGTGTGTGCTTTGTGTGTCAGAGTGTGTGTGTGTGTGCGCTTATGCGTGCGTGTACCTCTTGCTGTAGTGCGTTGTGAAGG
>Ga0307948_1001965_pt1 | contig 14805 bp, 14 predicted proteins | sample OrgLakmetagen280_FD_201824 | JGI IMG/M metagenome (GOLD analysis project Ga0307948, IMG submission 201824) | Saline water microbial communities from Organic Lake, Antarctica - #280 | ecosystem: Environmental > Aquatic > Non-marine Saline and Alkaline > Saline | place: Antarctica: Organic Lake...
CCAGGAACCAGATGCGCACGGCGCACCGCCCGAGCGGCGCCCTTGCCCGTCCCCGTGCGTTCCTGGGCGTGAAGATCAGGAATTTCTCCAGCCATTTTGAATTCTCCATAAGTTGGCGCAGGGTGCCTCCAAGGCTGTCACCCCGCATGAGGCTCGGCTGATAGACCACGCCACCGCGCTTGAAAAGGCCCGAATCATGCCCTTTCCGGTTTCTTCCTGGCAAAAATACCCGAATCCGACGGCATTCATCCGGGCGCTACACCCAATCGTCGGTGAACCCTTTCGGCACCATCAGCACATCGCGATCAAGGTTGCGCACGTCGCGCCGCCCGCAAAGCCCCATCGTGGTATCGAGTTCCTTGTGGATCACCTCGAGCGCGCGGGTCACGCCCGCCTCGCCCATGGCCCCCAGCCCGTAGGTCCAGGCGCGCCCGATATAGGTGCCCTTGGCCCCGAGGCTCAGCGCCTTGAGCACGTCCTGACCCGATCGGATGCCGCTGTCGAGATGCACCTCGATCTTGTCGCCCACGGCATCCATGATCGCCGGCAGCGCGCGGATCGCCGAGATCGCGCCGTCAAGCTGCCGCCCGCCATGATTGGACACGATGATCGCGTCCGCCCCCACATTCAGCGCCTCGGCGGCGTCGCGCGGGTCCATGATCCCCTTGATGATCAGCGGGCCGTCCCACATCTTGCGAAACTGCCGGATCCGATCCCAGTCGAGCGCCTGATCGAACGCCTCGGAGGTCCATGTGCTCAGCGACGAGGGATCCGTCACCCCCTTGGCATGGCCCACGATATTGCCGAAAGAGCGCCGCTTGGTGCCCAGCATTCCCAGACCCCAACGGACCTTGGTCATCATGTTGGCCACGCTGGCCGGGGTCAGCTTCGGCGGCGCGCTCAGCCCGTTCTTGAGGTCCTTGTGCCGTTGTCCCAGCAGCTGCAGATCGACCGTGATCATCGCCGCCGAACATTTCGCATCCTTCGCCCTGTCGAACAGGCGCTGCATGAAATCATCGTCCTTGAGCGTGTAGACCTGCATCCAGAACGGCTTGGTGGTGTGCTCGGCCACATCCTCGATCGAACAGATCGACATCGTCGACAGGGTGAAGGGCACGCCGAACTTTTCAGCCGCCCGCGCCGCCTTGATCTCGCCATCGGCGTGCTGCATGCCCGTCAGCCCGACAGGTGCAAGCCCCACCGGCATCGCCACATCCTGCCCGATCATCTGGCTGGCCACGTTGCGCCCGGTCATGTCGATCGCGACACGCTGCCTGAGGTGAATCCTGTCGAAATCGGAGGTATTCTCGCGAAAGGTCTGCTCGGTCCAGCTGCCGGATTCCGCGTAATCATGGAACATCCGCGGCACACGGCGCGCGTATATGTCCTTGAGATCCTGAATATTCGTGATGGTGGGCATTTGTGGACACTCCGGCACTGCACCACGATTGAGTACCAGCACCGCGTTATCCACGCAATCGCGAGTTTCGGGGCAAATTCACGCAGAGCGCAGATATTGTCTCAGCCGGGCACGATCTTCGTAAGTTGCGCGTGGCTGGAGCTTTTCTCCGGGGATATGCGCCGTTGCGTCTTGGTCGACCCGTACGGCGACAAGCATCCGGACACCCGGTTTCCTTATTGTCCACTGAAGCCCGCCTCCGCCCATCGGGTATTGCAAGCTCGCCGGCATGTGTTCCGAATGGGGTATGTCCGGTATGACTTTCACCAATCGCCTGTCACCCGTGACCGACGTGGCACCAAGCGTCGATTTCTGCAATTTCGCATAGTCTGCCGTTCCGCGTTCGTTCAGAATTTTGTCGTGAACGCGGGGTCGCGCGGCCTCGGCCTTTTTATCGGATTGTGGCAATCCGTATTTTCCACCGGATCGCAGGGTCGTCCCGGCAAATTCGAATTGATCAGGCCGGGGAAGGTGCTTCAGCAGCAGGATCCAATACCCCTGAGACAAGCGCCCGCGTCCAAACCCGAGAGAGGACTCGATGCGATCTTCGAACCCCGGTGCTATCCATTGGAGCGTTGTTATATCGCCATGAATACCTTGGGATGTCATCTGACCGACAATGAATGACATCGTAAACCTCGTGTACAAATCAGATCTGCAGTTTACCATCAGATCGTGAGATGGCCCAAGAAAAATCTGTCACGTTTTTCTGCCCGAGTTCCGATTTGGTTTGGCCTTTGGGGCGTAACCACCCTCTCGACGATCCGAGTGGGAATGCTGCGCAACACCTTCAAGGCGCAGAAAGCCAGTTTGATGTTTTTTGTCAGTATCTTGACGTGATCACGCCCGATGCGCGCCCGCCGCCAGACCGCGCACGAAGTCGATCACCTCCGCGACCGGCCCGCCCTTGGCGATCTCGGCGACGATGGCCGAGCCGACGACACAGCCATCGGCGACGCCGGCGATCACCTGCGCGGTGTCTGGCGTGCGGATGCCGAACCCCACGACCACCGGCAGGTCGGTCCTGGCCTTGATCCGGGCCACCTCGGGGCCGACATCGCCCGCCTCGGCCGAGGCCGCCCCGGTGATCCCGGTGATCGACACGTAATAGACAAAGCCGCTTGTATTCTCCAGCACCTTGGGCAGACGCTTGTCATCGGTCGTGGGCGTCGCCAGCCGGATGAAGTTCAGCCCGGCCTTCGAGGCGGGCAGGCATAGCTCGTCATCCTCTTCGGGCGGCAGATCGACCACGATCAGCCCGTCGACGCCCGCCGCCTTGGCGTCGACCAGAAACCGCTCGACGCCGCGACTGTAGATCGGGTTGTAATAGCCCATCAGCACGATCGGCGTCACGTCGTCGGCCTCGCGGAACCGCCGCGCCATCTGCAATGTCTTCTCCAGCGTCATGCCACCGGCCAGCGCCCGCTGCCCGGCCTGCTGAATCGTCGGCCCGTCGGCCATCGGATCGGTGAAGGGCACACCCAGTTCGATCACGTCGACGCCTGCGTCGGGCAGCCCCTTCATCACCTCGAAGGACCGCTCGAAATCCGGATCGCCTGCCATGATATAGGACACGAAGGCCTTCTTTCCGGCGGCTTTCAGCTCTGCGAACCTGGTGTCTATACGGGTCATTGGACGGGTCATGGGGCTCGTGTCCTTCAGATGCGTTCGGGCGGGTTTGGCGCAAACACGGGCGGAAATCAATGCCCGGCTTGACCTTGCCCCGCCCGACCCCGTACATGCCCGCAATTCACCGCAGGAAAGGGCGTCAGATGGGCTTCAGGATGGGTATCGTCGGCTTGCCCAATGTCGGCAAATCGACGCTTTTCAACGCGCTCACCCGCACCGCCGCGGCGCAGGCCGCGAACTTTCCCTTCTGCACGATAGAGCCGAACGTGGGCGAGGTCGCGGTACCCGATGCGCGCCTCGACAGGCTGGCGGCGATCGCGCAGTCGAAACAGACGGTCCCGACCCGCATGACCTTCGTCGACATCGCCGGACTGGTGAAGGGGGCGTCGAAGGGCGAGGGCCTCGGCAACCAGTTTCTGGCCAATATCCGCGAGGTCGACGCCATCGCCCATGTCCTGCGCTGCTTCGAGGACGGCGATGTCGCGCATGTGGATGGCCGCGTCGATCCGGTCGCCGATGCCGACGCGGTCGAGACCGAACTGATGCTCGCCGATCTCGACAGCATCGAGAAACGCCGCGCGGGCCTGCAGCGCAAGCTCAAGGGCGGCGACAAGGAGGCCGTGCAGGCCGACCGCCTGCTGGCACTGGCGCAGGCCGCCCTCGAGGATGGCCACCCCGCGCGCACCGTCGCGATCGACGCCGATGATGCCCGCGCGTGGCGGATGCTGCAATTGCTGACCTCCAAGCCCGTCCTTTACGTCTGCAATGTCGACGAGGCCAATGCCGCCGCCGGCAATGCCCATTCGCAAGCCGTGGCGCGGATGGCCGCCGATCAGGGTGCCGCGTCGGTGGTGATCTCGGCCCAGATCGAGGAGGAGATCAGCCAGCTCGACGCGGACGAGGCGGCGATGTTCCTCTCGGAGATGGGGCTCGAGGAGGCCGGTCTCGACCGGCTCATCCGCGCGGGCTACGACCTTTTGCATCTGGAGACGTATTTCACCGTCGGCCCGAAGGAGGCGCGCGCCTGGACCGTCCCGACCGGCACCACCGCCCCAAAGGCCGCAGGCGTCATCCACGGCGATTTCGAGCGCGGCTTCATCCGGGCCGAAACCATCGCCTATGACGATTTCGTCACTCTCGGTGGCGAGCAGAAGGCCAAGGATGCCGGCAAGATGCGGTCCGAGGGCAAGGGGTACATCGTCAAGGATGGCGACGTGCTGCATTTTCTCTTCAACACCTGACACGTCTCGCACGGCCAGTGCAGCCCGCCCCCGCATTCATCTTGCCATAAATACTCCCGCCGGAGGCCCCGGTCAGGATCCGCGTGCGGCCCGTCGATCAGGTGCGCTGTCAAGCCGCCCCGCCGCAAGCGCCGACGCGGCGATCATCGCGCTCGCCGTGCCCAGCATCAGCGCCAGCCCGCCCAGCTGATAGGTCACCCCCGACAGCACCGTGCCGAGAAGTCGCCCGCCGGCATTGGCCATGTAGTAGAACCCGACATCCATCGTCACCCGCTCGGCCCTCGTGAAGGCGAGGATCAGGTAGGAATGCAGCGCCGAGTTGATCGCGAAAACTGCGCCGAAGATCAGCAGCCCCGCGACCAGCACCCCGGTCAGCCACGCCTGCGGCCCGTCCGCCATCACTGCGGCCAGCGTCAGCCCCACCGGCACCGCCAGCAGCGCCAGCGCCCATCCCCGCGCGGCCCGGATCAGCGCCCCCTCGGGCCGGCTGCGCGCCCGCAACAGCCGGGGTGCGCCCGCCTGCACCGCGCCGTAAAGGATGATCCAGCCCGCCATGAAACAGCCGATCAGGAAAAACGCCGCGCGATTGCCCGCCTCGGACCCGTCCGACAGCACGGCGTAGAAATAGACCGGAATGCCCACCACGAACCACACGTCACGCGCCCCGAACAGGAACACCCGCGCCACGCTCAGCCAGTTCACGTTGGCGGATTTCGAAAACACCTCCGAGAATTTCGCAGCCTTGCGACCCGCCGGCAGCCCCGGCGGCATCGCCCATGCGACACCGACAAGGATCACCGCCAGCACGCCCGCCATCGCCCAGACCGATCCCGCAAAGCCGACGCTCGCCAGTAGCGCCGCCCCCAGCAGGAACCCGACGCCCTTGACGGCGTTCTTCGACCCGGTCAGGGCGGCGACCCAGCGAAACAGCCCGCCCTCGGCCTCGGGCGCCAGCAGCTTGACCGCGGATTTCGAGGACATCTTGGCCAGATCCTTGGCCACGCCCGACGCGCCCTGAACCACCATGACATAAACCACCGACAGCGCGACCGTCCATCCAGGATCGAGCTGCGCCAGAGCCACCAGCGCCACCACCTGCAAACCCAGCCCGGCATATAGCGTCGCGGTCAGGCCGAACCGCGCCGCGATCCAGCCCGCCGAGAGGTTGGTGATCATCCCCGCGATCTCGTAGAGCACGAACAGATAGGCAAGCTGCACCGGCGTGAAGCCGAGCGTGTGGAAATGCAGCAGCACCAGCATCCGCAGCGCGCCATCGGTCAGCATGAAGGCCCAATAGGCCGCCGTGACGGCGACATACGCGGACAGACCCTCGGGCCGGTGGGTCACGCCCCAGCCCCGACCATCAGCGCCACATCGACCAGCCGGTGCGCATAGCCCATCTCGTTGTCATACCACGCATAGACCTTCACCTGCGTGCCACCCGTCACCATGGTCGAGGGCGCATCGACGATCGCCGACCGGGTGTCGTTGGTGTAATCGGCGCTGACCAGCGGCCGCGTCTCGAACCCGAGGATGCCGGCAAGCGGCCCCGCGGCCGCAGTTTTGAACAGCGCGTTCACCTCGTCCACGCTGGTTGCGCGGTCCATCTCGAAGACGCAATCGGTCAGCGAGGCGTTCAGCAGCGGCACGCGCACCGCGTGGCCGTCAAGGCGGCCAGTCAGTTCGGGATAGATCAGCGTGATCGCCGTGGCGCTGCCCGTCGTCGTGGGGATCAACGAATTCAGCGCAGACCGCGCCCGCCGCAGATCCTTGGCGGGCCGGTCCACCATGGTTTGCGTGTTGGTCACGTCATGGATCGTGGTGATCGATCCGTGCCGGATCCCGATGCCCTCATGCAGGACCTTGACCACCGGGGCGAGGCAGTTGGTGGTGCAGCTTGCCGCGGTCACGATCCGGTGCCGCGCGGGATCGTAGATCTCGTGATTGACGCCATGGACGATGTTGGCGGCATTGCCATCCTTGACCGGGGCCGACACCACGACGCGCTTGACACCCGCGTCGAAATACGGAGCAAGCTTGGCTTCGGTCTTGTGAACGCCGGTGCAGTCGATCACCACATCGACCCCGTCGAGGGGCAGATCGGCGATGTCGCGCGCCCCGATAAAGGGCAGGCGCACACCGTCGATGCTCACGCTGCCCGCGTCATGCGCGAACTCCGCATCCCACCGCCCGTGCACCGTGTCGAACTCCAGCAGATGCGCGTGCATCTCCGGATCGCCCACGGCATCGTTGATCCACGCGATCCGCGCGCCGCGCTCCAGCAGCGGCTTCAGGATCAGCTTGCCGATCCGGCCCAGCCCGTTGACCGCATATGTCGTCATGGCCTGCCCCTTTCGCATGCGGCGGGCGCGTCTTGCCCGGTGTCACGCTTGGTCATCCATGAAGTCATTTTGCGAGGCAAGTGACAGTTTTATAACAGACGCACGACGCGCGGTTCGAAACGGATGATCAGGGCAGTCGCATCCGCTCCCCTCTTGTCGTGCCGCCTGCGCGCTGCTACATCAAAAGTATCCGTTGGGGTGCCCATGACACGGGCTGAGAGGCGATGCGCCAACCCATCGAACCTGATCCGGGTCACACCGGCGTAGGGAACGGAGACCGGCCCGCCCCCGGCGCAGCACCTTCGTTCCCGACAAGATGAGAGGAACCCAAGGTGGCGACGACAGCGCTGACAATCGCAGGCTCCGACAGTGGCGGCGGCGCGGGCATTCAGGCCGATCTCAAGACATTCTCCGCGCTTGGCGTCTTTGGTGCCAGCGTGATCACCGCCGTCACCGCACAGAACACCCGTGCCGTGACCGACGTGCATTCGGTCCCCGACGCGATCGTCGCCGCACAGATCGAGGCGGTCCTCGGCGATATCCGCATCGACGCGATCAAGATCGGCATGCTGGGCGAGGCCAGCCTGATCGAGACGGTCGCGCGGGCGCTTCGCGCCTATGCCGGACCCGTGGTGCTCGATCCGGTGATGGTGGCCAAGTCCGGCGCGCGGCTGCTGCCTGCGACGGCGCGGGCGGCGCTCATCGACCATCTTCTGCCGCGCGCCGATCTGCTGACCCCCAACCTGCCCGAGGCGGCGGCGCTCCTGGGCCAGCCCGAGGCGCGCAACGATGCCGAGATGCAGGAGCAGGGCGCAAAGCTGCGCGAATTGGGCGCAGCTGCGGTGCTGATGAAAGGCGGGCACGGCGCGGGCGATACCTGCACCGACTGGCTGATCGCCGACGAGGTGATCCGCCTCGACGCGCCCCGCATCGCCACGCGCAACACCCACGGCACGGGCTGTTCCTACGCGTCGGCGATCGCGGCGGGGCTGGCCCACGGCCAGACCCTGACGCAATCGGTGACGCGCGCGCATGGCTGGCTGCACGCCGCGATCCGGGCGGCAGATCAACTCGGGATCGGCGAGGGGCACGGGCCGGTGCATCATTTTCATGAGGTCTGGCCCGGACTCCGGCCAGAGGTCCGGCCATGACCGAGGCGATCACCATTCGCGGCGCGGGTGTCGTCGGGCTCTGCGTGGCCACCGAGCTGATGGCGCGCGGCGTGCCCGTCACCCTGCGTGATCCGGTGCCCGCGCCCGGACCGCATGCCTGTTCATGGTGGGCAGGCGGCATGCTCGCGCCCTATTGCGAAGGCGCCACCGCCGAGGAACCTGTCGTGCGTCTGGGCCATGAGGCCGCCGACTGGTGGGCGGCGCAGGGCGTGGACGTGCAGCATCACGGCTCGCTTGTCGTGACGCTGGCGCGCGACCGGCGCGAGCTTGATCAGTTCGCCCGCCGCACCACCGGCCACCGGCTGGTCACCGGCGCGGATCTGGCCAAGCTCGAGCCGCATGTCGCCGACCGCCACGACCGCGCACTCTGGCTCAAAGACGAGGCCCATATCGACCCGCGCGCGGCGTTGCGGCATCTGCGCACGCAGCTTGAAGACCGTGGCGCGCGGTTCGAGGAAACGGACGCCGCACCAAGCGGCCCCGGAATTGGCACCGTGATCGATTGTCGGGGTCTCGCGGCGCAGGACGCGCTGCCCGATCTGCGTGGCGTCAAGGGCGAGATGGTCGTGCTGCACAGCCGGGACGTAACCCTCACGCGCCCCGTGCGCCTGCTGCATCCGCGCTTTCCACTCTATATCGTGCCGCGCGGCGACGGTATCTTCATGCTGGGCGCCACCCAGATCGAAAGCGGCGAGCGCGGCCGCGCCTCGGCCCGCTCGGTGATGGAGCTTCTGTCGGCGGCCTACGCCCTGAGCCCCGCTTTCGGCGAGGCGGAGGTGATCGAAATCGGTGCCGATGCCCGCCCCGCCTTTCCCGACAACCTGCCGCGCATCACCCGAAAAGGCGACACGCTGCATGTCAACGGCCTGTTTCGTCACGGTTTCCTGCTGTCGCCCGCAGTGGCGCGGCAGGTGGCGGGGCTGGTGCTGCGCGACAATGAACGACCGGAGTTGTACCATGAAGATCACGCTTAACGGCACCCCGCAAGAGACCGGCGCAGAAACGCTCGCCGCCCTTCTTGACGAGATGGGCTACACCGACGCACGCGTCGCCACGGCGGTCAACGAAGAGTTCGTCCCCGCCCCGAGCCGGGACGCGCACAGTCTGGCCGATGGCGATCGGATCGAGATCGTCACGCCACGGCAGGGGGGCTGAGATGCCGACGTATTATGACACCGAGGTCGCCTCGCGACTGATGCTGGGCACCGCGCAATACCCCTCGCCCGCGATCCTCGCCGAGGCGTTCCGCCGCTCCGGCGCGGGGATCGCCACGGTCTCGGTGCGCCGCGAGTCGGGCGGCGAACGGGCCGGTCAGGCGTTCTGGGACCTGATCCGCGATCTGGGCGTGCATGTCCTGCCCAACACCGCCGGCTGCCATTCGGTGCGCGAGGCGGTGACGACCGCGCAGATGGCGCGCGAGTTGTTCGGGACAGACTGGATCAAGCTCGAGGTGATCGGCCATGCCGACACGCTGCAGCCCGATCCGTTCGGTCTGGTCGAGGCGGCGCGCATCCTCACCGACGAGGGGTTCAAGGTCTTTCCCTACTGCACCGAGGATCTGGTGATCTGCGAAAAGCTGGTCGAGGCGGGCTGTCAGGTGCTGATGCCCTGGGGCGCGCCGATCGGCACCGGGCTGGGGCTCAACAACATCTACGGGCTGCGCACCCTGCGCGCGCATTTCCCCGATCTGCCGCTGGTGATCGATGCGGGCCTCGGCGTGCCCTCGCAGGCCGCCCACGCGATGGAGCTGGGCTATGACGCGGTGCTTCTGAATACGGCGGTGGCCAAGGCGGGCGACCCGGCGGCGATGGCCGAAGGCTTCGCCCGCGCGCTCGAGGCCGGGCGCATGGGGTTCGAGGCCGATCCGATGATGCCGCGCGACATGGCCGCGCCATCGACGCCGGTTCTGGGGCAGGCCTTCTCATGACGGCGCTGCCCCGCTTCTACCCGATCTTCGACTCCGCCGACTGGCTGCGCCGCACCCTGCCGCTCGGCGTGAAGCTGGTGCAGCTTCGCATCAAGGATCTGACCGGTGACGCGCTGAGGGACGAGATCGCGGACGCGCAGATGCTGTGCCGCGCGCAGGGGGCCACCCTCGTGGTCAACGATCACTGGCAGGCGGCGCTGGATCAGGGCGCGCCTTGGGTCCATCTGGGGCAGGAGGATCTCGACACCGCCGATATCCCTGCGATCCGCCGCGCCGGGATCCGGCTGGGGATCAGCACGCATGACCACGCGGAACTTGACCGCGCGCTGTCGCACGCCCCCGATTACATCGCCCTCGGCCCGGTTTATCCGACGATCCTGAAAAAGATGAAATGGCACGAACAGGGCCTCGACAAACTGACCGAGTGGAAACGCCTGATCGGCGACATCCCCCTCGTGGCCATCGGCGGCATGTCGGTGGAGCGTGCGCCGGGCGCGTTTGACGCCGGCGCCGATGTCGTCTCTGCGGTGACCGACATCACGCTCAACGCCGACCCCGAGGCGCGGGTGCGGGAATGGCTGGAGGTGACGGGATGAGCCGCTACGCCCGCCAGATCGCCCTGCCCGAGTTCGGACAAGTCTCGCAGGACAGGCTTACGGCCGCGCATCTGCTGGTCGTCGGCGCGGGCGGGCTGGCCGCCCCGGTGCTGCAATATCTGGTGGGTGCGGGTGTGGGGCGGATTACGCTGATGGATGGCGACCGCGTCAGCCTTTCCAACCTGCACCGGCAGACGCTGTTCCGGATGGATGATATCGGAGCGCCCAAGGCCGAGGTCGCGGCCCGCCACATGGCCGCCCTGAACCCCGACTGCGCGATCACGGCCCTTACGTCCCCGCTCGACCCGGCCAACGCCCCCGATCACGTGGCCGCCGCCGATCTGGTGCTGGATTGCGCCGACAGTTTCGCGGCGAGCTATGTTCTGTCGGATACATGTCTGGCGCAAAACACGCCGCTGATCAGCGCGTCTGTCGTGGGCACATCGGGCTATTGCGGCGGGTTCTGCGGCACAGCCCCATCGTTGCGCGCGGTGTTTCCCGACCTGCCGGACCGCGCGGGCAGTTGCGCCACGGATGGCGTTCTGGGGCCATCCGTGGGCGTACTGGGCAGCCTTCAGGCCCAGATGGCGATGGCGGTTCTGACCGAGAGGCCGTCGCCGCTTGGCCAGATCGTCACGTTCGACGCGATGGCTCACCGCTTCGGCGGCTTTCGCTTTGATGCCGCACCCGAGCCGCAAGGCGGCTTCGGCTTCATCGCGCCGCAGCAAACCCGCCCCGGCGACTGGCTGGTCGATCTGCGCGCCGCAGACGAAGCCGGCCCCGCCCTGCCGGGTGCCACGCGGTGCCGCGTGACCGATTTCGACCACCCCGACACCCGCCCCGACGGACAGCGCGCCGTGCTCGCCTGCCGCACCGGTCTGCGGTCGTGGCAGGCGGCGACGCGGCTGCGCAGCACCTGGGACGGAGACATTGCCCTGATCGCCCTCGGCGATCTTCATGAAGGAGACTGACAGATGAGATATCTTTCCCTGATCCTCGCGCTGCTGGCCACACCGGCCATGGCCCAGGACAAGATGACCCTGATCCTCGACTGGTTCATCAACCCCGATCACGGGCCGATCATCCTGGCCGAGGAGCTGGGCTATTTCGAAGAGGCCGGGCTGGAGGTCGAGGTGGTGGCCCCCGCCGACCCGTCCGATCCGCCCAAGATGGTGGCCGCCGGGCAGGCGGATCTGGCGATATCCTACCAGCCGCAACTGCATCTGCAGATCGAGAACGGGCTGCCCCTGCGCCGCGTGGGCACGCTGGTGGCCACGCCGCTCAACTGCCTGCTGGTGCTGGAAGACGGGCCGATCAAATCCACCGCCGATCTCGCCGGTCGCAAGGTGGGGTTTTCTGTCTCGGGGGTGGAAGAGGTGCTGTTGTCCACCATCCTCGGCCAGCACGGGCTGACGCTCGACGATATCGAACTGGTCAGCGTCAACTGGTCGCTGTCGCCCTCGCTGATGTCGCGTCAGGTCGATGCGGTGATCGGTGCCTACCGCAATTTCGAACTGAACCAGATGGAGATCGAGGGCGTGCCGGGCCGCTGTTTCTACATCGAGGAAGAGGGCATTCCGGCCTATGACGAGCTGATCTACGTCGCCAATCCCGACCGCATGGACGCCGACATGCTCCGCCGCTTCCTGCACGCCACCGAGCGTGCGACGCAATACATCATGAACCATCCGCAGGAGAGCTGGGAGATCTTTTCCGGCACCTCGCGCGAGTTGCAGGACGAGCTCAACGAGATGGCCTGGGCCGACACCTATCCGCGCTTCGCCACCCGCCCCGCCGCGCTGGATCATGCGCGCTACAGGCGATTCGAGCAGTTCCTGCTGGATGCCGGCATGATCGAGAACCACACGCCCGTCTCGGGCCTTGCCATGGATCTGAACGCGGAATGACGCTTGAGTATGGCACGACCTTCCCCCGCCTGCGCGATGCGGCGGGGACGGTCTGGACCGATTACACGCATCACGCCTTCGTCGAGGGGATTCGCGACGGCACGCTGCCGCGCCGCGCATTCCTCGGCTATCTGGTGCAGGATTACGTGTTTCTGATCCATTTCGCGCGGGCCTGGGCGCTGGCGGTGACCAAATCGGGCGCGCTGGAGGAAATGCGCACCTGTGCGGCCACGGTCGATGCGCTGGTCAATCAGGAACTCAGCCTGCACGTGCAGACCTGCGCCGGCGAGGGGCTGAGCGAAGCCGATCTTTATCATGCGGAGGAACACCCCGCCAACCTCGCCTATACGCGCTATGTGCTCGATGCCGGGCATTCGGGGGATTTCCTCGACCTGCTGGCGGCACTTGCGCCCTGCGTGATGGGCTATGGCGAGATCGGCGCGCGGCTGGCCGCGGATGCGACGCCCGATCACCCCTATGCCGACTGGATCGCCACCTATGCGGGCGACGACTATCAACAGGTCTGCCGCGATGCGGGTGCGCTTTTCGACGGCGCCATCGCGCGGCGGATCGGGCACAGCCCCGAGGCGACCCCCGGATGGGATCGCCTGTGTCACCGCTTCACCACCGCCACCCGGCTGGAAGTCGGGTTCTGGGACATGGGCCTGTCTTTCGGGCGCTAGTGGCCTTGTGCGGACGTTTGGGGTTAGCCGCGCATCGACGGGCCGCGGTGCGGCGATCCAGCGTGAATTCAGCAGCGCTTTATCCGAGCCAAATCAGGAAAAGATCATGGCCTTGCGCAGGTTGCAGCCAAATCGCCGTGCCGGGGGGCGGCGTCATGCCGGAGGCATGCTTCCAGCATGGCGATGCGCGGCGCCCTTCGGGCTTGATTCCGCGCGCGGCTGTAGCCTCCAAAGTCCCCTCAAGGCCATAACCGGCCTCCGCCCATTCCCTCCTCTCCGAGCACCTTCTCTCGGAAGCCGACCGCGCACCCCTTGCCCCCTCGGGCCCCGCCGCGTAAAACCCGCACCAAACCGAAACATGGAGCTTCGCGATGCTGGACCTCACCTATGAAGCGCCCAAACCACGCGTCATCGCGGGCGCGAAACACGACTGGGAACTGGTGATCGGCATGGAGGTGCACGCGCAGGTCGCCTCCAACGCCAAGCTGTTTTCCGGCGCCTCCACCCGGTTCGGGGCCGAACCCAACTCCAACGTCTCTTTCGTCGATGCCGCCATGCCGGGCATGCTGCCGGTGATCAACGAATTCTGTGTGGAACAAGCCGTGCGCACCGGCCTGGGCCTCAACGCGCGGATCAACCTCTGGTCGGCGTTCGATCGCAAGAATTACTTCTACCCCGACCTGCCGCAGGGCTACCAGATCAGCCAGCTTTATCATCCGCTGGTGGGCGAGGGCGAGATCCTCGTCGATATGGAGCCGGGCATCGCCCGCAACGTGCGGATCGAGCGGATCCACATGGAACAGGATGCCGGCAAATCCATTCACGACATGGACCCCTCGGCGTCCTTCGTCGATCTCAACCGCACCGGCGTTTGCCTGATGGAGATCGTCAGCCGCCCCGACATTCGCGGCCCCGAAGAGGCCGCGGCCTATATCACCAAGCTGCGCCAGATCCTGCGCTATCTTGGCACCTGCGACGGCAACATGCAGAATGGCAGCCTGCGCGCGGATGTGAACGTCTCGGTCTGCCGTCCGGGGCAGTACGAGAAATATCAGGAGACGCAGGATTTCTCGCATCTGGGCACGCGCTGCGAGATCAAGAACATGAACTCCATGCGGTTCATCCAGGCCGCCATCGACTTTGAGGCCCGCCGCCAGATCGCCATTGTCGAGGGCGGAGGTGAGGTGGTTCAGGAAACCCGCCTTTACGATCCCGACAAGGGCGAGACGCGGTCGATGCGCTCGAAGGAAGAGGCGCATGATTACCGCTACTTCCCCGATCCCGACCTTCTGCCGCTGGAGATCGAGCAGGCCTGGGTCGACGCCATCAAGGCCACGCTGCCCGAACTGCCCGACGCCAGGAAGGCGCGCTTCGTGCTGGATTTCGGCCTGAACGAATACGATGCCGGGGTTTTGACAGCCGATCTCGCCAATGCCGCCTATTTCGAGGCGGTGGCCGAAGGGGCCGGCGATGGCAAGCTGGCGGCGAACTGGGTCATCAACGAGCTGTTCGGCCGCCTCAAGAAAGAGGATCACTCGATCGAGGACAGCCCGGTAAGCCCGGCGCAACTGGCCGCCATCGTCCGGCTGATCAAGTCCGACGCCATCTCCGGCAAGATCGCCAAGGACCTCTTCGAGATCGTCTATACGACGGGCGGCGACCCCGAGACCATCGTCGAGGATCGCGGCATGAAGCAGGTGACGGACACCGGCGCCATCGAATCCGCCGTCGACGAGATCATCGCCGCCAACCCCGCGCAGGTGGAAAAGGCCCAAGCCAACCCCAAGCTGGCGGGCTGGTTCGTCGGACAGGTGATGAAGGCCACCGGCGGCAAGGCCAACCCCAAGGC
>Ga0307948_1001967_pt1 | contig 14802 bp, 13 predicted proteins | sample OrgLakmetagen280_FD_201824 | JGI IMG/M metagenome (GOLD analysis project Ga0307948, IMG submission 201824) | Saline water microbial communities from Organic Lake, Antarctica - #280 | ecosystem: Environmental > Aquatic > Non-marine Saline and Alkaline > Saline | place: Antarctica: Organic Lake...
GCCCTGCTGCTAGATGAACTCAGAAACACGATTAAATGATTGGTTGAACTAACACTGTGATGATCGGTGCCCGTGCGAAAAAAATGATGTGGTTCTCAATTTAACCGCCTAACTGTTTAATCATTACATACAAGAGGTTACAGATTAACCATCAGTAAAAAAATCCGACTAGCTAGTCTAATCATCATACACCTTTTTCTGATTACATCACGCTGTTTCAAAGCCCCTCTGCAAAATTGAAGTGAGTGAAAATGGAATGGAATCAAACGGAAATGGAGAGAAATAAATTGAACTCTTTGCAGTGCCAAGAGCAATTCAAAAAAAAAGGAAAAGAAAAAAATACGCAGGCAGTTAAAAACCACTCCCCACATTAATTAAGGAAAAGGAGCCATTTTGGTACCAGGTACCGTGAAGCTCCTCCACCAAAAGAAAAAAGATCAATGGGGATCAGGGTTGATAGTAATGCTGGAAAGGGCACGTCTGGTATGAACGAGTTTGGCAGCGTAATTGACAGAATGAACATGAAGCCTGGAAGCAAGTTTCTTAACTCTTTAAGCTTTAAGAATCAAGACCCAGCTCCTTAATAGACTCCAGGGTGTGATTGTTGTACATGGTGCCACCCACTCCCAAAAGGATGGTGTAGAGTAACGGAAGCTCCTTAAAGGGTGGAGCAGAGGCCTTTGTGCTGTTCCTACGCGGTGCTCGGCTGGTTCTGCGGTCTAATGTCCTCACAGTACTTGATCTCGATGAGGTGAATATCACGTTGGAGAACGCTTTGGCAGTTTTCCATTCAGCCTCATAGTTTTAGGGGTTAAAGCCATAGTTTTAGGGTTTAGGGTTAGGGTTAGGATTAGGGTTAGGGGTAGGATTAGGGGGTTAGGGGACCAAAACTATGATCAGGTTGGATTTGAAATTATAGGAACTGTAACACAAAACTGTAATTATAGCGACTATTTCTCGCCAGCATGAAATACTAATACCGATAGGTATTCATGAATGATCAGTGGAATTCTGAAGAAATGGAAGCAATGTGGGATTGTGCAAACCCGTAGTTATTATGGGTGCCTGGTAGCAGGTCACGTGTGCGTGGGCGTCCGTATCTCAGTTTTTGCCCCATATCTCTGCATCACTTCAGTCTGAGTATGCAGAAAATAAATAAATAATACCTCAATTGAGTTACGTGTCCAAACATTTGAGCATTATTGATCACACTCCTCTGACTGAACCCTAGATATAATCTGCTGTGCGATGATCTGCTGTGCAATGATAGTTCGTTGTGATGGCTCAGCGGAACAAAAGATTTGAGCACATCGTCGGAAAGTCCTGACGCTTTAATTTTTTTGTTCCGCTGCGCTATCACAACAAACTTTGCGATGGCGTTTGGGGTGTCCAACTGGCCCGTTCTGGCCCGTTCCTCCACCGATTTCTGGTGCATTGTGTAGATTAGAAGAAATTATGACATCCTGCGTCGAGCGCGGGGCAAACCGTGGGCTGGGCGCGGAGATATTGGCCGGGAAAGATGGCATCAATATCTGGAGTAGTCTCTAAGATGAGGTTTATAGAGGTTTTACAGGCCCAGATGAAGCGCCCCCGGCCAGAAAACACATCGGCTTTACTTATTATAGTCCCTTATGCCAGGCCAGCATCAGAAATGCCATTTCTGCTCCTCGGTTTTGGCCGGGGGTTCAACAGACGAGAAACCGAACGCGTTTTGCGGCCCCGATAGACCACGCACATGGATATCAGTTTAGTGAATTTTCACGCCGACTTCCAGGGCGTACGGTGCAGTGTCTGAGCCGCAGTGACATCGCACAGGCTTGAGGTCACATTTTGCTGCCAACTTCGGATCGGTCAGGGGAGTGTGAGCATTGATTGGCGATCAGTATATTTAGAGAAATGAGATATGAGCGAAAATTTGCAGCTCAGAGCTCCCCCAACGTACGATTGTGCTGCCGCGATCCTTTTTCGTAATAGTTTTAATATTATATGTTGGCTGCCCTCTCAAAGCCCCGTGCATTCTGTTTAGCCAGGCGAGTCTCAACCACCACCCAAGCAATCACCACTCAAATGCCTGCCCCCTACACCCAAAGTGCTGACTTGGCAAATGGAGTCAAGATTCCCAAGCTTGGTTTAGGGACGTGGTACGTCCCATAAACTTGTCGCACACAAGCTTGTCCGCATCTTGTGCATAGCTGGATTATTTTGCAGCTGCATCTGCCTGAAGGTATAGAATTGAGTTATCCTGCAGGGGTGTAGAGCAGTGCATAAAGGCTTGTTTGCATTTGAGGCCGAAGTTCATACTGAAGTCTTGTGGCACCATATCGCATTTCACTGTGGGGACATTTTGCGTAACATTGAAGCCACAGCACAGTTATCATCGTGTCATATAGCTCTTTGTCTACTGCTCAATTGAGACGGACTGCTGGGTACGCACGACCACAATGCACACTGTTGCAGGAAAATGTCAGGGCCAGAGGCCAGGGAGGCTTGTCTCGCTGCTGTAAGTGCGAACGTCTGTGACATTTTACCCCACTGTGAAGTGCATGATGTTTTCCAGGATTCCATTGTGAAGCACATGATCGCCATCATAATTGAGGTTTACTTCCTCTGTCATCACCACATTACGAAGCATTTTGAGGCCCTGACTTGCCCTCTGACCAGGGCAAGCATCAACTTTCCAAATTAAATCCTGTACCTGCATTCACTGGAGCAGGTACGCATGGGGTACCGGCATTTGGATTGCGCACCAGTGTACAACAATGAAAAAGAGGTGAGAATGGGCGCTCCTTACATCTGGCCAGTAGCAACTGCGTACAGTGACTGCCTCTTAAATCATATGGTGCAGAATATCAGCTCATACGTGCTGAACAAGCTTGTTCATCCATTTTCGCTCACCACACCGGACAGGTCGGCGACGCTTTGCAGACACTGTTCAAGGAGGGCACCATCAAACGAGAGGATTTGTTCATCACCTCCAAAATCCTCAACTCCAAGGACATCAAGGAGGGCATCAACAAGACCCTCTCCGACCTGCAGGTACTGACGAACTATTGAGCCGGTAGTGCCTTTGCGCACAAAGCAAACCATCAAGAGCTCTCACGCATGTGTATTAAAGGTTTCAAAATGAGGCTGCCTTGAAGCATGATGGCACGCTAGAGTGTTAAACACTTCAAAACAGAGCCTGCTAAGCAGAGTTATATATATAATAAGCTAAAGGTGTGGGTTTCTTGCTCATCATGGTCAAAGCCGATGGAGCCTGCCTATTGCAGTTGAACAAATTTATCAGTGCTTGGATAGCTGACGATTTCGTTCTTGCTGATCAAATGTGTAACTAAAAGCACTAGCGGCTAAACAGGATGCAATGTATATGTGTGGTCCAAACTTGCAGCGCGCACATATACACATGTACTCATACAAACACACGTGCACACACACGCACACACACATACGCACACACATAAGCACACATGCAACACGCACGCGTGCCCTGCAGTTGAGCTACCTTGACCTGTACCTCGTCCACGCCCCTGCTTCTGCTGTCCCTGGGCCCACAGTCACACCTCCCCTCATTGACCAGTGGCGCGTGATGGAGGAGTTGCACGATAAGGTAGGAGGGACAGACAATTTCTGTCTTTTCTAGGGCTGGCCAGAACCATATTTTTGTAGGTATGTACGGTGTATATACGGTAATTTTGGCAGGGAAGTCACCATACATACAATTATACACGGTGTGTATATACAGATCTGGCCAACCTTAGTCTTTTCCATTTGTAAACTAGTGGCGTGCGATGCATGAAAGGGCCTCTGGGGGAGGGACAGCGCCTGCTGCTCTGCACAAGTGTTTCTTTGGCGTGCATGTGCGTGTGTGTATGTGTGTGTGTGTGTGTGTGTGTGTGTGGCTAAAGAGTTGTGCAATGCTGCACCTGTTTCTGCTCTCATCCCCAGAATCCTGTGGAGCCTGTGGTCTAATTCACGATTACCATACCTTAACGTACTCAACCTGCACCCCGAATTTCAAAAGTATCTCGAATCCCGCACTTTCCCGCACCCCAATTATCAGTATGTTTTGCCCCTTCTGCTGTCATCCGGCAGGGCTTCAAGCCCTGTTCTGCACCAGCGAGCTTTGAATGAAAGAAGGAAAACATCCCCAAGGGAGTAGGAGATTCATCGTGCCGTTTGCATGTTAGTTAGCTTAACGCTCTTTGTCCCACTGCCCTATGCCAAATTCTGCTTCTGCTTCTTCTCGCCCCTGTCACTGCTGCTGGCGCTCTCCTTGCTCTCCTCGCTGCTGCTGCTGCTGCTGCTGGGTGCCTTGCTTGTGCTTGCACGTGCTGATGGTGCGGTTTGGATGGGATTGCGCTCAGCCTCATCGTAGGCCGTTCCTCTGCGCCCTAATCCCCCAGCAAGCAGCATGTCAGGGGGGGGGGACATATGAACTAAATGGCTAAAAAACTAGAAAAGCTTAAAATGGTGGAAGGCTGAGTTTGCTGCCGTCAACCAAAAAAGCCTGCAAGCAAGCAGTGGAGGCAGTTGCAAGGGAGTGCCCCTTGTGTTTATGTAAAAGCAGACGTCCAGGCCTGAAATACCGGTTTACGCATTAGGAGAATTTATGTATCGATGCAGTTTTGTCTTTGCCCTCACGTCTTTGCTGTTGAGTGCGGCCAGTGATTACCAGTGCCGTTTAAGTGCATCATATGTGAATCACATAATACGACTGGATGTTTTTGTGTATTCCCTGCTGAAACTGCCGTGTGTAAATAAATTTACACACTGTATTTACGTACATATACATGTATGGACCTGGCCGCCCGGATCGTGGTTAATCGTAGTAGTATAGAGGAGGTGCGTTCTCTATGCAATTTAAAAAGGATGCTTGCACTTGCAGGATGGCTCGTGTTTATATGTACGCACAGTATGCTGATGTATGTCCCTGCTAATAAAAACAGGGCATGCACTTCATGTCTACAGTTTTGGCCAAACTTTCGCTCAGTCGGCTGACGTCCTCCTGCGTCGCTGTCTGCATTTTCACAAAATGGTGGGATTCATGAAATACATATTGGCCAAGCATGCCACACGAGGCTTGGTGCACAGACATGGCTGTATAACAATATAGCAAAGCTGCCACAGGAAACCAAGCACAGCTCCCTCAGGAAGAAGGGGGTTCAGTCTCTTGGCACTAAAAACGAAATTTTATGCTTGCGACACCAGCACAGGATTCATGCTTCAGAACGAAACCACCTCAAGACCCGATCCTTTCTGTGCACCTCAAACCTGCTTCCTGGTGTTGCTTGCTCACTTACTGTGCAGGGCCTGGCAAAGTGCATCGGAGTCAGCAACTTCTCCAACAAGAAGCTTGCTGGCATTCTGGAGCAGTGTCGTGTCAAGCCTCATGTGCACCAGGTAAGCGAGAGCTGCTGAACCCTCGCCACAAGTGCATGTGCGTGATAGTACACATGATTAAGCAAGTATGTACATGCTCTCTCTCTCTCACTCTCACTCTCACTCTCTCACTCTCACACACACACACACACATACACACGATACCAGTTTGGTGCCATCGCCGTTTTTCCTCACAGGTGGAGGCTCATTGCAACTTCCGCAACGAGGAGCTGCTTAAGTTTAACACTGATGCTGGCATTCATGTGACGGTGGGTGCTGGATCATTGTCGATGAACTGTGTGTGTGTGTAGGTGTGTGGATGTGTGTGTGTGTGAAAGTGTGTTAAAATGGGTGTGTTAGAATGGGTGTGAATGTGTGTTAGAATGTGTGTGTTAGAATGGGTGAGAGAAACGTTTTGAGCTGTTGGAAGGTTGGTGTAGTGGGGGTGAGTAATATGGAGAGCGGTTAGAAGCTGGCAGTGACAGTAAACCTGCTGCGTATATATGAAGAAGGTCACGAACATGAGCGACAAGGGGGCCAGCGCTCTGTCCGGTGTTGGGTTCAAGCTCGTAGTGGGCCCTTTGTTCATTTGTGGTAAGGTTGGGTTGGTGCCAAAGGACCGGTACAGAACTTTTAGGCTTACTTATATGGAATGTGCTGTAGGATAGTGGAGGTGTGCAGAGTTTGCAGCTTCTGCCGTGTTTCTAAATTGTCTTTAAAAATATGGCAATGGGTACCCATCAGCGGTGCCGCTTCTTTTGAGGACCCTCTGTTTAAATGTGAATTTAAGGAGTGATGAAGGACTAAGCAGAATCACGAGCCAAAAACTAAAATGCAAGCTGTGCAGGCAGTAGGAATGTCACTCCCCACTTGAATTAGGAAAAGGTACCACCGGGGTATCAAGTGCTGTAAATCTCCTCCACCACAAAGAGGACGAAAAATCACTGGGAATGGGGCTTAACAATCCTTGCAGCCGCCCCATGCCCTCTGCACTCCATGCATCGAGTGAGCGCAGACTGTGTGTGACTTGTCTTGGGTACATCAATACATCTGGATTTCTCTTAGCAATGCTTTAATGGCATAGACTGTGTGTGGCTCATCCCTTTTCTCTGCCAAAGCAACATGTGTATTGACAACCCGCGGGTCCTGCTGTACACAGAGAGAGGCAATCAAGATAGAAGACATTTAATATAAGTGCGGCAGTTATCACCATTTTGGCCAAAGGATGGAGGCATGTGACGTGCTGCCAAAAAGAAATGCAGCCTCCTGCTCTTGAACAACTTGGTCTCTAGTCCTTTAAACGAGGCGGGCACAATCGATTGCCTACTTGTGGGCATGCCTTCGCTCGATTAAGTGTGCCTGAATTTGCAGCTGTGATGGGTGACATAGGTTACAGAGGTTACAGATTGAGCCATCAGTCAAAAAGTGTGACGCTAGGCTCAGCTGTGATGGGTATCCTAGCAGGGCATGTAGGAAAGCATATGCAGACTTTTTTGTTTGGATGCTGGCCTCCACTCAATTGGGTACACCTGGATGTGCAGGCCTTGACGAAACAGACACAGCAGAAACAGGCACATCGTGGTGCAAAGTTTACACCAACTCTCTGTTGCCCTGCTTTAAAAACTCATTGCAAGCCATGAAAAAAACACAGCAGGAACACTCAGTGTGTTGCAAAATTTACACCAACCCTATGTCGCCCTGCTGACTAAACTCATTGCAGGCCTTGATGAAACAGACACACGAGCAGCATTCACAGTGCAGTGCAAAGTTTGCACCGACCCTATGTTGCCCTGCTGACTCAACTCATCTAAAATTGCTGCAGGCGTACTCCCCACTAGGCACACCCGACTCCTCAGCAATGATGAGGCGGACTCCGGATCAGCCTGTGCCCTTGGTCGAGACAGTGGTGAAGGAGGTGGCCAAGAGGACCGGCAAAACACCTGCCCAGGTATTAAGACTCAAGGGGAGGGGTGTGATCTCTTTTGAGGCTGCTGATTCCTTGTGTTTCTCTAACCCTGTCTGTGGTCACACACAAGGCCGGTGGTCACACACAAGGCAGGGTGGTCACACACAAGGCAGGGTGGTCACACACAAGGCAGGGTGGTCACTCACAAGACAGGGTGGTCACACACAAGGCAGCGGTGAAGGGAACACCCGCTCATCAGTTGACTAAACTAGAAAGGTGTGGTCCCTTTTTGGATTGCTGTTTCCTTGTGTATATATAGGGTTGGCCAGAACCATATATATTCGGTTTATGTACGGTATTTTTGACAGGGAAATCACCAAATATACGGCCATATACGGTGTATATATACGGTTCTGGCCAACCCTATGTATATATGTACAGACCCCATGGTCACGGATGAGACAGTGGTGAAGAAAATGCGTGGCCTAGAGGACAGGCGAAACGACCGCTTAGGTAATGATTGGTAATAATTGTACTAGGGTTCACTCCTTGTGCCCCCGGGCACAGCAGCTTGTTTTGTAATGATGTGGTCACGCTTGACTAGGGTTGGCCAGAGCTGTATCTATGCACCGTATATGACCGTATATTTCGTGACTTCCCTGCCAAAAATACTGTATATTCATATATTCACCGTATGTGTGTGGTTCTGGCCAACCCTACGCTTAATCCATGTTACCTATTCTACAGCTATTGGGGAAATCTGTTGTTCAAGGCGAGTCTCCTACTCGATAATCTCTTTTAAATAAGCAGGAATGGCCCCATGGCCGGGCCAGCCTCTGTAACAAAGCTATGCGTCACCACTTTCAATCTTCCGCCAGCTGACCCACTTGCAAGTGAGATATGTCTTTACTGCGTGCCCGCAGGTCCTGCTGCGCTATGGCCTGCAGAGAGGGATGAGCGTGGTGAGTGAGAGGGAAGCATCTTCTGATTCAGTTTCTTGCTAGTCATCTGTTGGACAGGTGTAACTGTTAGACTAGCACTAGACTAGCACTAGACTAGACTAGCACTAGACCAGCACTAGATGACTAGCAAGAGAAGCACCATGTTGATGCTTCTCTTGCTAGTCATCTGCTAGCCTCTTGCCAGTCATCTGTTCCTTGCTAGTCATCTGTTGGACAGGTGTCCGTGTTGGTGCCTTGCATTGCAGATATACTCCAGGACCAATGGAAGTGAAGTGTATGAGAAAGTGTTGTCTTCACAGACTGTGATATGATATCAGACTCTTTTGTATCCTGGGTCCGTTATGAATGATTTTATAGTTCCTTTATTTGCTGATCTTGACCAAACGAGATTATATAGCTCCTTTTTCCCGCTGATCCTGACTTTAAGTCCCCGAGCTTGTAACAAAAAACATGCGCACACATGCGCAAACACACATACACACACGGAGCATGCACACACACACACGCACACACACACGCACACGCGCACACACATGCACACGCACACGCACACACACACGTGCACACATACACACACGGAAACATGCACACGCACACACATACACGCGAACATGCACACCTCACACAGATACCCAAGACGGTGCACCCTGAGCGCATGCAAGAGAACGCAGACATCTTTGACTGGAGTCTGAGCCAGGAGGATTTCAAGCTCCTCCACTCCATGCCCACTCAGGTAAGAAGAGTAAACTTGTATGTATGTCCTGTTTCAGCAACTTGTGGTGTAAAGCAGGTAGGTACCTGCACACTAGGCAGAAGATGCAGAAAAGCTTATGTATTATTTCTGTGTGGCATGTGCGCTGCCCATGAGCAGTTTCATCCTGAAGCAAGGCGACACCAACACCAAGGCGAGGCCAATTTGGCTGTCCTTCTTGACAGCTCTTGCTGTGGAATAATACGACTCAATAGAGATGGAAAGACGCATGTTCAGCAAAACTTAAACTGCTGGAGGTGCTGCATTTCTTTGATCGATATAACCTGGAGCCCAAGTGGAACCTTTTTGTGGAATATCAGGGAGTGCCTTTTTTGTTCTCTTTAACTCATGGTCATAGATGTTTCGAGTGTGTGTTTGCCCGAGCACCTCTTGCTTGCATACGTACAAGCATGAGTTGTGCGCTGACAGATGAGATGTGCGCCGACAGATGAGTTGTGCGCTGACAGATGGGTTGTGCGCTGACAGATACATATATACCTGCATATATACACAGCTGGGTTTGGTTTGTTGCACGCAAATTCCAGTTCTTGCAGTGAAATCAAGTGATGTCACTCTTATTTGTTATCTGTGTTCTTCTTGAGTCTCTCCGTCTTTTTATTTCTTGGTCCTGGCAATTGCTCTTTTTTCTTGGCTTGAAAAAGTGTCTGCCTTTTTCCCAGCGTTTGAGCAGTAGTGAGGACCCTAGTTATAAGCAAAGTGGTGGTGTATGGTACTCGTAGATTGTTCCATTGCCATCTCAAGCTGCAAACAATTAGAACATATCACAGCCAGCACACGGGCGCTTTGCTTGTGCAGGTGAGGCTGTGCCACTTGTCATTCATGCTCAACGAGGCGGGCCCTTACAAGACCATGCAGGACTTGTGGGAGGCTTAAGCCAGCTATGCATCGCTGAGCCCCTTTTGTACTTGCGTAGAATGAGGCAGTCTCTGAAAGGGACAGGTTTTGCGATCCTTGTCTTAATTTCCTGTACAATAACATGGCTGACCCACACGCGTTGAAATTATGACGTGTTTGGTCAAATCCATGCATGTGTACAACAGAACTTACGCTGCCCTTGCTGCCCTTATTGCATTCTGTTGTATATTGCCTCTGTTTTTCTCCCTGATTTGCAACAGATTAATTGGGGACATTCAGTGCTGCACATGGTGTAGCTGTATAGCTACCTCAGGACCCTTTGGTTTGCTTATTTTCCTACGAACCATTTTGTACTGGAAAAATTGCAAGGAATAAAGAATTTTTTGAAGGAGTCTTAGCTGCTCTGTCGCTGGATGCACTCCTCAGGTTAAAGACCCACCATACAACCTACTGCTGATATCCGCCAAAGGGAGCCCCCATGCAAATATATTAATGATGAAGTAAATTGTCCATATAGAGTTACAGAATTTACATTGCTCATACTTGCTGAATGAGGACAAACAAACTGATCACTGATAAAGCGTAAATGTATCACCTCTGATAATAGTGCTACATACCGGTATTCCTAACTCCAGCTCAGATGTCACATATTTGACCATTATTATTACAAAAACGACGACGGGCAGAGCCATCCAAGTTCCAGGCAATGTCATATGCCAGGAAGGATAACAGAAGAAGCTTAAGTATGGCAATGTTTAATTCTGCCTCGAATTCAGTGACTACGGACAAGGAGGATTTGAAGCATCTCCCGTAACAACATAGTCACACTTCATGTTAGCCTCCTTGGAGTCGGGGACAGTCCATAACTCCTGGGCATCCCTCTGCGCACAGAGTGGCTGCATTCTGTGCTAGCTACTAAATTCACTGCCATGCTAAAAATGCTTGAATTGCAAAAGAAACAAGACACAAATTACGCACCTCCATCAACAACGATGATAATGGAGGATCTGATGGGAGAGTTACTGACACAGCAAGCAGCAAAAGTGCTAGATGCAGTCCAGATCGCATGGCTGACAACTTATCCTCTGTTGTTTCCCTCCAGATGGGGCTCTGGCTCCCTTTCCAGTACTGTTATCAACTCAAAAAGTATAAGTAAAAGTCTACGCTGGAAGTCGTCACCAGCGTGCATTAAGGAAAGGCTCTCAACTAGTGCTCACACTAGCCAGAGCCCCACCAATAAATTCTCATCAGGAGCCGGTTTCAGGCCAAGCCTGCAACCCTCCTGATCCCCATTGATCATTCCTTTTCGCAGTGAGGAGCTTTACGGTACTCGGTACTAAAGCGGCTCCTTTTCCTTAATTAATGTGGGGAGTGTCTTTCACTGCCTGCATAGTTTTCTCTGGCTAGTTTGAACGCTAGTCAAGAGCCTTTCCCTAATATATGCTGATGTTTCTTCACCATGCCCCCCGCCGATACCCTAAGAGAAGGACAGGTCATTGATGAATGCAAGAAGAGTTGCAGATTCGGACTCAGACTGCGACTAGATCATAATATAGATTGGTAATGATGCGTACCGGAAAGAGCAATGCATTGCTGGAGACCCTAGTGCTTCTTTAGCAATTCTGTCTCCATACCTCTACGCGCTCTGTTTCTCATTACTACAACGCTAAAGAAAGACTTGTCCATTTATAACTCTCGCAAAATTTGGATGGTTTCTTTTCACATTTATCCCCCTGCGATTGTTGTTATTACTTTCTGGTACAAGCAGTTGCTTGATGCTTTTTTAATACAAGCTATAGCTGCACCATGCATCATTAATATTCCCGCAGGCAGGCTGATCAGCCGAACAGCCTGATTGAAGGTCCCCCATGAAAATATTTACCTCCTCAGTGACTTTGAAGGCAGCAGGCCAACGTTTGAAGAGTGTGATTTGGAGGAATTTCCCACACAGCAGACCTAGTAATGAAAGGAGATTGGGCAAATTCAGGTGGGTGTGTGATCTCCTTAACTTGTCCACCCTGCTAATCATTGTGTATGAATTACTACTAGCGCCCAAGCTATAGAAGCGACAAGCAGAGCGTTTAAATTTCGGGCAATGGCATGTGGCAGAAAGGAAAAAAGAGAGGAACACAGGTACTAAAAACACTTCCATGCCAAATCAAAATGCAACGCAATTCTTACAAGTTAGATATAAATGCAGAGCATAATTCATACCAATTAAAGGAAACGCAAAAGGTAACACTTGATACTAGGATAAAGAAAAGTAGGATTGAACAGAACAAATCCAATGTAAGAGTTTCATCAGTTTCGTGTGCACGCATCTGTTAACAAAGGAACCACCATCTTAGACTGCAATGCCCATACTTTAGTAACTACATTTTATACTTACTCATCCATAGCAGTGAACACGATTGTCAATAGAATGAATGGTCAGGAAACTAGTCGTAAATCACGAAAGTGCTTTGCTCGAAGCCCCAGTTTAAGACCGGAAAAAATGCCAAGCTCGATCAAGAACGGCAGCAGTCCACACACAGCAGCAGCTCCGTTGGTAATATTTTCACTTACCTCAACGTTATTAGGGAATAGCCACATTGGTTAAGAATTGGCAGTCCAGCAGAATAATTTCGGCACAATTGTGCAGGAAAGGATGTGATGCATGCTAGCAGAATCTGCTCAAAGAAACAGGTGGTCCAGCAGCAGCCTCCTGCGAGCAGCCCCACTCATTGCCAGCCACTCATCCACACGCAGTGCCAGCACAGAGCATTGCTGACGTGTAAGCACACGGTCCCTGAGCACTGCGGGGCTGAGGGGAACACCGCCTGTGTTGCAGCAGGAGTGTGAGGTGTGACGTTACGTTACGTGCTATATATGTGTGAGTGTGTGTGAAGTCCTGTAAATGTGTAAGGGAAACCCTGCCTGTGTTGCAGTAGGGGTGCAAGGTGTGACGTTACAGTACGTGTTAAATGTATGTGAGTGTGAATGTTAATTCCTGTGAATGTGTAAGGGAATCACCACTTGTACTGCAACAAGGGCGTGAGGTGTGACGTTACGGTATGTGTTATATGTGTGAGTGTGAATGTTAAGTCCTGTGTATGTGTAAGGGAATCATCAGTCGCACTGCAACAAGGGCGTGAGGTGTGACGTTACGGTACGTGAAGGTGGTATGGGATACACCGCTTGCGCTGCAAGTTGTAACTTGCAACAGGGGCGTGAGGTGTGCCATTACATAGGTGTAAGTGAGAATGCCTGTGAGTGAGTGACAATGCCTGTGCGTGAGAGAGAATGCCTATGAGTGATTTGCGTTTGTTTCATTGGGTATGAAGTGCTTGTTATGCTCAAGTGCAGAGACTTCTAGTAGAGCTTCTACCACACTTGTTTGGGCTGGTCAGCCAGGACAATATGTATAAAGAAAACTTACACCATTAAACATAACAACAATGCCTGTGCGTGTATGGCCGAATGAGCAAGGGGACATTGCCTGTTGCATGGTCGTTTGGTACCTGTCTTCTTTTCAGTCGTATGTTTTGAAATTGCACTAGCCCATTTCAATCTACTGCTCATTAATCTTCGACCACTTCCCCTCATGAATACTCATGAATACTCAGACATAACTCCTTATTCACACACACTATGCCTAGTCACAATCCACACCTATATGTGCACCCACGCACTTACAACAACACTGAGGTGCAGGATGCCAGCACACAATACAAGCACTCACCCCCACCCCAACTCGCACCCCCACACCTGCATTCGCGCCAAGGTGCTAGGGTGCCAGAAACAAATTCAGCTAAGCACTCACACTCACACCGACACCCACACCCACACTCGCACCCACACACCTGCATTCACGCTGAGGTGCCAGGGTGCCAGCATCGTTATGGCCAGCTTCCTGCAGGGGTGCACTTTCTTGCCCTCAAACACAACACCGTGCCTCACGCCGCTACTTTTTTTGCTACTGCCGCTGTTACTGTTGCTGCTGCTGCTGTTGCTGCAAACAGGAGCCTCACGACCACTGCTGGTGCTCCTGCTAGGAATGCTCCAGCTGCCACTGGTAACGCTATCACTGCTGCTGCTGCTGCTACTGCTAACAGAAGGCCCCTGTGCACTACTCCTAACAAGAGCTCCTTGCTCAGCCCTGCTGATTTTATCGCTGCTCTTATCACTGCTACTGCTGCTGCTGCTGCTGCTGCTGCTGCTGCTGCCGGACAAGGCGTGGTCGCCTTCTGAGGGGGTTCGGCGGCTGCGTTGTTTTTGCTTCTGTTCCCAACTGTTGCTGCGGCCCCGCCTCCGAGCAGGGGCAAAGTGGAACACACACGCCTGTGAGATCAATGAGGGACCTCGATCAGTGAGAGATCAACAACTTTGGCGGCAAATTTGGAGGGTGGAGGTACAAAATTTGGATGTAAAGAAGTAAGGAGACAGCAGGTGCAGTGTTTTGGAGGGCTTTGCCATACAGGAATAGTAGCTCTTTGAAGTTTCATTGTATATTATGTGTAAGCCCTGTATATTATGTGTAAGCCCTCAATAGCAGCGAGCTTGCATGCAAGTATGGGCAGTAACAAGAACAGATTTGAACTAGGGGTGGAAAGCAATCCAAGTCAATAACTTAGGATGCCTGGGGTCTTCTCATCAGGCTAAACTCCCGTAGTGTGCACAGCATCAAATTTGCAGTACCGATTCCTAAGTTCTGTAGCTAAGATGAGCACTTACAAATTCCCAAACAAGTGGCGCGTTCGAGGGTACTACTCGCAAGAGAAATTTCAAGCAAAGACCATTATAGATTAGCCTACCTGATCGCCCTGGTGCAAAGGTCTCCACTGTGGGTCATATATCCCTAAAGCATGCAGCATGATCAGCACCTGGGAATATTAAAATAGAAACCACGCACGGTTAGCCTACCTGATCGCCCTGGCGCAGGGGTCTCC
>Ga0307948_1001970_pt1:0-12500 | contig 14790 bp, 15 predicted proteins | sample OrgLakmetagen280_FD_201824 | JGI IMG/M metagenome (GOLD analysis project Ga0307948, IMG submission 201824) | Saline water microbial communities from Organic Lake, Antarctica - #280 | ecosystem: Environmental > Aquatic > Non-marine Saline and Alkaline > Saline | place: Antarctica: Organic...
CTTCAATATTTATTATAATCCAATCCGCAGGCCATTTTTAAGCCATTCTCACCAATTTAGGCCATTTTCACCAATCCGCAGGCCTAAAATTATTTATTTATTTTCTGTCCGCACTTAGCCGCACCCCTCAAAAACATTATTTTTGCGGGGTGATATAATTTTGGTACGGTACTGTATTTCCTTTTTGACCATACTGTACGGTTCTAGAGCATACCTTACTGTTATGGTCTGAAGATGAAAACACGTATTTTCACAGCTCTGAGTTGCAGACTTTGCAGGGAGCGTGTGTTGCAAATAATTGACGTCAAGGTTGCAACAAATGTGAGGTTGCGCAATTAGTTAATTTTTTTTCATTATTTTTTTTCAAGTGAAATCAGCACCACAAGAAATACGCTCTATGTTCTTGACAAGATCTAGGGCTGCTCTGGGCTACCTCATTGCACTGCTGTAACAACAATTGTGTCTTGTCTGCCATGGCTTGCTTGGTAGTGGTGTTGGAATCTCGAACATGGCTGCATGCCTCTGTTCAGCTCACAACATCCCTTGATGCAGAGCCGGTTGTCATCTTTGGAGATCAAAGAACACACAGAACCTCTCCTGGTGCTGACTCAAACCAGACTCACTTTTGACGGTGCTTGTAGCCGCTTACGCATGGGGTCACGCGATGCCTCTAAGGTAAGGTCTGCCCCGTTGTCGGTGCCAAACACTCTGAACATATTGTTGTAGGATCCGGTGCAGATGGCGTCGCCCTTGCCATTGATGCAGCAGTCAAACTTGTCAAATATGCTGTCATTCTCGTAGAGGTCGCACAACTGCAGGAGAACAAGGGAGCAGCCTTGAATGATACAATTGTCATTTATACGCCAGCTTCACCCCAATGCTGTTGGGCTGCTCAAATACTTGCAGTTGTACCAAGGACCACCCACAGAACAAGTCACACCCTTGCAAGCCTTTTGCAACAAAAGAATAAAAAAATGTGCCTATGTGCATTTGTGCTCTCCACCTGCTCAAAGCGGTTGGTTTTATTTGTTGCAGCTGAGCAAGTAACCAACATGCTACAATTTCTTGATATGGTTTTTGCTTGCTGCTTTTATGCTTTTGCCGTGTGCAACCTGAAAGCGTGTTCAACAAATAACTTGCCTGAAGTCAGCAAACAAAAATAAGACGTACCCTAGACCGCAAGTGCTCGTGGGTGTTGTAGGTTGCGACTGGAGCGCTTTCCTTATGCAAGTCCCACAGCTTTACAGTCATGTAGTCCCTGCTTAGGATGTAGCGTCCGTCTTTGCTGAATGATATGTCTGATATGCTGGCGATTATTTCGGAGAAAAAAGACTTGTTTGCCTGTGAAGGAGCAGGGAGACGGATGGAAAAAGGTATTTGTGTACAAGTGCTGCAGCAGCAAGTGGTACCAACACATTAGATGTGCACACACACTAATTGAGTTCCCAGCATTTTTCAGTATAATGTGACAGGGAGGTGCGGAGCCTCATCAGCATTCATCTTTGCAATTTCCCCTCCCAATCATTGTACGAAAATCAGCACCCCCCGCCCCAGTAATCCAAACCCAGATACATAGTTCTAATGCTGTATACCAGTCTAGGTAATAACAAGATTTCACTAGAAGATGAACGACTGCTCTATACGGTTTCACACTGGCCCCTCAAAAATATTAAAAAGGGGAGAAGATTTCCATTTCTGTATGGTGATATGAAAGCGCATTGCTCAAGCTCAGTCGACAAGCGTCATGTAGTTCAAGAAATGCTTAAGTTAAGGAAGTAGAGAGAGGATAGAGGCAAGGATGCACTCACTACAAAGCATTCACTAAGAACATGGGGTACTAGTGCTTTATTTTGTTGGGATGTGCACTTGAGGACGTGATATTTCATCTTCAGCTTTCACACGCTGCATGCAGACTGAGGTTGGGAAGAAACAGACATACTTAGCTTTTTCAGGTGCACAAAGTTCAAGTACACTACCTCCACTGCATACCATCATTGAACCTGTGCAACCTGTTTTTACAACCCTCAGATCATTAGAAGCCCCTGAAGCATTCCAGCTTACCTGAGACTCTGTCTCCTCAAAAGCCTTGGCATGCTGGTCGCAGAGGGCAGCGTTCCGCATGTCAGCTAGCCTGATGCAGCCTTTGCTACTGCTGTAGGCAAATATGTTGCAGTGCCGCGGGTGGAACTCAGCGGATGTAATGACCTGCACAAGGAAATATATACCGTACCAACGCTTGACCATTGCGCTTTAATTATCTTTTTCGGAGCAATGGAGACGCGCAATGAATATTTTGCTACAATTGAAATCGGGGTGCGCAATCGGGTGCGCAAGCGGGAAATTAATCCGGTGAGAGCCGGTGCGCAATTGTGCGCAATCGCAAAATTAATTTATGTTATAAATTCTGGGTAGGTATAGATAGGTATGTGCGTGCCATCCCGCGGGAGAAGCGGGAGGACGATGTTGCGCGCGAGCAGCAGCGTTCCAAGCATGCCATCCGGGATGCAAGCGTTGAGGCAGCTGGGCTGAAGCGCAAGCGTGAGGAGCAGTATGAGAAGGCCAAGCAGCAGCGCAAGCTGGAGGGAAAGTGTGGATGAGAATGGGGTAGAATGGGAGAATATCTAGTTTCGGCACTCAGATTCAATGGATTAGCCCCAGGACAGAGAAGGAACAACAACAGAACAAACATGCGTTCTTTCCTTACATGACCTCAGTAGTGGCTGTAACAATGTACTAGCTCATTGTGGGTTGCGCAATGCTCAAGTACCCGCGCAATGCTGGTACCTGTAATTCAAAGCCATGCAAGCTTGCTGCCGGGGGTCTGTGCAATGGGGTCTGCGCAATGCCCCTGAGAAAGCTCTGCGCACCTCAATTGCTGCGCAATTGGGGGTGCGCAATGGCAAACTTTCCCACTGAAAGGGGTGCACAAACCTCGCGCAATGCACTCAAACAATTCATGAAAAGTCAGAGTGCGCATTGGTCACGCGTTAGTACGGTATTTAGCATTCAGATGAGGTATAGGGGGCTTTGAATTGGGTGGAGAACTAAGTGAGATTGGTAGGGTGGGTTTTCCACGGGGGCGACCTATATCATAGCATTGAGAGCTCACTGTAAGGCCGTTGTTGGGGCGGAATTTGTAAAAAAGGCCAAAAAACGGCAAAAAGGCAAATTTTGCATTCGTATAATACGGCATAATAAGTTTAATACGATAAAATACGTGTTAAATACGATACGGCGTATTATACGAATACGCCGTATGACACATCCCTGGTATGAGCCCATTATTTTGAAAGTTGGGTATGCCAAAGGATCATGGCTGCCATACTGTTTCAATAATGCTGCTCAATTGCTTTGAGAAGCTGGCCATGAGGATGGGCACCTTTAAAATATGCAGCCTGCCAGTATGTAGCTTCACAGGTCACCTTGAATATACGTAGCCCTTCAGTAGCAGTAGGTTTTGAAGCAAATCATCAAGTTTTATTGTCACAAAATAGCCTTCAAAAAACTGTTTTTTTACCTAAGCCAATCGGGTTTTCTGATTTTTGCAGGCACTAGTACCAAACATCTTTTTTGGTACGATCCTGAGCCGATCACTATACAACTAATAAGTCGTAGTAGTTATGAATGGGATCTAGGGAGGAGACAAGAGACAAGGACTTAACATGGAGATATTAAATGCTCCCACTTTGACAGACAAGGAGCTCGACAGACTCCAGCAGTTTGATAGGCACGTTTTAACCATGCCATTGCAATGGAGACTAGCTCAGTATTCCCCCCACACACTCCAGGGTATTGTAAATGCACATAACTGTGCTTCCACTGGGTAAAAAAGAAAGAAGCCCCATGTTTGCAAGTTTTCAAGCCCTGCTCGGTAAGCTTGTTTACTTTAAATCCAGAACAGGGACGGGTTGATTTCCTCTTAGGGTTTTAGCCTTAAGCTGTAAGGCATACCTGATGCAGCAGCAATCCCGAGATGACACGGTTTGTAAGGCCTACGTTACGTTCACGAGCTTGTTTTTCTTGTCTTCTATTTCCATTGTCAAGCTTAATGTGGTACTCCTGCGCGCAACAATACGGGATGACTTTATCTCAGTCAGTCCGAGAGACTGATAAAATATACTGAAGTGCAACGTGTTCAAGCTGACAGCTTCTGAAGGGTGTTCACCGTGTCAGAGGCACGCTGTATCTCGCTATCTAAGGGGGCAAGCAAGCATGGGGCAAGCAAGCTTTGCGGCGTGTATCTAAGGGGGCAAGCAAGCATGGGGCAAGCAAGCTTTGCGGCGTGCTTAGAGATGAGCCGTTTCAGCCTAGTTGCCTGTGTGGTACGAGTTGTCAGAAATACAATTAAGAATAGCTTATTGGTACAACCTAGCAGCTATGCCACATATAAAATTGGTTCTGTTCCCCCACTTTCCTCCATTTGCAACCAGAACTTACTGCCAAGGGCAGCCTGTTGATTGCTGTGGTAGCCAGGTCGTTCTTGCGCGTCGCAACAAGCTTATCACGCCGCACGTCCTTCCATCTAAACAGGGCCTCTTGTGCAGTATTTGAGCCGGAGTCAATGGAAGCTCTAATAGCTTTGAGCTGCGAATCTACGGTAGACTGTAGGGAGGTCGTGGCCTCAGCTTGGCGCTCTGCTAGACCACGAATGGAATCCAGAGCAGCTGTGGAGCGCTCAGCTACCTCCAGAGACCTGCATACAATCACGTGTGCGTTGACGTGTGTTTGCGCGTGGCATTGGGTAGAGTGGTCTTAACCAAGGAAAGGAAGACCCCTTGTTTTATTCAAGACCTTAAATATCTGGTCCAAACCTTTTTCTGCTAGTTCTTAAGCCATATTTGACTCTCTTTTTCTTCACCAAACTTTTTTCCGTCGCTTTCTCTTGCTTGTCATAGACGCTTCCCCTTTTATTTAGCTACGTGTGGTTACAGGCTTTTCTCCAATCTTCCGCTCAGATGCCCCTGAGGCATATATAGCGATGTAACCTTACCTTAAATATCTGGTCACTAAGAAGTAAGGATAAGGCCATAACCTTGGTTTCACTTCTGTGCCGTGCCACACGCAGCTGGTAGCAGTGAGGGTAAACACACTCACCGACTCTGTCGTCCCAAGATTTCATCGAGGCGGCTCTCCACGCGGTTTTGACCGGAGTTGATGTCCTGACGGATCTGTCTGATGATGTCAATCACTTCGTTATCGTCAGCACGCTCTGTGGCCAACTGGTTGGAGATGTCCACTTGTGCCTGTATGTGGAGCAAGCAACCCAAAAGCGATCTCAATTGCAGATGCCGGGGCCTGGGGCTGGTCCAATCTTGTCAGAGTAGCTGGCATCACCATTTCCACAAGAATTCAAGAATCAGCAGGCTTTACAAGTTAAAAGTGCTTTTTGTAACCAAGCAGCACGGAGGATGCAAGGTAATAAGAAAATGTCTCTCACCGTAAGAGACTTCATGTCATCTGTGATACTCTGCTGCCGTCCCCTGATGACACTGATCTGCTCCAGCAGCTCTGAGGTGTCTTGCAATAGGGAGCGACGGGAGGGTTCATCTACAGAGTTCTCCCTTCGGTATAGATCCATCACAATATCGACCTTTGTCTTTGCAGCCTGAGATGGTAGAGCGAAACAATAGCAAAGCTGATATGCATGTCACGTCTCATTCACTGTCCAGCAAGCTTGAGGCACGTGGGGAAGAGTTTGTAGGCTTGTGCACAAAAAAGCAATTTCTTTTCCTCTGATCTGAATTAAACAGCATGTGCCTGTAGCAAATCACCACCACCAGCAAACGCCCATCTCTCTAAGCAACCACCCACCAAGGTCGTGTCACCCTCCACCAGTTCTTCATATTTTTTGTCCACTGTAGCATCTATTTCCAGGTCCCGACAGGCGTCACACTCGCAGTAGCCCCCACGCTTCTCCTGATCACAGTTTTTCTCGCATGCACACAGCTTGGAGCAGTCCTTTTTGCGCGTGCATGGCATCTCGCACTGCTTTCGGTATTCCTCGTTATCAAGCTGGCCCTCCACAGGGCCCTGGCTGTTGGTGCACACAAAAGGCTGCTTAAAGTCAACTGGATCTGTGTCTGTGCACGTCAAGTTGAGCGTAGACTGGGAGTAAGACCCCTGGCTGACCTCATCCACACATTGGCCGCTGTACCCGGGACCACGTCCTTCAGGGTGCATTGCATCGTCTTTGTCTAGCCTCAGCCGCAGGTACGCGTCCTCCCCCCCGTCCCAAGACACACGTTTGTAGGCTGTTCTGAGGCCTTTGACAAGTACTTTTGACTCCTTGCTGTCATAATAGTTGGCCTCCATCTTGAGAGACTCTATGCCTAGGTTGCTGTTGATGGTGCTGGTGCTGAAGCCACCGCCACTGCTGACATCGGCATCAGAATCACCATCCGGGAACAAGGAGGAGGTGCTGCTGCTGAGTGAATCACTTGCGCCAATGGAGCTCAGGTCATCATGGTTTGCTTCGGGGACGGTGTCGTTGGAGATCACCACAACGCCACGGTTCCCTCCCTGCGGCACAAATCCAGGGGTAGGGCAGATGATGAGAGCTCTATCAAAGCAATTACAGAGGGACTGTGCCACTTTACAGCATGCTTACCAAGTTTTAATAATCAGCGTGGACATGAGAGCATCATACAGAGCACAAGGTATTCGAGGGGGACGGCCCCCCTGACTCCTTTAACATGCAAAAATTGGGAAGCAGATGACCTCAGTTCACGTGTGCAGATTGATAGGTATGCCGTGGGCCTTGTGGGTCCCAAAGCTTACATGGCTGCATATCTGGCAGGTAATTTACCCACTTTGGGGCATTAAGCCAACATCAGGGCATGTTTCCGCCCAAAAACAACATAACTCTTCAAAAGGATAAAAATAAGCATGTGTTTGAAAGAAGTTGAAGAACGGCCTTCTTAGCGCCCTTTTGGTTTCCCCATAAGAACTTATTTCAATTTTAACCCAACCCACCTACTCTGTCTTCTGACCTCATACCATTTGATGACTCACAGTCCAGTTGACAATACTTGAGCGTTGCAAATGTGAAAATCGAACATGAGCCACTGGTTGATCTGGCAAAGCTGGGTTTCTGTAGTAAGTTGCAGCACGCCACAATTTGTGAGGCATATGGCCACCAAACTGCCACTTCAGACATGAATGATTGGGAAGTACAACACTTTGCTGAGTACCAAAGTAGCGAAGGCGCTTAAGCCGTGAGTAAGAATGACCCCCCCTGATGGGGAATAGGTTTGGAGGATCCCACATCTTACACACACAGCATTCAACCTGCCAACTTTTGGGCTCCAACTGGCCTCAATGAAAATTATCTTAATTTGCTGGATAAAGACACACTCCCTTACTGCTGGATAAGGAACCAGTACCTTACGGCCAATGCCTTCCCCAATAGGCTTAGCTATGCACATGTTACCTGGTCACCACGCCCTCTTCAATCCTGAGGGACCTACCAAATCGAATTCCATGCAGGGCTTAAAGCCGTTTGAGGTCGCATCGCATCTAGAACCAAATATATTCAGATCCAAAGCCTTGGCAAAGCCCACGACCACCTCGTACACCTGCGTAAGCCAACAGACATAAGTTGGCCAAAACCAAAACCTGCATCCATGAGGCAAAACTGGCCAGCATGACCCTAGGATTGGTGTATGGATTAAGCAAACATTCCAAATAGCATGTTCAGATCTTGGGAGATTAGCGCTACAGTAACATGCATGCCCCTACAAAAGTAAGACAGCTGAAAAGCTTCATAAGGATCTTCAGCTGCAGGAGCTGATATCGAACATGCTTGTCGACAAAACAGTGACCAGAGAGCGACAAGCTAAGTGTACACTGGTTTCAGCGAGCCAACTCTTCCTTACCTTCAAATTTGGGGGGTAAGGGCTATTAAGGTCAGCTGGCACATTTATGTCCAGCATCTGGAGCTGCTGCTCCTTAATTTCTTTGATGCGCTCATCAGCACGATCCAGCATTTCAAGAATGGAAGGCGCATTATCATATATGGCTCGGCGAGAAAGATTCAGGCTGCAACAAAAGCACAAATAAGCATGTGAATGTGTGTTATGTGTGTGAATTTGCGTGTATGAACCTGAGCAAGTGCATTCGTACTAAACATGCAAATTGCACACATGCGCACGCTCAGCAGATGCAAGCCTGCATTGCACACAAGCACACCTGGCTGGAGAGGAACTGTCGAAGATTCCACGTACAAACTGCCGCTGCAGGGCGCCAAGACTGGCCTTAGGCATGTAGGGGGGGTTGTCTGAAGGAGGGACGGTGTGTGTAATCATGTGTGCATGCGTGTGTGTATGTATGTATTTGTGAATGTGCATGCGTGTGAGAGCAGGCCTGTGCACTGTATGGTACGGTACGCTTTTTACTGTGCGTACTGTAACTTTTAAACCAACAGCGTAATTACAATTTTGGCATATTTATTTTTTGATAATTTTAGTTGTGCGGTGTACGGTACGGTGCCAAGCTGGCACTGCCAGAGCAAATATGGCCTCAGAAAGGCCTCTCCACCCCAAAACCTCCCATTTTGCACCTCCAGCATGCTCCTCCTACGTGCTGACGCCACAGAAATGCTTCCCTGACCCCCTGAGGCAGAATTGGGGCTGCATCAGCTTGGAAGAAGGGCCCAGCAGGGAATTGCATGGAAAATTAAAGCCGGACACAGTACTGACTTCCTAATTTATAGTATGTTTAAACCATTAATCGCTGCAAAAAGAATTAGAAATGTCTTGGGCCGAAATAGGAGCCAACAGCCAAATTGCGGTCCAAAATCGTGCTGTACGGTGGCACCGTCTTGTACGGTCTGACACCCAAATTTTGGCCGACCGTGCTTTGGACTGTGAAGGGATAATTCCAGTTGTTACCGTAATTACGGTCCAAAATCCAACTTTATGGCGTAAGTGCACAGGCCTATGTGTGGGTATGTGTGTGAGAGGAAATGACCAGTTTGGCATTCCCCTCCCATGACTCTGCCTGGGAACGTACCTTTCCTTGTACTATCATTGCCGAATACCAAGCCGCCGTTGGGATTCATGAAGATGGGCTCAAACAGCTCTCGCTGGTTGGACTCAATGCCCTTACGCAGTGAGTTGCGTAATGTGTTCCGAGCCTCAATTTTGCCTGCATATGTATACAAAAGCAGATTTTGCTGTGTCATTGAGTGCACTTGGCAAGAAAAAATGGGGGAAATCGCTTTTTTTTGAGCAAATTAGTATCTATGGGATGTTTTAAATTATGATGTGGACCTAGGACCTCCAACAAACCAGTTACTTTGCGCCAATGCAAACTCCGCGAGGTGTCTTTATTTTATTTGTCTCAACACACCACGAGCGGGTCAAAATTCTTTGTGTCAGCCGGTGATATAAGTACCATACGGTTCTGACAAACGCTCCTGAGCGGTTCTGACAAACGTTTCTGAGCGAAGCTGGAGTCTGAGTTGATGCAACCTTCAAATTCTCTTTGCTCATGACACCACCCTACAAGACAGCTCAAGAGAGTTCTTCTTCCCCCTTCCACTGCACAGACCCCCACCTGTTGAGCGCTGATCACCAAGGCGGTCTTGAATCAGGATTTTTTGCAGTAAGCCGACATGCTTCTTCCGCCAAACCATGCCCAATTCGTTCATGGCTGTGCAGACCCTTGTCATGTTGCTTTTGTCTACAACCTCTTGCTTGGTCAAGTCGACATTTGCCTGTGCATGGAGCAAAAAGTATGAGTGGAAAGTCTAACAGGATTTTCTTCCCCACAGATGGACTTCCACGGGCAAACTACACATAAGTGACTCGTCACCATCCAAACTATGACAAATTGTAAGACCGTGTGGCAAATATATTGTGATACAGGGCTTGTGGACTGGATCAAGCGGGAACGGGAAACGATTCTGCTTTTGACAGTGGCTGAATTGTTTTCCTTACTGACCCCTGGATAGGGATCTGTAAGTGGCACTGCTTCAGACAAACCAGGGACAGGCAGACTATATGAAGCACCTGTCCCATACCCAGGTTGCGGGTATTACAGGAGATCGATAAACTAATAAAGAGTTGCCTGCACAGGGTTTAAAATTGTGTAATACCTGAATATGCGTTCTGTCCTTGAAAGGATGCCCCCTGCCTGCCCACTACAGCACCGCACCTGTCCTTGCAATAAATGTTGCAGCAGCTTAACGAGGCTCAATTGCTAGGACAGCAATAACTTGGCTGGTCACACATCACCTCTAATTGCCAATTATTTTGGCTACGGTCTAGGTGTACTAACAGGACACGTACACATTGCAGGAAGTCGGGCATGCAGGAAACTAGAGAGACGTTCAGCCAAGCTGGGGACAGACTTTTTACAAACTCAGCATTTCACGTTGCATGCGCACGAAACCTCAAACCATCAAAGCTCACAGCTTGGTTTCTCGTTCAGTTTGCAACCCCTAGAACACAGCAACACACACAGATGCATTCAGCCTCACCCTTGCTGGCGCATAGGTCCCGTCGTCCTGAAGCTCCCAAGGCGCATCCACAGCCTCGTACAGCACCATGTCACCGGGAGCAGCCGGGCAGATGCCTCTGCTCTGTAGGTCTTCCTTGTCGCTGATGGAGTTGAAGCCCAGGGCAAAGGGTTGCAGCAGTATGGGCACATCCTCCTCTTCCCTGGCACTACCAAAGGTGGTGGTGGTGTTGCCAACCTCCACTTCAACGTCCCAACAGCCACAGGTGGCGTTAAGAAAGGAATCAAAGTAGTACTCTCTCGGAACTTGGTCTTTAGCAATTGCATCCGTGAGTCTGATTTCTTTTTCCACCCATTCATAAAAATCAGGCTCAAACGCTTGGATGACCTCTCCGTTCTTGATCTCCCCGTTGTGGCTATTTAGCAAGCTTCGCCGTGTATTGGGACGGGGGCCGACGAATTTCTTGGCAATGTCCAGGATGTTGAGCTCAGTCTGCTGCTCTGCCATCGCTGTCACAGCTGCTATGTATATGCGGTAGTAATAGGACACACCGACAATCTGCAATGCGAGTGGTAATGAGGTGAGAGGGCATGGGTATACGTGTAATTGTGAATGTGGAAGGGTCACACGAGTGTGAGCTCAGTGTGGGAGGAATGAGTGCACGTTTGCATGTGCACACGCACAATAATTGACCACAGTCAATGGCAGTCGAATCGCGACGCCTGTACGAGACGTCACAGAACCTTGCAGCAAAAAGAGTGAGCAAGGAGGTTTGCTACTGGTGGCTTCCTGCCAAGAGTGCCATTCCTCGTCACATTCCGTTACCTGGCCTCAGCTGCCTCCCTTTTGCCACTCAATGTGGCTTGATCATGCATCGATTTGTACCTGGTCGTAATCCATGATACTTCCACGTGTCTTTCTGAAGATGTCGCGACGCATGACGAGGGTCCAGTCTCCGTCAGGCAGGTCATCAATGATTTCAGAGTAGGAGCCAGACAGGCTGTTGAAGGTGTTATCCTCCTCAAAATAGCAGCCGGTGGAAAATGAAGGCACGGAGCCTTGTTTGGGGCACAGATTCCAAGATGCTTGCTGCAGCAGCTCCTGGAGGGGTGATTAGCATGCGGTGGGGCACTTTGAGAGAGGGATGCCTGATACAGAAAGGCCTAGGCTGCCATGACAAATCTTGTCATGGTACAACCCTACTGCTGAATTTGATGCAAAGTAATGATCACACAAGATGTCCAGAACACGCTTTCAAGGTAAGAGGAAGAAGTTGCATAAAGGAAACATCTGAACATAGACAGGTCGAGGAGTGAGGCACGAAAAGAGCAAGTGTTGCATTTGGGGCTCCCATGGCCTTGATTGACCACTTGCAAGTCATGTACAAAGAAAAATTGGTGGGAAATAATTTGAACGGATAGCTTAAAAAGAGTCTCTCACCGCAGCAGGGATGGAGTTGGAAGGGTGTTTGAAGTCGTGATTGATGGCAATACGGATTCTGGTCAGGTTATGAATGTCCTTGAGAAGACCACAATCTGCACGGCAGCCAAACCGGGAGTACTCGGCAAACTCGTACGGTGATTCACAGACGCCATCACCACACGCTGGATCCACCCAAATTTCCTGCAAAAGGGAAAGGATTGTTATGCCACATAAGGGAATGAGTCTAGCTAAAATCAGTTTAAAAATGATTGCGCAAGAGCAGGAGAGCAGCGGTGGAGACGCAAGCACAACAGCTGAACATCCTCAAAACGGTCGCCGTGCTTTGCAGTTTAGACTTCTAGCATTAAGCATGAGAGTAGCCATGGCATCAGATAACACACAAGAAACAACGTTACCTCAAATATTCCTCGTAGCCAGGAATACAGTTCATTCACGCTGCCCATGACCTTGCCTCCTGGCACCAGCACGTCAGCCAGGGTGCGATGTACCTGAACACATAACGCACGTGCACAGAGGTCTTTTAGACACCTAACACTGATGCAAAGGAAGGCAGAGTTCACCGGGCAGTTCTCATCAGAGAATCATATGGCTTGAGGAT
>Ga0307948_1001980_pt1 | contig 14761 bp, 14 predicted proteins | sample OrgLakmetagen280_FD_201824 | JGI IMG/M metagenome (GOLD analysis project Ga0307948, IMG submission 201824) | Saline water microbial communities from Organic Lake, Antarctica - #280 | ecosystem: Environmental > Aquatic > Non-marine Saline and Alkaline > Saline | place: Antarctica: Organic Lake...
GTAGTGCTTAACACACACACAGTAGGTAGTGCTTAACACACACACAGCAGGTAGTGCTTAACACACACAGCAGGTAGTGCTTAACACACACAGCAGGTAGTGCTTAACACACACAGCAGGTAGTGCTTAACACACACAGCAGGTAGTGCTTAATACACACAGCAGGTAGTGCTTAATACACACAGCAGGTAGTGCTTAACACACACAGCAGGTAGTGCCTAACACACACAGCAGGTAGTGCTTAACACACACAGCAGGCAGTGCTTGACAATGACAGGCACATTATTAGGGTTGGCCAGAACCGTACATATACACCGCATACTACCGTATATTTGGTGATTTGCCTGCCAAAATTACTGTATATGCACCGTCTATTTATGGTTCGGGCCCACTTTACTCATTACGCACAGTACTGGTGTAGCATGTTGCCTGGCTTGCAATTACTAATCTTTCTTGGCATACTCTGCAGGGTATGTTTTTGGCAGCGCATTCTATGGTGCAGTTTGTGGCATGTTGCCTGACTTGGAATGAAAATCTGTCTTGGCGTACTCTGCAGGGTATGTTTTTGGCAGCGCATTCTTCTGTTCAAATTGTGGCATATTGCCTGGCTTGCAATGAAATCTGTCTTGGCGTACTCTGCAGGGTATGTTTTTTAGCAGCGCATTCCAAAGTGCAGTTTGTGGCATGCTGGGTAGCTCGCAATGGAATTTGCAATCCTGTTAGCAGTTGCCAAACTTACCATGCGATTTGCCTTGTCACTATCAATAGTCAAATCATCAGAGCCAATGGACTGCTTGTTGCTCAGCTCTGGGACGGAAATAGCTCCCTGCACAGGGTAGCATGCAGGAGTCGATGCAAGGAGCAGCTGGTGTTAGTAAATTATTTGCACTCTGTGTACCTTTTACGCAAATGATTTCCTAAACCAGGTGGAACGCAGGGAGTTGGACTCCGTATTTTGGACGACGTGATCTCGACCGAGAGGATTACAACGGGTTTCGGTTTCTTCACTCCATAAAGAGTGTGAGACGGAAACTAATTATCGCATTTCCACCATAACGGCTATAATTCGTTAAGGTATGGCCCCGAGTGGAACGCGGATAGCTGGTGCAAGTTATGACAGGCAATTACGGAGGATCTGGGCAAAAGCATATCATTCTATAAAGGGATGTGTCATACGGCATACTTGTAAGTAACACTCCGTATCGTATTTAACACGTATATAAAAGCGTATTGAACGTCCCAAATGACCGTATGACACATCCCTGGTTATATAGTATCTCACCTGGCACCTCCAGGTTCAAAACATGCTCGTTTGCTTGGATTTGGTAAATCATATTTATTCCTAGATCCCATCAAGCTCTGAGCTAAAACCCATGTAGGCATCGTTCAGCTGAGACACGGCATGGCATATTCTAAGCAGCAACGCTTACGTTGTATATTGAGACATCACGCAGGCAAGGTTGTACTGCTGAGCGAGAAAAACAGCATACGCACACCCATATATGAGTTGTGCTGCTATGTTCAGCAGCATTACTGCTGTGGGTGTGCTATCTGCTGTGGCATATCTTGTGTAAAAAGGACACGCACACACACACAAACACACACACAGACACACACACACACACACACACACACACACACGAGAGCTCACATTAGCATCTTTTGCTTTGGAGACGTCAGCTGACCCTGGCCTTAGCTCTCTCCTCTCCTGAAATAATGGGTGAGAAGCACAACAGTGGGCAAGAAGAGCAACAATGGGAAGAAGAGCAACAATGGGTGAGAAGCGTAACACACCAGGTCTTTTGCTCAACCTGGTGGAGCAATTTTGAGCAATTCACTCAACCTGGTGAAGCACAACCTGAAAAGACCACGCTTCACACGTCGACACAACTGAAGAATGTACGCAGCAACCACAAAAGGACCCGATAAACGCATCACGTGATGCATGTGTGCATGCTAGTCTGTGTGTGCGTGTGTGTGTTGTGTGTGTGTGTGAGTGCGTGTGAGTGTGTGTGAGTGTGTGTGTGTGTGTGGCATAGGCAGGTGTGGAATGCATCATTATTACAAGAAGCTGAGCCACAAGATGCTGACCCTGTCCTCCAGTTTGGTAAAATTTTATAACGCCAGGATGTGCAGGAAAGGCCAGAACTACACACATACACATCTAATTTACGTGCGATACCGTCAGCAGAGAAGTTTCCATCGTACAGTCAAATGCGTTGAGTGCATCGGTTCTGACTGGCCTTGTATGCAAATTTTCCATGATTGCGACGGCATTAAGCTGAGCCACTTGTGGTCGTTCCTTAACAGCGCTGTGGCCGTTCCTTGAAAGCGTAAGGCGAGGCAGGCCAGCACCGTTCCTTAACAGGGTAAGGCAAGGCAGGCCAGTGCCGTTCCTTAGCAGCGCCGTGGCCGTTCCTTAACAGGGTAAGGCAAGGCAGGCCAGCACCGTTCCTTAACAGGGTAAGGCAAGGCAGGCCAGCGCCGTTCCTTAACAGCGTAAGGCAAGGCAGGCCAGTGCCGTTCCTTAGCAGCGCTGTGGCCGTTCCTTAACAGGGTAAGGCAAGGCAGGCCAGCGCCGTTCCTTAACAGCGCCAGGCAAGGCAGGCCTCACACATAAGAAAGGTTGGCCAGATCCGTATATATTCACCGTACAGGACCGCATGTTTGGGGGTTTCACTGCCAAAAACACCGTATATAAACCATATACCGTACCAAAATTATATCACCCCGCAAAAATATTGTTTTTGAGGGGTGCGGCCAAGTGCGGACAGAAAATTAAATAAATAATTTTAGGCCTGCGGATTGGTGAAAATGGCCTAAATTGGTGAGAATGGCTTTAAAATGGCCTGCGGATTGGATTATAATAAATATTGAAGGGGGTGCGGATTGGTTGCGGACTTGCAAAACTAAATATTTTTTTTTGGGGTGCGGGATGATTAAATTTTGGTACGGTATAATCAGACTCACCAGCCAATTTTCGTCCCTAAAACAAACCTCATCATTTTTGACTTTTAATGGTTCAGGGTAGCAAATAAAACACTTCTGCACAAAAAAAAGGGTAGGGGGTCCGCTGTGTGCGTCGGGGGCTGGATTTGTGCCATTTCCCTGCCTAAAAGGAGGTTGTACACATGCATGGGTACAGAAGTGTGACTCTATATTCGAATTTCACCATTTTTCTGTTTCCAGACACGTTTTGGGTTACACTTTACCCATTACAGCAAAAAAATGGGGGGAGAAAACTCGCCCCCAAAGGACTTGGTGCGTGGGCCTGTTTGCTGGGCAAAAATGGTGCATTTCTGGAAACCCTGGAAACCACGCTTTCTGGCCACCACCTGGGTGTCGGGAATCCTTCAGTATGCTCCCAGGGCATGCCCTGTCAAGTTCTATGGTCTGGAATGTTGGAGATGGGCCGTGGTGGGCAGCAACAGCTGACATTTTTAATAAACATCAGGCTCTGGTCAGCCCCTCCGAGCACAAACTGATTTGACAAACAATGCCAGATGAACTATTCAACAAAACTCAGCCTATCAGACTCACGAGGGAAGGGTCAGCTGTAGGTAGACAAATATTTGAGTGGTTGAACATTGTTTTTATGCTTACATGCGCCCAGCAAAACAATCGCAACCCCAAACGGTTCAGCGGTTGGTGCCTGATTGTAAATTGCACTTTTCCCTGCCAAGGGGGTCCAAAACCGGACCTTCACCCTAGACCCCCGGACCTTCACCAAAATAATGTCCCCAATACAATTGCAAACACCCCTGGTAAGTTGATGGCACCGGGGAGAAGCTATTAGAAATCCACTTTCTGACAGGGATTTCCACCCTGCCCACCTGGGCACTCAATTGCACAAACTGAGTGTGCAGGAGTGCTTAGATGTGTCTAACTAAGGCTCCTGACTACTTAAAAGTGGAAAAGCATGCAGGCGTTTTATCAAACAGGAATGGTGGGTCTGATTTATAAAAATGGTTTCTCGCATCTGAACACCAGATGAAGTCTTGATCTCGTACCTGTGCATCAATGACACGCTTGCACCTCTGCATCTCCTCACTGGCGCCTTTCCCAAACGCCTCAAGCATACTGGCATCTTTGTTTACCTGAGAATCAGACGTACAAAGCAATTTTTAAACAATGATTCTAGCCGACTGTTGTCTTGTCCTATCCTATTGACACAAACTTGATTTCTCTGAATTCATTCACGAGTATGATGTGTGATGACGGCTGGGTGTTGTTCCAAACAGCATGCCAACTTTATTCAAACAAGAACCTTCTGCACCCCAATTGACAGGTGTATCAAGCTAACTCCAGCCGCTGCTCCGGCAGTCGGTGTGCCTTGGTATCTCGCATTCATTCTCACTAACTATTAACATGCGGGAGCCTACCATTAATGAATTTGAGATGTGCTGTATGAAGGACAAAATACAAAATAAGTAAACTGAATAGACTTAGACCTCCCAGCCTACCACGCTTGCAAGAAAGGGAGACAACTCGTACTGAGTTTTTTTTGCGCGTAATTATCATTAATGTAAATGGTATAACATTTGCACAACATAAATGTCCTAACATTTGCAGGGTTAGGACTACACAGTTGCGCACCAAGGACACAAGGATGGGCGTCAAACTTGCCCCCTCCAGATCCAACAGTCCTTTGGTAAAGGCAGCCGCGCTGCTCTGTGGCGAAAAGCAGGAAGTTGGAAACAAACGCTTTTGCTCACTCCACTATGGTTCGCTGGTTGCTCATTGGATTGTGTGCTCATTGAAATTGCTTGTTTGCTTTACCCTATCATGAGAAGTTTGCCTAGGGGTAGCACATGTACGCAGCAGAGTACAAAATGCGTGGCTTTGCACAGAAAGTACAAAACGCCCAAAAGGGCGCACCTGGACGCGGCCCTCATCACTGGAGTAGATCTTGAGGTCGTGTCTGTATGTACTGTGAAGACGTAGCAAACCACCGCCTGGAAAAGAAAGGGCATTAACAAAAAGAGCGGAAATTGGGATCATGTCACAGCTACGTTGCAAGCAGTGCAGAGTGCCTCCAGAATGGAAATGGCAGTTATGAATGTAAGTGACCTCCTGTGCTGTAAGTCGTGGAGGCTCCAGGAATCAGCACGCCTGCACACTAAATGCCCAGCCTTTGTGACAGGTCCAGCCCAAAACAGCATAACGAAAGTAAACGCTTTGACGCACACATTTGCTCAAATGAAAGAAAGCAGAGAAAGTGTGGAAGCTGCTGCAAAAAAATGGCATCCCTGCCTGCCTGCCTGGATGAATATTTGTTTACCTGCCTGCCTGCCTGCCTGCCTGCCTGGATGGATGTTAGTGAACCTGCCTGCCTGGATGGATGTTAGCATACCTGCCTGCCTGTATGATGGTTTGCGTATCTGCCTGCCTGCCTGGATGGATGTATGCGTACCTGCCTGCCTGGATGGCTGTTAGCGTACCTGCCTGCCTGGATGGCTGTTAGCGTACCTGCCTGCCTGGACGGCTGTTAGCGTACTTGCCTGCCTGGATGGATGTATGCGTACCTGCCTGCCTGGATGGATGTTAGCGTACCTGCCTGCCTGTATGAACGTTTGCGTACCTGCCTGCCTGGATGGATGTATGCGTACCTGCCTGCCTGGATGGATGTTAGCATACCTGCCTGCCTGTATGAACGTTTGCGTACCTGCCTGCCTAGATGGATGTACGCGTACCTGCCTGCCTGGATGGCTGTTAGTGTACCTGCCTGCCTGAATGGAAGTTGGCAAATCTGCCTGCCTGGATGGCTGTTAGCGTACCTGCAGGCCCGTGACGAGGGTACATGCAAGCGCGGAAGTGCATGCCGAGCTGTTCTGCTTGCTGGCGTCCGGCATGCGTAAGCACTCCGCCCCACTTGACCTACATGTGTGCAATACATGGCAGGTACTGGCTGTGTATGTGTGTGTCGATCTAATTAGGTTCAATATGGAGGTGTAAATCGCGTGGCATCAGGTGGACATTCGGGAGGCCTCAATAGAGGTTCACGTCACGTTCACATTTGCGGGAACTTCCTACACATTCCTTGGGTCACAGAACATATACTTCTGTTCCCGGCGCTTTGTAGAACAAATTTTACACACGCCCGCATAAAAGCACACTTGTACACCCACAAACCATAGCACACTTACCACCAGGAGTGCCTCTTCCAGCACCGGGGGGGACTGTGATGAAGGCTCTAGAAGGACACCTCCTGGAGGAGGATGGCCTTTAGGAGCTGCAGAAGTAGCAGCTACAGGATTGGCTGGAGCAGGAGCAGGTAAGGCAGCAGCGACACTGAAGGAGAGGGCGTCACTGCTATCAGAGGTGGGTGGTGCTTTTGTGGGGGCAGGAGTCGAATAGCGGAGGGGCTTGAGCTGAACCTTTCGATTCACACCGGAGAAGTGGCCGCCCTATACAAGGAGAGGTTAGGCGGATGTGTAGATACAAGCGAGGTGGTGTACACACACACACATACACACACACATACACACACACACAAGGTGCAGTCATTCATACATGCAAGGTGGTGTAGACGTGCGTGCATGCAAAATACAGCCGTGCATACATACAAAGCAGTCAGGGCTTTTGAGGGTTCAGTGTGGAGGCGTTCAGGAATATTGGAAGAGGCCGCACATCTCTAATGATGATGTGACATACAATACATACAATAACCCTTAAAAGGGTAAAAATTATATTTCGGCAGTGATCTGTAGGATTTGAGTCGGTAACTTGCTTTTTAGCAATAATCTCGTAAATACTTTTTGCAGTTTCCCTTCTTACAAGTTACGTAAAATTTACCAAGAGCAACACACTTGAACCTGTAGGTTACGCTTTTCATATGCCTACTTGTCGAGCAGGCTATGAAAAGTTTCACATGTTGCCATGTGTTTTATAGCACAAAGGTGATACACCCACCTGTTCCAGCACTGTGCGCACTATGCGCAGTTTCTCACGCATTTCATCAACTGCTTCTCGGCTCTGAATGTATTCAAGAGAGTCAGACAAGATGTCAGTGCGATACTTGCTATTTGAAACAAGTGCAAGCAGTCTGGATGTTTGAATGAGGAAGGCCGCACAAATTTAACTGTTCTTGGTCAAATCAATAAAACCCGACCATAAGCAGATCCTATGGAGAAGGAGGAGGAGGAGGAGGAGGAGACTGGTGCAATAGAATAGTGTCGGATATGTCCATGGAGGGTTTGCAATTAACCTTGACATTCCCAAACAGAAAGAAGCTCGCACGTCTCATGACAGCGAACAAAGACATTGGTCGAGGTCGAAACAGCTGAAGCATTAATAAGTCCTTTGTTGGAAAAACTTAGTTCCTGTCACCAAAAAGTCATACATGCATTTGTAAATGACCATTTTCCACCGGAGACAATGTTAGGAACGGTACCCATTCATTGTGCCAAACATAAAACACATGAAGCCACCACAACGCATAAAGCCTGAGTTCTCAATCCTGCTTGCGTGCCCCGCTGCTTGGGAAAAAGGGTACTATACCTCAAGCTTCCCGATGGAGGGGTCGTCAAGCCATGTCTTATCAGGTCCCGGTGCAGGCAAACCCTCTACTCTTTGCTGTGCCTGCTGTGCCTGCTGCTGCTGCTTGGCATCCCTGCTCTGCAAGGGCCCTGAGGGCGCGGAGGCCAGCCCCTGCTCCCTCTTGCCCTCCTCCTCCTTTTTGTGCTTTTTCTTGTGCTCCAGCATTTTCTTCTGACCCTGCTCCTGTGCAGCTTGCACCTGCGCCTTCTTCTGACCCTGCTCCTGCGCCTGCTGCTGCTGCTGCTGCTGCTGCTGCTGCGCTTGCTGCTGCATTTTCTTTTGGCCCTGCCCCTGCCCCTGCTGCTGGGACTGGGGCTGCTGCGGCTGGCCCTGTTTTAAGTCACTCTGGCTGCTTGTCTTCTTTGGCCCTTTCTTTGTAAGTCCCAGCTGCTCGACGGCCTTGTGCGCATCTTGCTGAGGCTCAGAGGGGGTGGCAGTGCTACCTGTGCAGGAAACAGAGTAGCGTAGAAGGAGTTGTGATATTTTCTTGATGTATTTTTTAATGACGTATGTTAAAGGAACACACACGCATGTATAAGAAAGTTGACAGGATGATACTGGGAACTACCACTTTTCACGCCTGCAGTGCTCTTGACTTGTGAATTGTGGCGATGTCAAAAATTTAAAGGCACACACGTAAGGCACACACGTAGCGCCATAGATGTGCTTATGGTAATGAAGAGTATTACCAGGCGTGAGGAAGCACTCCTTTGGGAGGCCATGACAAATGGACACACAAACTCCTGTTTTGTTACATCTCACTCTCTCAGCTTAAATTACCATGAGCACTATGAGGTTCACAGAAGGAGCGGATGCTGCTGCAAACTGATAGGCCATGGCTAAGAACGTGAAAGGCGCAATGGAAGTCAACAATTCGTTCAGTCTACACACTTCCTCCCTCGGCAAAACCGTAAACTCACCTGCATTGTGAGGCTCAGGGGCGGTTGCTGCAGCAGCTTGAGTGGCCATGGCTTGAGAAACGCTGTCTAGGCGGATGCTGAGGCAGCGCACCACATCCAACAGCTGTGGGCAAATTACACTTATGACAGTGAGTGTACGTGTGTACTGCCCAACAATGCAACGTACGTATGGTACTTGTGCTGCAAAGCCACGTAAGAGGCAAATAATTTACAAAATTAAAAGACGATTCACGACAGCATGACAAAGGTTGATGAAGGTACATTTGGTGTCTTGATGAGAGAGGAAACTAAAGCTGGAGATCCAGAATGAAGAACGCTGACCTCATGTTTCACAAAAGGCGGCAAGAGAACTCACCTCTTGCAGCTGAGCAGGGGACTTGAGCTTGGCTTGTTTACCCTTCTCTTGGTACTTGTGGAACCTGAGGATATTGCAAAGTATTGATATGTGTAAACACAGTCATGCAGACAACGGCTTTAAGAACATTCATTTATTCTTCATTCTTTATTCTTCGTTCTTCATTTACATTCTTCATTCTTCATTATTATTTTACACACAGAGCACTCGAGGCAAAAGTTGGTCGTTCGTAATGAACCTGGTTACCAATCTACACTAAATAGATTTTTTTGGGTGTGGGATAGTATGACTAGAGTCGGAAACATCACAACACGCAGGGCCAGAAGTGCAGCATTGACAGGAACAGCAGAGCATGAAAAGTCCCTCCCAAACTCACAAGTCCAGAAGGCATGGCTGCGTGATGTTGATCTTCAGTTTTTGCTTAGGGGTCCTGTCTCCATGGCGAGCAACAGCCAAGACACAGCGCAGCTCTTCGTTCTCGTTCTCCTGCAACAAGGTAAGGACGAGAGGGATGCTTCAACAGCACAACCACAGGCGCACTGAGTTCAATTGTATAGCGAATTGTTGAAAGGAAATTGCACCTGGCTTTGATTTGCATGTAATTATAGTACTTTATATAGCTCGGCTGGGTGATCTCTACAGCCTACCTTGCTCTGTTGCCACTTACCTCAAAGCCCTCACTTTCGTCAACACACCCTGCACAGCCTTTCAGGTCCTGCAGGCTGTGGCTATTCTGCAGGAAGAAGTCAGAGTGTGCAGGCTCGGCCTGTTTAGGGCATTATGTGGAAGACAAAAGTGTCGAAGCAAGTCAGGCAATGCTCAAGAGCTTCTCATGTACCAAAATTGAAGCAAGTTTTTAAGTATCACCAGATTAGCTTTCTCTGCACCGAGTAGGCCATATAAATGAGCATGCCCTCCACCATTGCTATTATAACCCTTCCACACCGCCTTTATCAACCCACCTTCATGTCGTTTGATGGATCCTCTTCAGTTCCCTCCTCACGGACAGGTGTGATGGGTGGGGCGAGCAGCACAGGCATTGAGCCCAAGCGGTGGGGCGCCAGTGCATTCAAGATGATACTGTATGGACAGTCATTTTGATTACGTGCAAGTGCACAGGTGTGTGTGCGTGCACAGGTGTGTGCTTGGGGGGATGCTGACAGAATGAAAGCTGTGAGTGTTAAGCAGGGAGCTAGTGCGCAATTACTTGATCCTCCTAGCAACAAGAGACAAGCATGAATGCACGTTCACTATTGTGGCTTCCTGCAAAGGATCACGATACAAGCTATTAAAATTCTTTCATGCAAGGCGAAAGATCATTCTGGCTTTACAACCAGGAGCGCCAGGTGCAAGCTCTTCCTACAGTGTGCCTTGATAAGGTGCTCAATCAAATATCGTACAGCGTGAAGGATAATTGTCACTGCAGCCCTACACCAGCAAAGTAATGCTCACCTTCTCAAAATGCCCGCTGCGTCGTCGTAGTACTTCTTTGAGTTCTTTACGAATGACCAGCCATTCACGTCACACACATAGCTGCATGGAGTACGAGGCCAGGATTTGATGATCAGACAATGTTTTGACAAGTGAGAACAAGCGTGCGATATTTGTTGATTTCACCTAAAATGTGGTCATTCGGTACCATGCGATTCTCAATGCAATGCAAACAACATGCAATGAGAACACACACGACATTTAGGATCCTTTAAGATATAATGAAATGTTACGGAGATAAACTTTCAGCACTTTAAAGTTGAGTCATCCTTCAAGGACACACACACACCTCTTTCCCTTCTCTGAGCGCAGGAGATCAAAGCCACAGACCTTTTGCCCAAAGGCAAGTGTGACCATTCGGCTTATCTCTTTCTCTGCAAAGCAGGCATGCCAATTTGCCTAGGACTAATAATTTCAAAACTTGTCATAAACACACGTGATGAGCGTCAACAAAGCACAGTGGGATGTGACAAGCAGTTTGTGTTAAGTGCGCTGTTTTTGCGTTGAGTATTTGTGTTAGGTTTGTGAGTCATGCAATCGGTCACTGTGTAAATAGATTGATTGGCCACAGATTACGATTCCAATCCACACCTTGAGGGCTGAGCAGGACCGGGAAGCGGATCTCCTGAATTATCAAGAATCGATAAAGGAGAGGGCACATTAAGGCTGCAAGTTTTGCACCGTTTCATGCACGCGTCATTTAGAGAACGTGAGCTGAGCTAGAAAGCAGCAACCCAGAAAGTGTGAGGCAAGCAAGAAGCAAGTTGAGCCTTTGGGGGAATTAAAGCTGCACAAAAGAGGTCTTGGATGCTCGAAAGTAGGGGGGCATTTATGCTAAGACAGTGAGTGAAGCGTCGCCGGTTGACCCTTTGTCGTTTTCTTTTTCCTGCACATGCTCTAGCATTACAGAAGCAATGCTCCTACGGATTCCACTCACAACGCACCTTACCGTCAGGTGCGCGCTGCACCTTTCCGTCCACGACAGGGGACTTGCGTGCCTCAGCATGTGCATACCTGGGGTTATTGCGCACATATGCACAGGTCACGCACACGTACACGGCATGAGCTCGGTAGCTTGTGGATTGTTGAGCAACTACATACAAGCTGCGGCGCACGTACATACGACACAAACATAACAAACTGGCGCTCACGTACTAAGTGGCATTCCATGACAAGACGTACGCTGTCAATACAGCTGATGAAATGAGGTCTGAGTAAAAGAAATGGGCTGAATTTCCGGACCTACATCTGTATCGCTGGTAATCAAAAGCTCTTACTCTGTAATGACGCCTTCCTCTCACCTTGGCCCAACAGTGTACACTTTGACATCCGTACCGCCTGTCGTCAGAAACTCCTGGACGTCCAGATGCAGGTGCACACGTGAGTGTATTAAGGAGGAGATTTAACAAGAAACAACTTTTGATGGGATTCACAAATGCTCTACTGCAAATTGACAATGCTGACGCAGATGACTAAACACTATCCGCGTGGCTAGCTCACACATCAAAGATCAAAGTAAACCAGAAACAAGGCTCTACACACCTCATAGATGTAGCTGCCCTCCCGACGAACAGTGCCTGGGTGGCTGCTGTCGTAATCAGCGCTTTTGTTATCAACTTTTCTGAACAAGCGTTTCACACCACCTCCCTGCAAAAGAAACGACAAACGGCAAGCCATTCAATGGTGCCAGCGGAAGCTATGAGACAAACAGTGCTATAGGTTAGTGAGCCAACATGTGCGTAAGCCCCTGCTCTAGAATTCAGAAGCACATGTATCCAGGCAAAGCAGGGCCACAAGGAATACCATTGAATGCGGGTAATAGATGAAGACGTTGTGGTCTTCTCCTGATACAGGCTTCTCAACAAACGGCTTGGAGATACGCACACCTGCACAGGAATGACACAGGAAATGTGAAACTCAGCACATTGTGCCAACAACCTGGGTGCTATCACTAATCTGCCGTGTTCTCCCATAAAATCAGCATAAACTGGCACACACAAAATGTCGACTTGTTCAATGGATTTGTTTTGTTAGCTAATGCAGAGTACGGCATTAGTAATGACTCATTCCTCACCATCCATCTGCACAGAGTCGTGATCTTCCTCAAAGCCAGGGACTTGCTGGCCGGGGAAATCACGGCTCACAATGATGTGACGCGGCACAGGGATGTGGTTTTCCTGTGTAGGTATATATGTGTATGTGTACACGCGAGCACTGAGTACGTTTGCGTGTATATATGTGCATGTAAACATCTATGTTTGTGTGTGCTTGTGTTTGTTTGTGCTTGTGTGCATGTTATGTGTCTATGCGTACGTGCGTGCGTGTGTGTGCGTGTGTGTTTGTGTGAATGATAGCTTGCGTATGTGTTCTTGTGTGGGTCATGTGAATGCACACGTGCGTACAAATTGTAGCGTACTTATAAAGTCTGGCAAGAAAATTCTCCTGCTCCAAGCCCTAGCTTGCTATCTCTTCTGCTCAAAATTTAGGAAGGCCAACAACACTCGTTCTTCTGCAGCACAGCAAAGAAGCTTGATTTTTTCCAGACATTTTGTCAAGATTCGTACCATAAGTGTGCGGTAGACGTTCCGACGGTCCAGGAGGACCTGCAAATACAGCAAACACTCACGCCCGTTGACATGGCACAGGCCTACGCGTTTATTCCATGCAGTTACAGCTTACAATAGGATTGACGACTCCTTGCAGAGTTTTAATTTGACAGCAAAGAATGACAAGAACAGGCTCCTCATGCTGCTGTGCTGTCAGCAAGTACTTGCATGGGAACAGATTTGTGCGACCTTAAGTACATTTAAAGAAAGTGGACTGCTCATTTCGTGCTTGATAGTTGCGGCAAACAGTGTAAAGCACTAACCTCCTGCTGCAGGGAATCGTTGACACAGAAGGGCTGCCGTAGCGCAACGTAGCTCTGCAGTGGTTAATCAATCAGTCACAGGAGTTGGACAGCGTGCACCAACGGCCAAACGGTGCCTCTGCTGCTTCAGTTCAATCCCCCAAATTACAGGAGAGGGGTTTGAAAGGAGGGGATTAAGGATAGGACTTGAGAAAAGAACACGTTCAACTACTTCCCTCACTGTAGTATGCCACAAGCGTCAAAACAAGTTGATATAGGGGGTGCAAAACAACTGCTGGTGATTTGATTAGGCTTGATGCAACTCTCACATTGTTTGATGTAATTCCCAGCCATCACAGTCCAATTATGTTGCAAGTCACACTGTGTGCATCCTTTAACCAAAAGCCTCTTACCTGAGCCTTGTGTAGAGGAAACCCATCGCTGTGCCAAGACATCTGTGTATAAGCACAGAGAGCAACCGAAGTAATGGTGAGGTTGTGAAGTGTGGGTTGGTCACACCTCAACCCTTTACACGCAAGCGAAGCAAGAGCCGTGCAAAAACTATTAGCAATACGTTCTCGTGCTAACAATCAGGCCAGCCATCCCTGTGAGAGTTCTTGCCCCAAAGCATGAAAGTACATTTAACTATGTAGGGACCTTAATTAGATATATTTAAGCACCCCTGCACCTGCCTGCACACTTAGTTTGTGGCAGGAGGTGCCCAGGTGGGCAGGATGGAAATGGTTGGAAATTCCTGCCAGAAAGTGAATATTTAAAGCTCCTCCTCGGTACCATAAACTTAATAGGGGTGTTTGCAATAATATTGGGGACATTTTGGTGAAGGTCCGGGGATCTGGGGTTAAGGTCCGGTTATGGACCCTCTTTGGCAGGGAAACTACGAAATGCAAAGGCTTTTACCAAGGTGAAAAGCAAAGTTCACTTTCCTTTATTGCTGTTTTTGTAACGGTTGGTTGTTATGTCCCTGGAAGGGGTCTACTGCAAAAGTTGAGAGCATATGGCATTTGAAAATCTCAGCTGTCGCTGCCCACCACGGCCCAACCCCAGCATTCCTGACCCTAAAACTTGAAGGTCATGCCTTGGGAGCATACTGAAGGGCTCCCGACACTCAGGTGATGGCCAGAAAGCGTGTTTCCAGGGTTTCAGAAGTGCACCACTTTGCCCAGCAAACAGGCCCACGCACGAAGTCCTTTAGGGGCAAACTTTCAACTTTTGCTTTGATGGGTATGGTTTGACCCTAAACCTATCTGGGAAAAAAGATTGGTGAAATCCGGACCAAAACCCGCATTTCTACACCCATGCCACCTTTCTGGCAGGGAAATGGCACAAATCCAGCCCCCCTCTCACACCCTTGACCCCAAACTCATTAATTCCTATGTATGTATAGAAACCATTGGGTGACCTCAGATGTGCAGTTTAGGAAAGGGCATCAATTCCCCCTTTTTGGATGGGGCTTGGCTGGGTTGACTAACAGTCATGAACATCATTGTGGATAAGCAACAAATATGCATACCAGACAGTCGCAGTGGGGCCAGTCCTCCACGGGGTGTTTGAGGATGCACTCATCCCCAAACACTATGACCTCAAACT
>Ga0307948_1001991_pt1 | contig 14741 bp, 12 predicted proteins | sample OrgLakmetagen280_FD_201824 | JGI IMG/M metagenome (GOLD analysis project Ga0307948, IMG submission 201824) | Saline water microbial communities from Organic Lake, Antarctica - #280 | ecosystem: Environmental > Aquatic > Non-marine Saline and Alkaline > Saline | place: Antarctica: Organic Lake...
TTTCTCTCAAATTCTAGCCACATTGATTTCAACCTAAAGGCATGTCAGACGCACAAAAAGAAGCTTAATTTTGTTTAGTAGGTCACCGGAATTGCTCTCTTGTCACTATTTGTTTGAGTCGCTGCTTTGAACGCTTTTGAACATCTACAGCTGTGTGCTTTGTGATCTGCCAAAAATATTATAGACAACTGCAAAGCATGCAGGCAGTAGAGGTCACTTTTCATCTAAATCAAATCTGATTAAGGAAAACTTTGTATTTAGGTACCGACTACTGTAAGAATGTACAAAGTTGCAGGGCTGTATGTAACTCGTTCAGATGCTCTTGTGGTCTTGCTGCGCAGGTGGCTTAGAGCTGCTTGTAGACCTGCTTGGGCCCCCCCCGGAATCCGTCATGCAGTTTGAAGCTCGGCATTTCGGCAACATTTTGCATCCTGGGAGAGCAGCAGAAAGGGAGGCCAAACGAAAGTGAGAAGGGATGGACATTGTGCTCTGTGTCCTTTGCTTTTTATTATAGCTGCTCCCCTCCCTCGGGCTCTCTATGTCACCTGTGTGTGCGTATTTTTGTTGCATATTGTTGAGAATAAGGGGCCTGGCTTAGGAAGGAGGTGTTGTGCTGTCAGTCTGATGATGCTTTGGAGAGGCAGGTAGCTTTGACCTGAAACGTGAAAATTTGACATGTATGACGCGCTCACATACACACACGCCAATACACACACATCTACACTCGCGCACAGGGCAGAGGAGGCTAAGGCGGCACTAGAAGAGGAAAAGTCAAAGTCTCAGAATCTAGAGAATCAAAACAATGCTCAAGCAGGCGGTGCCCAAAAAAAGTTCACACCCTGGGGGATCCCAGTGAGGTAGGTAATTGTTTTCATTTCCAAACAAACAGTAGCCAAGCGAGAAGTCCCAGTGCCATAGACCCCCCCCATACAGTGCCAAGAAGCTGTTATTAAAATTAAGGCCCCTCTACCTCATCTCAATGCAACAAATTTGTTTACACCTTATCATTGAGCTTAGCCTTAGATCTGGCATTCTGGGGAGCTGTGTGGGGCCCGGTCCCTATTTTGCGCTCACTTTTGCAGGGTAAAGGTGCATTCCTAAACTTGCACCAACCTGCCTCTGCTTCAAGACGTATTTATCAATATTTCATATATGAGTGCTGCAACAAGGGAAAGCCTGGGTATTAGAGGCGCTACAGGGGGAACAGACAGGAACTCTATTGTTCTGCACCTGCTGCAAAGTTTAGCTTGGGTTTTGCGCCTCGCAGTCACATTAAAATATAAAAAAGTAGGACGCAAGAAAGCACACCCTCCATCCCTTGAAGTATGGGGCCGTTACCCATCCTTTCCAGCCTCTTTCTGTATATGTGCCCCTCACCACCCCCCTGCCAATTAATGCCCACTCTCCCACGCTTTGCTCCTAGGTGGGCTCCCTCTCACTACCCTTGTTATATCCCTCCCACCACTGCTCTATTTTGTACGTAACAAAAGGCCTTTGCATTGCGGTGAAAGACTTTTGCGGCAACCAATATCAACGTGCCTCCTTTCTGTCATTGACATGGGGAGTGGTGTCACTGCGTAGCTTCATCTTCAAACGAGGATATGTGCTACTTGGCAGGTCAATACGCACGCTGAATTAGCAGGCCCTTTGTCTCATTCACAGTCTTTCACTCACTCACTCATGCACTCACTCACGCACTCACGCACTCACGCACTCACGCACGCACGCACGCACGCACGCACGCACGCACACACGCACGCACGCACGCACTCACTCACTCACTCACTCACTCACTCACTCACTCACTCACTCACTCACTCACTCACTCACTCACTCACTCACTCACTCACTCCACCCACTCACTCACTCACTCACTCACTCACTCACTCACTCAATCACTCACTCACTCACTCACTCACTCACTCACTCACTCACTCACTCACTCACTCACTCACTCACTCACTCACTCACTCACTCACTCACTCTCTAACTATCTCAGGCAGGGACCAAAGAACACCCAGCCTGTAAAGACCAACTTACAGCAGGGCGTGAGTGGGCCTCCTTCTGAAGAGAGCTTGCCCAGACCTGAAAAGTCAAAGACAATCCAGGTCATAGATAATGAGAAGCAAGAGGTGAGCTTGCAGTGGTAGGTTTGCTGATGTTGCTCAGCAAATGTCTGTCTATGCTGATGAGTCAAGGTTGCTTCAGGTAGCTAGTCAGGTGGAGGCTTTGGGTAGCTCGTTTGGCGGAGGCTTCTAGCAGAGGTAGGGCAGGGGTAATTGTTGTAGTGCATAGGGCATGTCATGGATAAAGCGAGTTGGGTGGAGGGGTTTCTAGCAGAGGTACGGCAGGGGTAGCTATTGCAGTGCATAGGGCATGGATAAAGCGGGTTGGGTGGAGGAGTTTCTAGCAGAGGTAGGGCAGGAGTAGTTGTTGCAGTGCATAGGGGCATGGATAAAGCGGGTTGGGTGGAGGGGTTTCTAGCAGAGGTAGGGCAGGGGTAGTTGTTGCAGTGCATAGGGGCATGAAAAAAGCGGGTTGGGTGGAGGGGTTTCTAGCAGAGGTAGGGCATGGGTAGTTGTTGCAGTGCATAGGGCATGGATAAAGCGGGTTGGGTGGAGGGGTTTCTAGCAGAGGTAGGGCAGGGGTAGTTGTTGCGGTGTATAGAGCATGGATAAGCGGGTTGGGTGGAGGGGTTTCTAGCAGAGGTAGGGCAGGGGTAGTTGTTGCAGTGTATAGAGCATGGATGATGAAAACTCTGTACAGGCCATGGTGTGAATTGTGCAATACTTTGAGTGGAACATGAGAATTGTGTTGTTTTGGTTTGGATTGAGGTGAGGATTCAGAGTCCAAAGGCTGTGAATTCTGGAGTTGTGCGGCGTCTTAACAGGGAAATGGAAAGGACGGAAGGTAAGGAGGAACAAATTTGACTACTTCACCCAAGACAGGCATTAGCTCGTGCATAGGCTAATCCCTGTTCCTATTTATAATGTATATGCCTTAGCCTCCCTTCTGTCCTTGTGGGGAAGTATACATCTATTGCAAGGATGTGGCCATGAAGGCCATACATAATCGACTGTATAATCTTCCTCGACCATCAGCAGCATGTCCGTAGGCATATATTCAATTCTTGGTCAATTCTCTTTTACCACGCGTCATATTATTCAATGCATATATTGCATATAGAAGAGCAGAGTATGTCTTCCCGGTAACACACATACATAAGGGTTGGCCAGAACCGTACATATATACCGTATATTTAATGATTTCCCTGCCAAAAATACCGTATATACACCGTATATATCGGTATATGGTCCTGGCCAACCCTACACGCACATACATGGTGTCATGTGCATACCACCCAGCTAACCAGCCTGTGTCACTTCAAGTATGAGCTACCTAACTTGAATGGTGTTTCACAGTTCGCCTTACTCACTCACCTCTTCTACCCTGACCCTTTGATACTATCCTTATATCCAATTTTACTTCCTTTCACTCCCTTGCAGCTCATCTAGCCCCTCATAGCTCGTATTTAGCCCTACCCCTTTCTTAAAACCCTGTCGTGCTCACATTTTAACCCTTTGCAGCTCATACATCTAGTTGTATCTGAACCACTTCCAAAGCCTGTTTTGCTAAAACTCTAACTCCTTGTAGCTCATATTTCTAGCCCTATCTACAACACTCTCAGAGCCTGTTGTGCTTGCTGTCCAGGGTCAGAATAGCTCTGAGGCCTCCCAAGAAGTGCCCTCTAAGTCCCTTGAAGAGCTGCTGAGTCATAACAAAGCGTCCCTCCAGTGGAGTGCGATCGTATCTGTCCAGGTACAGTATTGTTAATGTTTTGAGCTCCGTGCTGTTGATACTGTCCTCATTTACACAAACTCAATAAGCTGCCAAGGTACTAACGCATGGCTCTCCAATGGAGTACGATCGTGTATGTTAGTAAAAAAGAATTATCTGGATTATCTGACCTTGTGTATGCGGTTCTATGATTCGTGATCCATTGATCTAGAACGCCCCATAGGTCCTGTTTTCTCTCTGCCGTATCCATGCCGTGTGTAAATAACGTTTGTCATTGCCTGTCGAGTCTAGCAGCATAGCAGATAGCAATATAGCAGACAGCAGGATAGAAAGATACATCCTGTTTGCTCAGCGACGTCAACAATGGCCTGCAATTGTAATGCACAAGATGTGTGTGGCGATGCTTGCTTATTTGCACGACAAACATGTGTGCCGTATGTGACATACATTGCTTAACTTATACCTTTTACCTGTATATATCCACTTATACATAGATGCGAGGGACCGTGGCAGGGTGCCTGTACAAGTTGTCTCAGCATACAGAGTGCATGCATGGCATGAGTGCAAGGCTAGCAACAAGCAGGTACGTTTGTTGAATGGCTTTCATGTTTATGTGGCCGCTACTGCTGTTGTTATGATGTTGGTAGCTGTGCGCCCAATTGCCCTTCTATAAAGCGTTGTATGCATCCCTGCATTGGGCCTCCCTTGCACATACTATTGAGTATCACTACGCTACCATTGTTAAACTTCAGACGCGCTATAGCTTAGTTGCCGTGTGTCGATGATCCTTATTACTAATATGCATGCTTATTGCCTGCAGGCTAGTACCCTTAATAGCAGCTATCTTGTGCCCTCCAGACCAAGGTTGGTAGCACCTGATCTAAGTAAGCGCAACTACACGCTAGCTCATACACCATGATACCCACCCACCATGATTGATTTACAATGCAAGGTAAAAGGCGTTTTTCTAAAAGCGTCCCTTTATTTTTACTGCCGTTGTGTTGGATTTTCACAGGGAAAAAGAAGGCAAAGGCCAAGAGCAAGAAGCTCAAGCTATCTGATGCAGACTCTGTCAGCCTGACTAATATTACTGGGGCGTTGAAGGTGTGAGTCCATAAGCTGATTTCATGGCGTATCAAAAGCTTGAGGTGCTTGACACTTCTCTCCATCGTCCTAAGATGTCAGCCTAACAATCCCTTTGAAACTGTCTTGTGTCTGAACAGCTAATATTGCAACGTGCCTTTTTGGTGTGCTTTGTTGCCCACTCTTGCAGTGCAAGAGCAGTGCTTTGGTATGTGATTCCTAATGTACCCTCTTAATCAGTGCTTGTTACTGCTGCCTCAGTCATCGTGTGACGCATGGCCATTTTGGAGGGTTGGGAGCAAAGTGGCCCCTTCCCTCTTGCATTAACACCCGATTAACACCTGAGTACCTACAACACTTTCTTTCTTTGCTTGTATAAAGCAAAAAGGACTCACTTAAACGCAAAACATCTGTTTTATCTCTCTTAGATCTGTTCCGATTGAATTTGTTTTTGCGTCTATTTTTCCTTATACCTCTTTTGTCACAACTAAGTCATGCAATTGATGCAAGCACCCACGCGCAAATCTCACGCTTCCTGAGCTCTGTGTAACTTATAAACTTGCACTTTGTCCCTTCCTTTCCAGCTGTCGTCCAATTTCTGAGCTCTGTGTAACTTGCGCTTTGCCTCACCAGTTCCAATTGTCATCCAAGTCCATCCAATTGTCATTGTCCAATCCTTGTCATCCAATTGTCATCCAATTTTCATCTAATTCCATCCAATTGTCATCCAGTTCCTCACCCTTGTGGGTGCAAATGGGTACCGCGTGGCGAAGCTTGATGCACTTAAACACTTAGTAAGTATAATACACACTTGCACACAATTACACACATATACACACACATGCATGCGCACGTAGGGGCAAACACGTATACATACGCTTGCACATTCATATGCACGTGCAGCCACACTACACACATTTACGCATACACAGATACACACATTCACTCACACACGCCCTTCCCCCCCTTCAAAAAACACGCATGCACACCCATGGGGCAAAGCATATATGAATTCCCCTTTTTACCATTTCAAGCTGTGACGCTGCCTCTCTGGAGCTTGTTTTTTGGGTCCCATGATTGCTGAATAGCTAGCAGCTGTAAACACCAGGCAATGGGCAATAATGGGCAATAACAAATTATAAGGAGCTCCTCTTCACATTCCAGGTGACCCTATACAAAGAAGCGAACCACACTCTGCTGAGGAGAAATGCCCAGGTAACTTCTGTCTGCTGTTTTACAGCTGCGATGAGTGTTGTAAAGCTTACCTTAATGGAGTCTGCATTTTTCAAGATGAGTGCTAATTACGTAAGAAAAATCAAGCTTGCCTGCATTTTTACACCTAGCGTATTTGACCCTATCAGAATTGTTGCAACATAAACAGGGTGCGAGGCTATCATGTAATGAAAATGTTAAATTAACATATGTTGTGCAACGCTTTTGGTATTGCGAGGCTTACTTCTACAAGATAAATCATTTAGAAAATTGTTTGCGCGCATTAAGCTTTTGCGAGGTCCTTTAAAAGTTACGTAATCAACAAAATTCGATTCAGGAAAAGTTCTTCTGGGCTTTTCCCCTTTGTATCCTCACTTCTTCTGGGTACATCTGCTACTGATGATGATGATGATGATGATGATGATGATGATGATGATGATGATGATGATGATGATGACTGCCTGCTGCTTGCAAATACACCATGCTCCAAAAGCTTGTACCTGAGTGGCAGAAGCTGTGCCCTCACACGCTTCCCTCTTGGAGGGCTTGCACCCCATTGAAGGCTGCGCATGGGTCTGTCCACTGTGCCAACTGGGGCAGGAAAAATGGGTGCCAGGTGCTCGCAAGCTTGCTCAGGGCAAGCGTCTGGCCTCAGGAGCTCCCAGGGCAGAATCTTATCCGCTACTGGGTTGAAGGCTGCAACTCAGTCGTTATGATGATGCTCACCTTTTCAAACGACGTCTTTGCCAAATTCCACAAAATCTCCCGTTTGGAAAGATGAAACTTCCAAGGTCGAAAAAACCTAGTTCATTATTGGCTTGATTTATTGCAAGGGTCCTCAGCAATTAGTTTTTTACTCGCAAAACAACCAATTGCAGTACGGTATGCCCGTATAATATTACAATTTTGGAATTCAGAAACTCAGCCCGTTGAGCTCAGAAGCCCTGTACAATCTCAGGGAATTCAGAGTCTTTAGACTGGCCAAAGCCCCTAAAATTACATTGAAGCTAGACTTTGAGGTCGGGCAACCCTGTAGGTAGCTATCCACCTGGGAAATTATAGCAAATATGTCCTCATAAAAACATCAGAAATGGGTTCCAGAGGTCTTCAACCATACCCCACCAGAAAATAAATCAAATCTCCCAGTCTGAGAGCTACTACCGTCTACCGTACTGCGCTTTTAGTATTGCGAAGCCTAATTTGGTGAGTTGTTAAAATAATTAGATTGATTAGAATTAAATTGCGAGCATTGAGCTTTTGCGAGGTCCTTCAAAAGTTAGGAGACTTTGTAAAAATTGTGATTTTGGGGTTGTCACTGGGCTTCCCTTCCTCCTTTTAAGTGCCTCTGGGAGCTTCTGATTCTGCTGCTGCTGGAGGATGGCTGCCTGCTGCAAGCAAGCACACCGTGCTCCAGGAGTTTGCACCTGAGACAGTTGCAGCTCTGCCCTCAAACTTCTTTCCTGAAAAAGCTTGAACCCCCATTGGAGGCTGTGCATGGGTCTGCCCAAAGTCCTAAGTGGGCAGGAAAGATACATGCTGGTCAGCAGCAGGTGCTTGCATGCTTGCTCAGGGCAATGTCAGCTTCAGAAGCTCCCTAGCGGAACCATGTTTGCTTATCAGGGTGCAACTCGGCCACAATGATGACGGTTGCCCCTGGAATGATGGGTTTCCTTTGCGGGGCCCAGAATTGTCCCCACTGGAAAGTCGAAATTTTGCGAGGTTTGGAAAAACTTTAAATTTTTCGGCCTGACTTGTTGCGAAGGGCATCATTAATTAGTTATTTACATGCAGCATAATGAAAGCGCAGTACGGCATGTAATACATAAGTATAGAACCTTTTCCCATCTATTATCCTGAACATGCATTTTATAAAACAGATGGATGCTTTGGCCACAAGTTCTGACATCGATACCTGACTGAAAGTAAAAGAAGTTCTGTGTAATCTGGCTGTGAACAACTGGACACTGTACTGCAGTGGGCTGTGCTGATGCCTTCCCTTGCAAGACCTTTGGTACCTGAGGATCCAAAACTTCCTATTAGATCCTTCTGCTTACTTGCCCATGAACGCATTGGTTCAAACGTGTAACATTCTGTTGTGCAATGTTTCTTGTGCGAGCAATAACATGACACTTGGCACGTGCATCGTGCATTCTCAGGTGGTCCTAGCCAATGTGTCCACGGTTGCAGAGTGTGGGCAGATGCTGTTAGAAGCAAAGGTGCCGGAACCGTTCCTTGTCACAGTACCTGTGAAGCTGACCACTTTGGAGGTGAGGCACTGTCAATCATGTCAAGCAAGTGTGTTATTTAGTTTAGTTTAGTTTGGATTACAAAGGCATTCAACCTGGAATGGCTGCTCAACCTAAGTGTGTAATGCATCTTTTTTCAAAATCGTTGCAGCCTTCGGTTGCCCATGATAACTTTTGAGGAAGGGGCTCAGGCGATACAGATAGCCTATGATACTTTACAGATAGCCTCGCAGAAAGTGCTGCTAAGTGAGTATTAACCGTGTACTCATGTCCACGTCCTTCATTTTGCAGGTTGAGGCCCTGCTTCAAGAGTTCTGTGATGCACGTATTGGACCAAATGCTCTCAGCCCAGCATGAGCTTGGAACTGTCCAGATGTTTTTTTCAGGCAAAGATTTTTGGCCAGCCGTTGGCTGCAGCGCTCAATGCCCACAACTAAATATGTACCATTCATCTTTGACAATTCCGCTGGCTTTGATCGCCGACAAACAAAATTGCAGTGACCAGTTTGGCTGAACTCCGGAATTTTGAGCTGGCTGAAAGCCCAGCAAAAGACCTTGCCAGACAGCGTGACTCCAACATTTATGGCTACCTCTTTATTCATTATCTATGGTGCTGTCACGACGAATCATGGTACCAACTTAAGCATGGATTGCAAGTATGAGCCATATGGTGCGTTCCCTAACATTCCGACGATGGTGCTGGGCAGGCAGCAAATGCAAGACATCATATCCACTAGGGAGAAGGGGCTTTGCAGGCAACTTGAATGCCAGCAGATCCGCAACAAAAATCATACAGATGAAACGAGACATTGAACACAACCCCCATAAATATATGAGCAATACTCTTGGTGGTGTGCAGGCTTCGGCCTCCCAACCACCTGACCCCCATTGAAAAACTCTCTTATTTTTATTCTCCAGGTGGGATGTTGTGTGTCACTCATTTCAGACTTCGTGTTTACACCCTACGTATTGAGACAGCGGCATGGAATCAAAGTAACTCTCCCACCTATGACCTGTGTGACACTGATGATGTCCAAGATGAGCAGCATGTTCTTTTCCACTGCGCCAATCCCCACGTGATCTCTCTCCACAGGAAATATGCATCTCTGTTTCCCCAACAGGAGCCCACGATGTGTCTACTTTCTTGAGCCAGAACAATAACAAGCTTCATTTTTTCCTCCATGAACTAGTTGCGTTTTATGAGCAGGATAGCAGTCGTACTTCTTGACTGAAGGCCTTTCTATGTAAACCTTGTAAATCTTGTGTGTCTCTGCATCCATTGGGTGGTGCGGAACACCACAAACAACATCCTTTCCTAATCCATGCCGGTAGTGTTTAAACTATCTGCGTTCTCTTTTCTTTTTTTCTAGGAGCAATTGGAGCGCACTATGTTATCACAAATTTAGGTAAAAAACAAAGACATTTGCAACATTCTCCAAGAAGCCTCCGTTACTCTCCACATCATCCTTTTGGGTGTGGGCGGCACCATCTACAACACTCACACTCTGAAGCCTCTTAAGAACTGGGTCTTAATTCTCAAAGAATTAAGAAGCTTGCCTTTTAGCTCTATGTGCACTCTGTGAACTTCGCTGCTAAACTTGTTCATACCAGACGTGCCCTTTCCAGTACTGTTATTAACTCCCATCAGGAGCCAATTTCAGGCCAAGCCTGCAACCCTCTTAATCCCCATTGATTTTTCTTTTCCTTTTCGCGGTGGAGGAGCTTTACGGTACTCGGTACCAAAGTGGCCTATTTTCCTTAATTAATGTGGCCTTCTCGTACACGCTTTTGCCTTCTTCTCATCACCTTGGCTGTCCCCCCTATTTTCTATTATCGCTTCCAGCCTGCCTCTCTTGCTTCCCTTTTATGTATCAACTTTCAGTTTCGTTTCAACCTCGTAGTAGGGAGTTTGCTATCTCCCCTGGACCTATGTAATACCATGCCATCATCAATGTGGGGAGTGGCTTTTACTGCCTGCAAAGTTTCTTTCCTTTCTAAAAACCTACACCACAGTTTCGGAGTCGCTGATTTGCATGCCACAGCACACACGAAATAGTTAAGCTTACATGCCATCACCTTATCACACACATTTTGGTGTACCTTTGGGGATTGCTCCTGGCTGGTGGGATGACAGAAGAAGAAATCACAAGCCTGTGTTACATATCTATCTTTGCTTGGATATTTCCAACGTTCTCAGCAGTGCACTTTCTTGCCTTCGCCTTTCTGGCCTTAACTTTCTGGTCCAAAGAATGCGACATAACAGAAATAGAAGGCCCTACGAGCTCAGAATTTGTGACAAATGTGACTGGCACTCTGTTCAGGATGAGGAACACATTTTGCTGGACTGTCCGCATGAACATCTTGTTAGCATTCGCACACAGCGCGTACCGCCAGCTGGTCTTCCCACCTCAGTATGAGGACTTTGAGGACTTTTTTGAAGCGTTTGAGGACTTTTTTGAACCAACCAGATATTTGTGGTGTAGCCTCTTTTGTGGCTGAGTGCCTAGCCTTTTGCTTTCCCTTCTATTTTTGGTTTGGTTTCAGGCTTTTTCCAAGCTTCTGCTCAGATGCCCCCCAGAGGCATATATAGCGATGTAACCTTACCTCACCTTACATGCCATCAGACCCGCAGGATCATGCAGGAGAATAGACATCGAACACAGCCCCAAAACATACCTGAGCAATATTCCTGGTGGTGTGCAGGCACCTCTGCCTCCCAACCACCTGACCCCCATTGGGAAGATTTCCCCCATTTTATTCCTCTTGGGATGTTGTGTGACTCTGCATTCGTTGGGTGGTACAAGACACTAAACAACATCCTTTCCTAATCCAGCCATGCCGATTGTGCTTACACTATCCGCGTTCGTTCTCTTTTCTTTTCTGCATGCAAATTATTTAAGTTATCCAGACGAGTATGATCACAAACAATGAAGGAAACAATCCTAACCTACTCTGCTATCTGAAAGAGTGCAATTAAAAGTTTAAGGGAGGTCGTCTGTAGGCCTGAGCCGAATCAGTCGCTGAAATTCCAGGTTTCAAAATGATCGTGCTCCCTGGATATCAAACCAATTTATAACCGGTCAGCAAACTACCAGGTGAAAAGAAATCCCTGCCATTTTCTTCATTATCGTCTGCAGCTAGTAATAATGCTCCCGTCTTGCCTTGTCTAGAACCCTTTCCACTCTTTCTAAGAAGACGGGGTCATGTTCCGGGCGTGCTCCTGGGTGCTGGGCTTGTCGCAGGTCATGCTCGTCTGCTTCCTCATGAGTCAGCAAGACCTGCAGGTAGAAGAAACCCATGCAAGGAAGTGAGCCTATAACTCATCTTTGTCTCATTCTCTTGTCTTTGCTTCCTGAAAGTTCATCGCCAGGATATCCTCATTACTGAAGGCTTCAAGCCATTGCTAGACTCTTCTCTAATCTCACCCTGCCGCCAAACTGAACACAAAGTCAAGACAGAGGAATGAAAACATCAAAGACACAGCAAAACGCACCAGGTTGTCGACCGTAGCTGGCTTTGTAGAATCCCAGCGTGTTAAGCACAGATGTGAGGTCATACGCATGAGGCCTTTATCACCTCCGGGAAAGCGAGGAGCTTCGCCTTCTTTTGCGCTCCGTCCACGCCAAAGCTCTCGCAATAAATAAATCATCTGTGCGTACATCATAGGCGGCATACGGGCCAACACGTTGTGTATTTTGTCCTGGACAGTGACGGAGCTTGCACAGGGGTTCAAGCCCTAAAACTCCGGAGGCTACGAGGAGAATATTTGGCACGATTGTTTTTGCATGTATGCATGTAAGAACTGTCGCATTTACTTTGCTCAAATAACTTTTGTGTACGGTCCAAAACCACTCACATCGTCCATGTCAACAGGTAGTGGTGGGCAGCTTTCCCCATATCGAGACACTTCTCTCTGTCGCAGCATGTCCAGCTGCACTTCATACTGTGTGCAGAGGGCAAGCATGTGAAAGAGAGCAGGTGTGTCTTGATTTAATTTAAAATGGAGAGCGGCATGCAGTGTTGAATATGGTTTAATGTAATCTGGTTTACTGTAAATTTCATTCAGCAGGATTTGTTATGCTTCTCGCTTCTGCTGCATTTGCCTCTTATGCCTAAGCAACGTGTGCCTGCTTGTATGGATGCTTAACAGCCAGCCTGCGTTTCTCATCCACTCCAAGAAGCAGCAGCATTTTCGACTTGGCGCACATTTCTCGAATGTGCCTACTCAATTCTTGCTTTTTGCAAAGCAGGCAAACCCTATCCCCACCCTAGAGCATGAAGCAGGAGCACCTATACAGGTATACACATCCCTTCCCCTCACCTGCTTCCCTAATGAAGCACAACACACACAGACACATTCATTAGAAGTAAAAGTATCCAATTTACCCCCTACCAGCTTGCCTTATGTAGCATAACGCACACCCTCTCAACTGGCAGTGGTGGCCCCGCCCCCCCACCTGCTTCCCTTGCAAGCGGAAAATGGGTGTGGTTTCAAAAGGAGTGTTGGCCAACTGGCAGAGTATCCAACCTGCTGCCGCCATCCCAAAGGCGCTGGGCGTAGTCCCCAGCACAGGGATAGTGCGTACGCGGAAATTGGGTACAATCTGCAATCACGACAAGCACAAAGCAGGGGCAAGTACAGATATGCTGCAAGCTGTTGAACGAAAGAGTGGTGTGTATACACAGAACCCAGGCAATGGCGTGCGTGGAGCTGAGTGAGGGCAATCAAACCAATCCCAGAATCCAGGCGGCCTCGTTTGAAATTTGTTTGGCGATACAGTTGTGCTGGTGCAAAGACGAACACGGATGGGTGGATGGTGGTGTATATAAACACTCCATGCTGGGCTTGTGGGCGCAGCAAGTGCTTGCAAATGTCAGGAGTAATTTATGAAAAGTAAGCGACAGGCAGGCCACAAAACACTACCGCTGTTCCTTACGGAGGCACTTGTCAGGCAAAATATACATGCGTTTGGACCATGCACGCAGCTGGTGAAAAGCCTCTTTTTGATGCACAAGATTGGCCACAAAACACAGCACTAATTCAGATTAGTAGCTGCCAACGTTCTAGACGAGGTTTAGCAGGGGACAGGTGCCGTAAAGCACAGGAGTATGAAATGGTAAAAGGGTGCTGTGTAGCTGTCACACACAAATCACTCGCCCGAACTTCTTTTTCAAAACCATCCCAACAGTAAATTGCTGAGTTCAGTGTGTAACACTTGAACTCCAGCTCTTGTAGAGCAGCAAAGTGATATCACTTTATCACTCTTGCTTGTTATCTGTGTTTCTCCAGGTGTTTCTCTCCTGTTTCTTCATCTTTTTATTTCCAGGTCCTCACGACTGCTCTTCTTTCCTAGCTTAGTATTAAATTTGTTTTCTATTCCCTTGGGGCAGATTGTGAGGACCATGGTCGTTAGCAGTTTGTGTTGAGTCCTTGTGAATAATTCCACCGCCATCTCACAATGCAAATGGAATAGAACCACTGTGCTTCTTTCTATTCACCTGGTAATCCGAGGGGGTCCCGGCCAATACTTCCTCGCTAGCTACTAATTTGCAGCGAGGCTTCTCTGTACTCATCAGCACTGGCACCCCACTCTCAATACCGTGGTCATTCCGCAGCCTGCATGCATGCGTGGTTGGCACTGTGTTGCAGCACTGGAGGCACTGTCTGATGCAAGATGCAAGTCATGCTAGTGCCTTGTCACTCTAAGTCAGTGGCATGGAAAAACATAGCTTTTGCTTCAAAATTAGGTTTATGCTGGCACCGTATTTTGTCAAGAGCCTCGTACAATTATACCTTTGCCAATCAGTTATTAATCGTTACACAAAATTTGAATCATCATTCTGCAGCCTGTAAGTAATTTGTTAAGGCAAGAGAGACATATCTTAACTTAGGCAACTTGGTGGTCAATGCAGTACACTACGTTCAAGTTAAGATCAAGTCTCTGCCTCAGATGACACACATCCTACTGCACATTGTGAAGCTGTCAAGGGAAGGAGTAGAGTGGCTTGTTATATTGGCATTTCTTGCTTTGGATTTCCTTGTCGAGCATTAGGGTAATCACGTTATCACGTATGCACAACGTAAGCACATAATTATGGTGCTTTTCAGACTTGCTGTCATACACGGTGCCTTCAAACGTGCTTCGATCCCTACAAATACTTTGATTTTTTTTCCATCGCACCTAAAGCGCAGCGCTTTTGCAAGGGCGTCAGAGGCGGACTCCCATAGGTCGACCACGTGCAAGCGCGTAGGGTCTGCCTTTGCACCTGGGGAAGACAATCAGAAATTTAGAGGGTGACGTAAAAAGGCATAGTAGTGTGTGGTGTGTAGTAAACAGGCCTTAACTCCTCACGCGAGAAAAATACCATGATATTGAACTTCAGGCAAGTCGAGAGAGAGAG
>Ga0307948_1001992_pt1 | contig 14734 bp, 17 predicted proteins | sample OrgLakmetagen280_FD_201824 | JGI IMG/M metagenome (GOLD analysis project Ga0307948, IMG submission 201824) | Saline water microbial communities from Organic Lake, Antarctica - #280 | ecosystem: Environmental > Aquatic > Non-marine Saline and Alkaline > Saline | place: Antarctica: Organic Lake...
TCGGCCGCAGGTCATACCGGCGCGCCACATCGTTCACCGTCGCGCCAGGCACCAGCGTTTCCGCCACGATCCGCGCCTTCACACGATCCGGCCACCGACGGTTCCCGGTCTGTGAGACCTCAACGCCCAAACGCGTGAGAAACTCGTTCATAGTCTCCATGGAGAAACTCACTTCCTGTTTTTCAACAGGGCGTAAGTCTCAAATCTCGGAACTCAGCAGAAGGTGCCCGCCAGACGCCGCTTACGGATATGCGGCCGGACGGGTGGTTGATCGTCCAGCCGAACGTCTATCGCTTTGCTGTCGTGGATAACGGCCAGTTCGTAGTGCGGACGGTGATCCGCGAATATTTGGCCACTGAAGTCGTTTGGGACTACTAAGGCTATTTCCTCACGTCAAAGCCCGTAGTGTCCTCTCCATGCCCGCCTCGGGAACACCGCTGCGCCTCGAACTACCGGGTTTACACGAACAGCATGTCGTCCGCCTTGGTCGAGCACGTTGGTCCGGATCAGGCGGGGGTGGATCAGGTCGTAACAGCGCGCGAAGAACTGCTTCGCCTCGTCAGGGTAGTTGTCGCGGTGCCCCTGATCGATCTCCATGAACTTCTTGACGCAGAAAACGATCAGGTCGGAGAGTTGGATCATCGGGTGCTTGCGGGAGTCGATCGAATAACTGAACTCAACCACGTGCTTGACCCTTTGCGCTCTGACGACCTCGAACCGCCGAAATCGCGTCATCGCCGCGACTTCTCCTTCGAACTGCTCCTTCTCGTCGATGATAATCACGCCACGCGCGGACCTACCAAGGCGAACTTTGACATGCTCATTGATGGCGGTCGTCAGGTAGTCGAACGCGAGAAGATACGGGACACGGCAGTCGAAACTGGCGTGTTCGGTTCCGTCAGCCGCAGCGTCGAGGCGGACCTTATCCAGAGCGACGATGTGCGCATGGTGGGAACGCGCAGCGATCAGGCCCAGAAGGTCGAGTGCGAGCTGGCTACGGCGATCTCTATCGTGCCCAGCGAAAACCCCGCTTCCGTTGGGGCTGAGCAGGTCATTTGAATGCAGCTCAAATCCATGCGGGATGGGGTCGGGCGCAAAATATTCCGAGATTATCACTTCGAAGGCTTCCGTTGTTCGGGTCCAGCCCTCGTCCCGCACCGAAATGCCGCCCAATACGAATATTGGCTGCTGACCAGGATTGAGATCCGCCCCGCTGCAACCAGCTTCATCGAGATAGAAAAAATGCATTCAACCAATCACTGCCGTTTTCCTTGGCGACAGACTGTCACCTCGGTTGCGACGGTGGAAGCCCTTCTCTTCGGCAGCTGGGAACCAACTATTAACGGTCTGCGGCACAAGATCGAAACATGACCGCGCTCACGGACATCCTCCGCACCCTCCCTCTCGAGAAGACCACTCGACCCGGCGAACTGGTCCTTCGCTGGTGTGACGAACTCGCAGTCGTGGTGCTTGAAACCGGCGAGATCGGCCAGTTCGTGGCGGCGGGGGTTTGGTCCCGGGCTGAGGTGGAGGCGGCGGTGCAAGATCAACTCAGGCTGCTCCGGTCATGACATCATGGGTGGCTTGTCGAACCCGATGGGGCGTTTCGATTGCGTTGATGCGGGAAACAAAAACGTCATTGAAGATATTGACCATTTCGTCGCTGATCACATCTGGCGCGAAGCCTTCATAGGTCTGATAGGTGATCGTCACGGGCATGCCGCTGATTTCGGCATTGCCGGGAAGGTGTCCTCGGAACTCATGGGCCACGAAAATCACCTCCAGCCGCCAATCCTCGATACGGCCGCGATCCTCGAGTTCAGCCTTTCTGAAGGTGAGCACATAAGGCAGCGACGAAAGGTGATCTCTGACATATCCTGCGGTCAGAACTCCGCCATGTGCTTCATATGCCTCGATCCAGAGATCCGTATTGTGCTTAAACTCAATGTCACCGAATTTCTTCCTGGATAGGTTCGAGGCGTTCACGGAGTCCCCGAGTCCCCTGGGCGCTCGCCATTCTCCATCCGCCGCCTTCTTGGCCACTGTGACCGCATCCACATAGCGCTGCTCGACGATACCCAGGGTTGCGGTGTTACCGGCTGACACGTGGGCTGAGAGCCTATGGATCTGAGTTTCGTCGAGACGCGGGACCCTAACCGCTGTTGCCGGATCAGTGGCGGTGATGCGGAGGATGCGGTGCAGCAGACCCCGTATAAGTGATCCGAGGGTCTGCCTCTGTAAGGGAGCCAGCCCGTCGAGAGTTTCGATCAGCTCGACCAACGCGTGGGCGGCGAAGCGATGCCCTTGCTTCGTGTTTGCCCATGACGCGGTCAGCAGTTCGACGCTTTTGAAATTGTTCAGGTAAGGATTGCTTCGTGCCTCAAGCCCGGCCTCATTGTATGCACGCGTGATCCACTCCACCCGTTCCGAACGTGGGCTGAACTCATACAGATCGATCAGGAGGCTGTCATACTTGACGGCAGTCGTGAGCTGGTAGTGCAGCACCACGAGGTACGGATCATGCATCAGGTCGGACGAAGCCACGATCCTGAGCGGTTTTGCGATGTCGGTGTTGCAGCCGAGGGCCTGGGAGATTTCGCCAATATAGGTGATAGCCTCATCGACAGACAGGTCAGCGAGGAGATCAGGTTCGGCAACGGCATCTTCCTCGAAGATATGTTGGACTTCAGCGACAGAGAGTTCAACTGGATGCCCAATCGTTGCCATCACTGCCTTCGGCACGCGGTAGGATTTACCGATCGAGGCACCAGCGCATGAAAGGTTGTGCCTGATCCGAGCTGCGCTCTGCTGTTCCTCAATCGTCGCCGCCAGAACCACCCCTGCTTGAGAAACGATTCCACGTGCCTCATCTACCGATAGGCCGTCCTCCTGCATCACGGATGCCACGCAGTTGAAGTAGCCGGCGGACAATCTGCGGCATGCTTCGCTTCTTGGGGTGCCGTGCTCGCCCGGGTTGAGGTTGACCACAAATGAGGCTGGTTCCGCGCCTGCCTCGTAGAGGATGGTCTCGGTAACAGTCCTGAACTCTCTGGAGGGGCGTCCGGTACTTCGCCACAAGTCCAGCTGCGCCGGCACCCACTGGGCCAGCTCTTCGCCGTCTGAAGCCGCTCTCAACCGCTCCCGTGCCCTCTCGAAATACGAGTCACCTGCCCTACCATGCGTGGGCAAGAGTAGAGATGAAATCGCGAATTTGTCTGCTGGGGTAACCACTTCTGAGCCTCAGAATCAGTTATATTTTCTTGCATTCTCGTCGCAGAAGCAGCAAACAACAAGAAAACGAACAAGAATGGAACGGGCGGCAGTATGAAGCGGGCGATATCGCTCTTCTCAGGCGCAGGCGGGATGGACATCGGGTTCGCCAAAGCCGGCTTCCGGACAGAGCTTATCGCGGAGCTGGATGCTGTCGCGTGTCAGACGCTCGATGCCAACCGGGAGGCGATCGGGCATGTGGGCGGTGAGGAGATCGTCCCGACCAGCGTATGCGACCTCAGCCTGGGACATCTCAAGGCGAAGGGCATCGACGTCGTGCTCGGAGGTCCACCCTGTCAAGGGTTCTCCGTCGCCGGGAAGATGGACCCGAACGACGAACGTTCCGATCTGGTTTTTGATTTCATGCGAACGGTCCGTGAGGTTCGCCCAAAGTCATTCGTCATGGAGAATGTGAAGCCGTTGGCAGCGGCGTCTCGGTGGGAGGGCGTTCGCAACCGGTTCAAGCGCCGCGCGTCCGATGCTGGATACCAGACCGCGCTGATCGTTCTGCGCGCAACTGATTTTGGCGTTCCGCAAAATCGCGAGCGCATGTTCTTCATTGGAGTGCGCAAAGACCTCGTTAAACCCGGATCAAAGGGCCTTCGTGAGCGCGTTCTGGCTCAGCTTGAACGTCATCGGAAGTCGCACAAGACGTTAAAAGAAGTCATTCAGGATTTCGGGCCAGCAGGCTCGCAAGGTAACCCAAAGACCTGCACGGCAAAGATCGCCTATGCAAAGTCGCCGATCCTACGAAAGAGTCCCTATGCCGGCATGCTCTTTAATGGTGCCGGTCGGCCGATCCCTGTCGAGGGGGCCTCTCCGACACTTCCGGCATCCATGGGTGGGAACAAGACGCCAATCGTTGACGAAGGGCAGATATTCGGGGGGCAGGAAAGCTTCATTGAAGAGTACCACAAGGGCCTTATCGATGGCGGCACTCCAAATTCCGGGACTGCACCAGCGAGGCTGAGGCGCTTAACTATTCGTGAGTGCGCTGCGATCCAGACCTTCCCGCTGGACTATGTTTTCCGAGGTGCCAAGAGTTCGATCTACAAGCAGATCGGAAACGCCGTGCCTTGCCATCTTGCCGAGGTAGTCGCGAGATCACTGTCGGCAGTTCTTGACGAATGCATCGTGCCGCCGGAAATGATCGCCGCGGAGTAATTCCGCACCTCGATTTCTGATTAGCGCACGTGGGGCCTACCTCCTTTCAAACAGGAGGCGAGGCAGTGGCGAAGAACCCGACGAAACAGTTCCAAGCAGCATGGGCGAAGGCGTGGCTCGAGGAGAACGACGAGAACGCGCGAATGCTGCTTGTAGAGAGCTGCATGGGGCTTGCTCGCAAAGCGGCCATGGCGCTCCTCCGGACTGATCTCGACTGGGACGACCTCGAGGCGGAAGGCGTTGCGGCTCTCTACGAGGCGACGGTGATTTACCGCCCTGACGGCGGCGATTTCTCGGCCTGCGCATTCGTCACGGTGAGATATCGCGCAGATCGACAAAGCCTGTTTCAGCACTTTGATTTCCTCGATTGCATAAGATCCATTTGGATTTGCGCGACAGACGTAACTGAAATACAATTATGCCGATATTCTTAGGCTCTATCACGGTTGATCGATCGTTTAAACTACGAGAAACGGGGCCGCCACCAGGCGGCCCCGTTTAGGTTATGCGGTTATATTTTCGGCTTCGAATGCCCGGATCGCACCGCAAAGAAGGTTCTCGATTGCCCAAAACGCGGCACCGTCGCGCGTTGTTTGCCAATGCGCGCGATACGGATCCATCACTGTTTTACAGGCCAGGTCTTCTTCTGCCGCAAATTCTTCGGCAAGCATGCGCCGCTGCACGGCAAGCTGCATCGCGCGACACGCCGTGAGCCGGTCGACATCAGATGCAGCGGGATCGAGCATGGCATGATAGTGGCACATGTTCGTCCCAAACGGCGTCGCACCGGGACGCGACCGAAAGCCGAGCAATTCGAGCCATTGCGCGGCATGGCGGGTCAGCTCGCGCGCGTGAGGCAAGCCGGTTGTGTATGCGGGCTGTGTCATGCCGTCACTCCCCGCGTCGTCAGACCAGCGAGCCGCAACGCTTCCATTGCGCGCAGGCCGCGATCGAGCGCCTCGGCGCAGCGCATCGCATCCGTCGCGCGGGGATCGTCGGGATGCAGCCATGTGAATGGCCACGCCTCCGCGCCCTCGAGCCCATTGGCGTGACAACCGTGCAAGAGCCCGCTCAGGGACTTGATCGCGTGGACACGTGCCGTAACCGGGCCGCCATTGCGTGCTACCGCGACGATCACCTTTGCGCGCTCGGCCCAGTCGGGACCGCCGAGCAGATCGGCTGCGGCGATCAGCGTGTCGCCCTCCTTTTCGAGCCAGCGACAGAAGTCTCTCGCGTTTGTTAGATGCCGGAGCAGGGCCGTCATATGGGTTGAATGTTTCATTGGGATCACCTCTCAAGAGTGCGCGGACCCACCACGGGCCACGTCAGGAAATCCCTGCTCCAGATATCAGAAAGCTGCGCGGGTCTGTCCTGCGCGGCCTCACCAAGAGGGCCGCGCAGGATCAGAGCCGGGCACGCCCGCCTCACACCATCGACATGTCTGACCTCATGCGCTCGATCCGCTGGTGCGATGGAATGGGCAGAGTTGGGGGTCGCGAATACGAGCGCTTCAAGCTCGCGATGGCTCGACTTCGTGCAACTCGAATCCGAACTTCGATCCGGCGTCGAGGAAAGGATCGCCACGAAGACTTCAACCTCATCAGCGACTTCGCTCTCGATGAGCGCGATGGAAAGCCATTGGGTGCCAGGATAACCGTGCCAACATGGATCTATCATGCAGTAACCAAGAGCCGCCGCGAAGTCCTCAGCATCACGCCGCTCTATTTCGATCTTACCAGTGGCGTTGATCGCTTCCTCTACCGCTTAGCGCGAAGACACGCCGGAAATGGCCTCGACAACAAGGACGGGTGGTGCTTCTCGTTCCGCGACCTCCATCGCAGATCCGGGAGTTCTATGCGCTACGCCGACTTCGCGAAGGCGCTCAGGAAGGCTATCGAGAAGCAAGCCATCCCTACCTATGAACTCCTCGAGGAACGTGGCGCGAACGGAGGTCCCCTGATGCGGATGCGCTATAGGCAGCTCCTCCTATGAGGCGCACGGGTTTTTACTCCCCGAATCACGGGTTTCCACTCCCTCAGAGGGTCCGGCAAACTACTGATATATATCAGTAAAACAAGAATTTCGATTCGGCTTAACTTATTTAACTATTCATATAACGAAGAAGGCTCACATTAAGGCTGTGGATAAGTCTTCTGCGCCGAAGTTCTACGCGAACTCATCAAGAGGCGCGCCAGCTGACAAGAACAAGAAGGATGGGATACCGACGCGCCTGTGACCGGTCATCCGCAACATGGTTGGTGCTGGCGCATCAACGGCTACAGCCGACCCTCCGACCGACGGTAGAGCTCGCAGAACCGGCTGTAGCCATAGCCATCATCGGGATGTGCAGCGCAATATTCTTCCCACAACAGCAAGAGCGTCACGTTCTTGCGTCGCAGATCGCAGTGGACCGACGCCCAGTCCGGCTCTGCCAGACCACGGCGCGTCGCGACCCGTGGGCGCAAACAGCCAACGTTCGAGAGCAACCTGGGTCGTTCCCTCCGGTAGCAGCCTGGACAAACGAACTTTTAATTTCAGAGGATCCTATCAGTAATGAGGTAGGCCACGATTGCCCCGACGAAGAAGGACACCCCGAAGTAGCTCGGCTCGGTCATAAAAAACGGCGTCGCCGGTTTAGCCCAGATTATGAACACGCAAATTAAGTTCATGATTCTGATAGAGAAATTAGGCATAGCAGCCAGAACAAATCCAATAATCGCGCCAAGCAACAGAGGCCCTGCCTGAATCAGGGCGGCCGTCTCGTCAAGGAACAAGATCGCCTGCACGAAGCGGTCAGACAGATGGTCGATCAAAAACTGAAGCAGGTCTTTCGTGGGGGGGTGCGTCATAGGGGGCCTCCGAGTTTCCAGAACATCCTTTTATTGTGTGGTTTATTATTTCCCACTATTGGTAATCATCAAGTACACAACGTAACAATCGGCATAATAGGTTATAGCACGCAATAGAACTGAAGTACAGGGTTGTCGTCTGAGCAAATCTCTCATATGAAACTCGTTTTAAGCCCCGGCGAATCCTTGAAATTTCATAGAAATTCATGCGATAGTAATGTCAGAATTCGCTGGGCTTCATGCCAATGTAGCAAAGTGGAGAGAACATGCCGCGACTCAAGCCGCTACCCGTTGGCCCGTACGCCAAGCGGGATGACAGCAAAGACGTCGAAGATGCTAATCTGAATGTTGGGCGCAAGGCGAAAGAAGCTGAGCGCGAGGCGGATAAGCAGCGCAAGGAGAAGGCCCTTAATGAATGGACACACGTGCTGTGCCTTGCCATCGAGGATCCAGATAAATCCGCAGAGAAAGTATCCCGTGGGTTGGGCTGGACTCTGCGGGACCTATTGCACACTTGGAATATCCACCGGGACAAGCCTGAGCGTATCGAACTCGGTGTGGCGCTTTCTTGCCTGGCCGCAGACGTGGATAGTAAAAAGGTTAAAAGCGAGGATTTGCCTCGTGACGGGCGCGCCCCGGAGAAGCTCACCGCCTTCCTGTCGCAAGATCCTAAGGCAAAAAGTGAAAAAGAGCAGAGAACGGCAGCGAAACGCAATGAGGTGATCGACAACCTCATCAGTAAAGCCATTGTCCGGAACCTGATCGACAAGCTTGCTGGACGTGCGCCTGTGTCGCTCCGCGACGCGCAGTGGTTGATTGCTGCTGCCGTTCTGAATTGGCCGATCTCTATCAACGGCTGGTTGGAAAACAAGCCGCCAGAAGAAAAGCCACGAGAAGCACGACGCTTTGCGCTGGATTTCCTTAAGGCGCTTGTCCTGAAGGGGGCGTCTGGCATGTCCGGGGAGACGCTGGACCAGCTCGAGACGAGTTTTGTCGACCCGGATAAGGTGCCCGGCGATCCAGAAGATAATCTGGACCTCTGGGTGGTTCCGCTCGTTCAAAATGGTGATTCTGAGGATATATCTACCCTCTTAGAGGAAGCTTCAGAAGGACCCGGGGGGCTTATCATTTCATCCTCGGATAAGATCTTTATCGAAGATGACCCCGTTGCTTCTATACGGCACTTCGCTAAGCTTGCGAATTCCTTTGCGCAATCAGATGGTTCCGGGTTGCTGATTTTTGTCGTGGACGCAGGCTTTTTACAGCCTAAGGCCCGCATTGACCGTCGGCGCAGCCTATTCAATATTCATGTTCTTATTTCCGCTCTGACATCTTTCGCCGTCCTTGGCGGGGAAGATACAATTGATGTGGATGGAAATATCATCCGTGAGAACTTGGAGCGCTGGAAGCGCTTTAGAGAGCGCTGCTGCATCGTTATGCGTGATTTTTGCCTGATCCAGTCTGCAGATTATTCGATAGTTCGAGGACCGGAAATCGACGCTGCTATTCGTGAGATATGCCGACTGAGCGAGGGTAAGTTCCAAGACGTTCGGCCCTTAAAACTGGGGGCATCCGTTACTAATGAGCATGTGCTTCCTTCGGCATTCCCGGAGTGGGTCGACGCGCGGGGAGCCATGATACCAAAAGACCTGAGTGCTGACGACTTCCATCGTTGGACTGTACTGGTCAAAGAGAAATCTGATCATGAAGAACCCGAGGTCAGTTATTTCATCACGCCGAAGCAGGAGGTTTCCGATGCCGAGGATCCTGATCGTCTTAAGCCGACGAGGCGCGGTCGGGGTGCGGCTCGTCGGCACTTCACAGGTGGCATGGCATATCTGACTAATTGCCAAAAGTCGAAGAAACAGCACATCCGAGACGGCTTTGATCGCGCGCAGCGTAGTGTCTACCATGCGTCGCGCGGTCGGCTATCGAAGGATTTCAAGGACAGCGACGCACATCAAGAAAACATGCGGGCAGTGGCAGAACTGCGTGAAGTTGGCTTCGAGGTGATGCCGGTAGAGGTGGCCCTGGTGATGCTCTCGAACCTTCCGAATCAAAGGTCGTCGAAGAAGACATCGACCTAACCTGGCGAACCCCAAAGGATCGAATAATATGGTTTCTATTGCACTCAATCCCTTCCTTGGCAGCGATGACATGCCGCCCGAGGGTGTCGTCCTGACGGCTGTCCTGCCGGGCGGATGTCAGCTCGCCTGTCCTTATTGCATTGTGGCGATGCGCGGCGAGCGGCGCTTTGCTTCGCCTGTAGCGCCCGAGTGCCTTGCGGCGCTGAGTGAGGAGCTCCACCGTCAGGGAGCGCTGGCCGCCGCGGCAGTGGTCGGCGATGAGCCGCTCCAGGCGCATGCTTGGCCGTATGCTGAAGCGTTACTCGGGGCTGCCGCCCGGTGCGGCGTGCCGACCGGCCTCATCACTAATGGGTTCGAACTCGCTGACTTTGTGCCCGATTTGCGCACATTGGCCCCGACACGAATTTTGGTGAGTCTGGATGGGGTTGGCGCCCGTCAAGACCAGCTACGAAGAATGCCGGGTGCTTTCGCGCGTATCGATCATGGAGTCCGGCGCGTTGTCGCTGAGCCGGACATGCGCAGGCGGTTGGCTATTGCCAGCATTCTTATGCCTGGCAACGTACGCGATGTAGCGCAAGTGCTCGATTATGCCGCCGAGGTCGGCGTGGGGCGCGTTTTCTTATCGCCGCTCATGGTGTTTCCGATGGAAGGGCCCTGTCGGATCCATCCCAAGGTGCTTTCGGAGGGCGAGCGAGACGTCGCGGCCCTATGTCGCCATGCGGCAGAGAGCGGTATTGAGTTGTGCTTGTCAGATGAGTTGGTGGCCCTCGACGCAGCCTGGGGCGGGTCGCTTGTCGACGACAAAATCTGCGCGCCCGCCGGAAAACCACGGCTGGTGCGCGTAGATGCTAACGGGCACATTGCTACCTATGAGCAGATCCGAACCGGTACTGGTTATACCCTTGAACTGCCGAGTAATCCTGCGCTGGTCGGAACGGTGGCATCTCAGATTGTCCAGCTTACCGATCAAGAAACACAGATAGCCATTTGAAGAGGAGAGATGCGATGTTGGTCTCAAGCCGCCGCCTGATTTTTGTCCTCATTTGTTCCGTGACACTGCTCTTTGGCGCTATTTCAACTGGGCAAACGTCACCCGACGCGGAAAATGCCACCTTTCGGCTCGAAAGCTTCGCAATCGGTCTTGATCCCGCGTTTATCACCGACACTCAGAGCCGCCGCATTACCGACATGCTACATGCGCAACTGGTACGCAGCGAGTCGAATGGCACTATAACCGCCGAGATCGCGGAAAGCTGGGACTGGGTAGCTGCCGATACTCTGCGCTTTCAATTGCGGACCGGTCTGACCTTCTCGAACGGACAGGATGTGACATCCGCCGATGCCGCTTGGTCGATCTGTCGACTGGTTCAACCCACCGCGCCAACGCGCTGGCTTTTTTCGAATGTTCGACACGAACTGGTGGACGACGGCGAAAAGGCGCGCTGCGAAGGCATCCGCACCGACGGACCGCACAGCATTGAAATAGAGATCGACGCCGAGCCCGACCGTCTGCTACCAGCGTTGGCCTCGACGCCTGCTGCGATCGTCCCGGAGGGCTCCGAAGCCGGAGAATACGGCGTTATACCAGGAGCCGGACCATATGAGGTCGAGTATATCGAGCCAAATGCGCGTGTCGTACTGAACGGACGACAAGGCGGTCCCTTCACGCCAGGGTTCCGCGAGGTGGAGTTTCGTCTCGTGCAGGATGACGCCACAGCCACCGCCCTTTTCCGCGCCGGCGAGCTCGATGTCCTCGAGATCGGCAATCCAACCCTCTACAGGCTCTTGGTGGAAGACGGCGAGCCCCGACTGCCGGGACGCCTTCTGAGCTCGCCGGTAGACCAGGTGCGGCTACTCATCTTCAACGAAGCGAAAATTACAGACCGGCTTGGAGTCTCGGAGAGCGAGACACGCGAATGGATAAGTGCGTTCACAGCCCGTATCGACGTCGAAGCAATCGCTCAGAGGTTTTCGCCGTTGCTAATCCCGATGCACACTTCCTATTTCCCCGCTTACGAGAGCGAGCCCGAAGGCATGAACGCGCGGCACACGGATAACACGGCGAAGGCTGAGCCGCGGTCAGTCGGTCTGACAATTGTCACTGAGAACGACCCTTTCAGTGACAGCCTTGCTGCCGCGATCACGCGTGAAGCTGGGATAGACAGAATTGATTACATCGGGCTCGAGAAATCCGTGCTTATCTCCCGGTTGATCAACCGCGAGTATGAAATTGCTTCGATTACCCTCGAAGCACAGGTGCACCATCCTGCATATTGGTTGAGTTTCTTCCGTCCGGGCTCGCCTTTCACCGTGTTTGGAACGCCTATTGAAGGACTCAAGGGTCCCGGTGAACCCGGCGCCACCGACCACAATCGGGTACTGATTGATGAGAAAGGAAACTGGTTTGTACTGGCCCGCGAACGACGCTTCGTATTAGTGCAACCAAGAATTGGCAAGCTGTCGTCCCATGCAACGGGACTCCTAAACTACGCCACCATAGAAACCGACGGTTGAGGGATCGGGGCGTTGGGCCCACTTCTTCTTACCGGTCTGCGTGCGGTGGCGACGGTATTCGTTGCGCATGCGTTTATCTACGCGCTTGTTGGGGCACTTCCGCGGACTGGAATTGCGGTTCTCGGATTGAGCGCCGCGCAGGAGAGCTCCCTCAGCCACTTCTTGGCAACAACTGATCCGCCGGAGAGCTACCTCGAGGCCCTTGCCCGTCTCATTACCATGGAGTTCGGAAAGAGCTTGGACGGCGTCGCCGTCTCAACCCTTATGGCACAGTCGACGCTAACAAGCTTACCGGTTCTCGGGCTTAGCCTCGGGATCACCGCGACGACGACAATGCTTGTGCTTGTTTGGCCGCATTTACTTGCGCCCCGTGTAGTCAGAGGTGGCTTCGAGTTCCTGACATTCCTGCCGGCCTTCGTCCCGGCCTTCGTGATATTGGCCGTGATGGTATCGCTGAACCAGACTACGCTTGCCACCGATGGGTGGCAACGCACGGTGATCGCGAGCCTTTCGGTCTCTGTCATGCCGACCTCGCTGGCTCTGACCACCATAAGGGACGGCTTCGATCACGAAATGTCGATGGGCTATACGCGCACCCTGCGAGCAATGGGCCTGTCGAGAGGCCGTATAGTGGCAAATTTGAGAAAGGCGGTAGTTATCCAGATCATCGCTATCGCCGATAAGATCGTTACGTTGCAGATCGCGGTACTCATTTTCACCGAAGTGATATTCGCGATTCCAGGCTTCGGAAACGCGTTGCTGCTTGCGGCGCAAAGGACCGACATCAACGCACTAATAGCCTTCGTGGTGGTGATCTCCGCAACCGTAGCTACAGCGCGGCTCCTGAGCACATTGGTACTCGCGAGGATCGACCCGCGCCAGCGCGTGTCAGAAGGGTAAGCGAGTGGAACTTCTCGTAGAGACCATCACTTGGACGGATGAGTTTGACCGCTCAATCTTGTCAACAACGGTCTTCGCAGCGTTACTGTCGATGCTAAGGGCACTTGCGGCTGCGATACTTTTGTTCGTGTTGGCTTTCACGCTGATCTTGGTTGCCGAGGTTAAGGCTTCACGTTCTATCGGCTGGCTCGTGCGGTTGATCATCGACGCGCTCGAGAGCGTACCTGCGTTCGTCTGGATAATTGCCGCAGTTAGCGCTCTGTCCAGCGGTGGTTTCGTAATCGTGACGGTGATCTTCGCCTTTGCTGCTATGCCGCTGGTGTTTAACTTTCTCTCCGGCGTTGTTCGGAACATAATGCATCAACCGTACTATCTGGCAGCAATTGCATTGGGCGTCGGCAATCTCGGCCTAATCTTGAGGCATATTATCCCGAATGCAGTGCCGCTATGCATGCCGCCATTTTTTTATGTCGTCGGTTCGGCGATTACAGTATATGGAGCCATAGGGATCTTTGGCTTTATCAATCGTCGAAGCCTTGATCTTGGCGTTTTCCTGTTGCGAGGCAAGGAACAAGCCGCGCTCGACCCACTACTTCTTATCGTTTCTCTTTCCGCTTACCTCATTTTGTTTGTTTTGCTTCGCTGGCTTTTGCTTAGTGTCGCCTGCACGAAAAGGTAATAAGCCGTATAAGTTCACTTTGTATCCGTAAGGGCGGATGGCAGCCGCCCAAGATTTGAGATGTCTCCAAAAACGAACACCAACCGGACTCCGGTCGCGGCTGGACGAAAGTTCAGTGGCAGGTCACGGCCAATCACATTCCAATACCGGGACGAGCTTCAACAAGTTGGCCTACTATCTCGGTGCCCAGGGGCGGCACGAGAAGGCGGAACCGCTCTACCGTAAGGGCTTGGAGATCCGTCTCGCGGCGCTCGGCGAGGCGCATCCCGACGTTGCGACAAGCTACGGCAACCTGGCTTTCAATCTCCAAGCCCAAGAGCGCCGCGAGGAGGGGGAACTGCTTCTTAGAAAGGCCTGGGAGATACTATTTCTAAAGCAACCACGCTTACGATTAAGCCCCAAGATTAGTACACAATTTTTGTAAGAATATTGGCGTTAGAAGGATCGCGCAGCTGGCCGTCTTGAGTGGCATAACGCACACCCTGTCGGGATTTTGCAGCTTCTCGCACGGAGGCCCGCGAACAGAACGCCGATATATGTTTGGGGAGCTTTGTGCGGCTGTCGGGAAAGCGGCGCGGTTGTCGGGATTTCGAACATCTGTCTGTGCGGGCACGAGGTCAGGCAGCATTCGCCGCGACACCGAAGGTGCGCTGCATCCATTCATCAGCATCAGTCGGCGCAATGCGGACGCTGCCGAATACATTGCGGGTGGGCAAGCCCATTTCGACCCAGCGTTCCACGGTCCGCTCGGATACACCCCACTTGGCCGCAAGCGCCTTCTTCGTCAGAAGTTGAGCCTTGTAGAGTTCGACGCGTTTGCCGTGCGGCATAGGCCCCTTTTCTGCCGCAAAGACGTCCGACCAAGAACAACGCCACTGCCCCCCGATGCGAACACCGTACAGGTTTCCGTTCTTCAGGTGGTCCCGAACGGTCCGCGGCTTGAGGTCGTAGTGATGCGCGACATCTTCGACGGAGACGTTGTATGTGTGAGTGTTTCCCATGCGCTGGAGATTGCTCCAGAAGACTTCCTTCCAAAGCGCGGGGCGAACTTTTTTAGAAACATGATTGTGAGCTGGTCCCATTTTCGACCGGGCACCTAAGCGGTTCTGGTTGCTCGATGCCGGAGTGACCTTTCCAGGCTTCGAGTGAGATATGCGCAGAAGTTGGTGACGCCTGATCAGGCGGCGGCTTGAACGTGGCGGAGCCCGTCGCGGAACTCAACCCCTTGGATGATCTCGGGAAGGCGGTTTTGGCCGTCAAGTTTTCGCCAT
>Ga0307948_1001996_pt1 | contig 14714 bp, 9 predicted proteins | sample OrgLakmetagen280_FD_201824 | JGI IMG/M metagenome (GOLD analysis project Ga0307948, IMG submission 201824) | Saline water microbial communities from Organic Lake, Antarctica - #280 | ecosystem: Environmental > Aquatic > Non-marine Saline and Alkaline > Saline | place: Antarctica: Organic Lake...
CAGGGAGACGATCGATGATCTGGCGCAATTGCTGGCGCGATATAACCAGAAGCGCGCAGTTCGGGTCCAGCGCGAAGTCACCAGATTCGTGATGGCGCTCAAAATGCCGGTACAGCAGCCAATTGGGACGGCCATTTGCGATCCACTCTTCGAGCTCACCAGACCATTGGTCGAGTAGGTCGGTGCCTTCCATTGTGATGATCGCGGCATCGATCGCCTTATTGGCGATCAGCGATTGCATGATCTTTAGTGCGGTCCGGGTCTTGCCCGTGCCGGTCGCCATTTCAAGAATGCCGGCGCGTGCGGAGAGGAAGGCTGCCACGGCTTCGTCCTGATGCGCCCAGCGCGGATCGCTGGCGGGCGCCGGTATTTCAAGCTGCGTCGAGCGCGGCGCAATTTTCCGTGGAGCACGCTCGCGCAGCTTGGCGACAACCTCCTTTGAGGGCGCTAGCACCGACAGTCCGGAGGCGAGATTGTCCCAAGCCTCGTCAAACTGCTCGGTCTTGACTGCAACCCGATCCTGCTCACCAGAGATCCAGTCGCAATAAACGTCGATCGATTCATAGTTTCGACGATGGCCGCTGATCGTCTCGTTGGCTGAGCCTGTGAAGGCCGCTCGGGTGCCGTCGACAAAATCAAACACACCGATCTTCTCATGAAAAATCCCGGGATCATCGACATGCTCAGGGAACGCAAACTTAAGCTGTAGACGGTCATTGGCAACCAGCCACGCAAAAACACTTGCGCGCAGCGCGCGATCATCCGGAGCATCAAGTAGCGCAAGGATTTCTTTGAAGACCTGATCAACAATCACCGATTGGTACGCCGCAGTTTTCTCTGGATCCTGCAGAGAGCGCAGGGTGGCGGCGTCAGCTGGTGAGAGCTCGGGAGACGCGATCAATTGAACCGTTAGGTCGCCTTCGCGAGCGAGCCGCAACAGCGCATCAGTCCAGCTGAGGAGGGCCGACGTTGAGAAATAGCCGACGGCACGCCGATAGCGCGAGGCGCGCATCAGACATGGCTGGAAAAAATCTTTGGCAAGGTCATCGCTGCCACTGCGGTAATGGCTCTTGAGTGCCATTGGTGTAGCCAAATCATCGCGTTGTTCAATCAATTGGGTCATGACGCGATCATTCCTCAAGCAGCCAGTCGAGCGTGGCTCCTTTACGCTCGGCATCACGCGCGCGCCGTTGCGCCGCGAACAACTCGGCAAGCGGATCATCGTCGTCGGCATCCATCGGTTCCCGGACGTACGAGCGCGAAAACATACCGGCGAGCGCAGCATCTTCAACCCAGTCGCCGCCGCCGTGGGTTGTCGCACGCTCAGCGAGTTCCTGGCCTATCGCACTCGTCCAATCTGCATCGGCACCCAAACGCGCGAACGCAGCATCAAGACGATGGCACAAGTCAGCTGCAAGTGGCGTGGTGCGATGCGGCCGCTGCCAACGGTAGCCTTCGTGCCCGACCTCCTCAATAGCGCCAAGTCGCAAAAGTATGGCTACCAGCCCCGCTCCGCCGTGCCAGCCGATCCCGCGTCCGGTTAGGCGATTGCCGGCGACCCAATTGAATTGTCCAATCTTTACGGCGTAGTGGCACGCAGCAAATACACGGTCGAGCTCTGGGAGTTCATAAGCTGCGCCATGACGAAGGCTGTTTCCTAAGTCGTAGCGTCCCTTCAGCTTTTGGAGCCGAAGCCATTCCTGCCGCTCATGTTCATTGATTGGCCACTCATTGATCGTAGCAATCGCCAACAGCGATGCTAGAATTGTATCATCACCAGAATGGCGTGCCCAAAGACAGAGTGAATATTCGATTGCTTGCGTCCAAAAGGGAAAGATGCTCCTTGGTTCACCAGCGTAGCGAGCAACGGCGTAGTGTCTGGCCTGCGTATCATTAAACAGCACTGGCCATTCTTGTGGCATGTTTTCCAAATAGCTCTGGATCTGCTCTGGTAGCGCGTAAACTCCGGGCAACGCCCGGACGAATAGATCTCGTCGAGTTAATAGGATTGGACCGATGCTGTTAGCCGAGCGGCCATCAGGCAAAATCTCCATGGCATCGTCCATCAGCTCGACAAGCCGGGTCGGTCCGCGACGACGCAAGGTCGTCTCGAGCGCTTGTGCAATTGTGCCGTGATCCTCGGCGCGGTTCGGGGTCGGAGCTTCGATCGCAACGGTCTCGGGCAGCGACGCACCTCCAGTTCCAATCGCTGACCAACAACCATCCTCAATTTCGAGAAAGAGATGAGGCGCCGCATCCATGACAATCTCTGCATCGCGTTCGCTGCAAGGATCATCTTCGAACATAGCGCGGTAACGCTGGACCAAGCGTTCGAGAAAATACAGTTCTTCGTCTGCAAGAAGTGCGTGCAAGCGAACCAATCGTGTCAGCCGCACTCCGACGCGCGACGGCATCAAGTAATCGTAGAGTACCGGCTGGTTATGAATCAAAATAGCAGCGGCCCTTGCCGCAGGAACTGCATCGGCCGCTACCAGCAAAACGAGGGGTTTCGGTAATGGTCCACCGACGGCCTCAGTCAGAAGTTCGCCGGCGGTCTCTATTGCGGTGGCATCGGCATCGGGAGAGAGCCAGCCATGTGGCATAGGGTGTGCCACCTGGTCGAGCCAAGCATCGAGGTCCAGTTTCTGAATATCAAGCGCAAGGCGGACATACGGATCAAGCCCCTTACGGCGGTCATGGACGTCTTCGCGGCGAAGCAATGTTTCGCCTCCTGCGAGGCTAAGCCAGGCCTTGCTTCCCTCACGATTCAGAAGTTCGGCGATCGGCGCTCGAAGAACACGGATCCGGATGCGTTTTAGCGATTTGGCCTCGATCTGGCGGATTCGCTCTCGCGTGACAGACTCGTCGCTACCAATCTCCTCGAGTGTTTCACTGGTCTTCTGACCGATGCCGTTTCGGCGACGTAAAATTCTTTGTGCTCGCGGGTCGAGCTCGGCAAGCAGCCATTCGAGCCGATCGACTAGACAGTCATGCTCCGGCGTGGCGAATTGATCGGGCAAGGGCGCAACGGCTTCAACGGCGGCAGCATTCCCGAAGCCCGGCTTGCCGACTGCGACATACTGCATGGGCTCCGGTCCGCCCAGCAGCCACGCAGCCAAGGGTGCTGTGTCGGCATAGCCCGCCTTGTGCAATCGCATTGCGATGTAACGATCACAGAATTTTCGAAACTCATTTACCGATTTCCGCCCGCAATTGGGCACTCGCAACATCTTACCAATTGTTGACTGGAAGTTGGCGATTACATCGGCGAACGGCATCGACGACAGCGCGGCTTCATTCAGCGCGTTGGCAAGACGCGCCGAGAAGAGTTCACCGCGCATTGCTTCGGCAAGAGTCTCATCCGAGAATAACGCGTGCAATTCCGCGCGCTTTACGGCTGTTTCAGACGGGCTCTGAAACCGAAGCGCGACAACTCCAGTAACACACACGGCATGCACCAGTTCATCCAGCTCCATTGCAGACTTGCGCCCAAAGTTGGGAACGTCGCGCATCATGATACGTTGCGCTAGGTGACTGGCTTCGAGATAAGCACCGACTGTCTTCAAAGGAAGCGACCCGACATTAGCTGCCGCGACAATCGAATTGCGCAGCCGCACCGAAACATCATGCTGTTCAACCAGAGCAAGCAGTTCATAGTCGCGCACTTCAAGGGCGGACTCGTCCACTCTATTGCTGGCAGTCAATTGATCGAACGCCTCGGTGAATTGGGCCAGACGGTCTCTATGCATCAGGCAACAGCCTGTGCTTCGACGACTTGCGGAGCGTATTCCTTGAACGCGCGCGCTAGCGAGTAAAGCCGTCCCGGACGCTTCGCTCCACTACTAGGTGACAGGGCCTCTTCGATCGTCGCCGCACCTACCTGGAGAATACCAATTAGGACAAGGTCTGCGGATGCACTGTTGAGCCCGAGTTCGGAACGACCGGCTTGCTCGAGATAGGCATTGAAGGCATCGATAGCTGCGGCGGCAAGATCGGGCTGGAATGCTTTATCACTGGTGGCCTTGTCGATTCTTTCGACCGAGCTCAGCCCCAAGATCATGGCTGCGTCGAAGGCCGGTCCGGCGTTGACAGATAGATCAGCATCTGGAAACGACGGGCGTAGTCGGGCTACAAAATCATGAACGTCAACGAAGTCGCCAGTCTGCACTGTCATGCGGGCAATATTCGCAGCGAGCAATCTTGTGATCGCGGCATCGCCGGCACGCGTCAGATGCCCTAACGTCTCCAACAGGCCGCGCTCGGCATCGCTCGGCCCTTCGCCTTCCGGCTTGTATCCGATATTATGTTCGATCTCATTCCAGACGTGGGCCATCATCGAGCAAATTTGGATCTCGCAACTGGCCCCGCGCAGGTTTTCGTAATTGCCGAGCAATTCACTTTCTCTGAGATGGACTTGGCAGTGGGTAGCCCGATAAAACTGGCCCACCGCGGGGGCGAGTTTGTCCTTGAGATCGACTTCTATGGCGCCGCCATCGGCGCCGCAGAACAGTTCACTGATCGCTTCTGCGACGCGCGCTTCGTCTTCCGGTCGATAGGTCGCGATCCGAACGCCAGCAAAGTCGCCAATCCGGGCGAACACATCGTCGACGGTCGCGAAATTCTTATCAGAACGACGGGTGAAGCGGCGTAATTTGCCCTCGAAGCTTCGAACTGTCTTTGTACGCGACGTGACTTGTGCACGAATGGCGTTATCTTCGACAACGGCGGATCGGCAAAGGTCAGCTACGCGACTTGCGAGCTTGAGGTACCGGTCGCGCTCGCGATCGTAGCGGGCTACAGCCTCTTTAATCACATTATCGCTTATCGGCACACACGACCTCCATCCCTCTGAAAGTGCATGTTCCGAACTTTGGTGTTGATAGAAAATTAAGCAAAGCCGACAATTTGAGCCATTCCCCATCGCTTGGACAGGTTCGGTTGTAGACTAAGCTACTCGTTGCGCCTGCTTATCCGATTGATTATTTAATTCCTGTGGTAGTAGAGCACAGAAGGTGGTGTGCTGCCAATAGCATAACGAAGCGGAATCGCACCCGTTCGACGCCACGATAGACTGTCTGGGCCATGCCGCCCCAGTTCTTGTCCCAGCCGGAGGCCTCCCTCGGTCCGTTGCGGTGCTTCGTGGGCAGGGCATTGCCTTCGTGCCCGGTCGTGTGTCCCTCGACGGTGGAGTTACGCGATTTTCGGGCGACATACAGGGTGCCTGAGGCCTGCCGGAGGTGAGAGAGAAACTCGGCGGAGTAACTACTTTTGTCCGCTCTAAGCGTAAGCGTGGACTCAAGCTATCCTAAGTTCTGCGATGGAATAAACCTTGATGCTGTCCTGCCGAGGAACCGCCTTCGGAAGTGCAGGATGGCCAGCTGCCGGTTCCGCAGGCGCCGGGTTAAGCTAGCATAGCGCGGGCTTCGAACTCCCGTGCCTAATTCAAACCAATATCTTCAAACCCCTGATCGCCTTTGCGAGTTCGCGCCAGGGCGTTGGCGGCTGCAAGTGGCTCCAGGAAAGCCGGATGATCGATTCGATCGTTTCTGGATCCAACCCCATGGCGGTCAGAACGTGGGAGGCCTCACGCCGCGTAGAGGTGCATGCAGACCCGTTTGAGATTGCCACCTCGTCCCGCAGGGCTAGCATGAGAGCCTCGGAATCTACGCCCATGAAACCAAGAGACAGGACATGACCCAATGCATGGGATTGATCACCTATGAGAATGGGTTTGAGAGGTTCAAATTCCTTTAGAGCTATTTGTCTTTCCGTGATGCACGCGTTCCGCCGCAACAAATGATCCCGCATCGCGATCGTCGCGGCGGCACCGAATCCAGCGATCAGTGGAACCGGCAGTGTTCCTGGCCGCAAGGTTCGTTCCTGACCCCCGCCAAACATTAGAGGCTTAAGTGGAGGCCGTTCGTATCCTCTGCGCCGTGCGATGAGGGCACCTACACCTTTGGGGCCGAACAACTTGTGTGCGCTGACCGAAAGCATATCGATCCGAGCGTGCCGCGGACCTTCGAGGTCCTTGCCGAAGCCCTGAACCGCGTCCACGTGAAAGTAGGCGGTATGATCCTTTAGGCCCCTCGCAATCTCGCCAATTGGCTGCAGAATGCCCGTCTCGTTGTTTGCGTGCATTACGGAGATTAGCAGCGTGTCGTCCCGAACCGCCGCAAGAACGTCCTCCGTCAACACACGCCCTGACTTCCCAACCCCAACGATAGTCAGCTCAAAACCTTGGCATTCCAGCACCCTCATTGGCTCGAGCACCGCTTTGTGTTCGATTGCTGTGGTCACAAGGTGTTGCCGACCAGTCCTGCGCCCATGGTCGGCTAGGCCAAGGATGGCCAGATTGTTCGCCTCGGTCGCTCCGGACGTGAAAATCACCTCGGATGGGTCCGTGCCGGCTAGGGTGGCGATCTGCTCTCGCGCAAGCTGCACCGCCTTGTTGGCGCGGGAGCCAAATTCATGCGTGCGGCTCCCGGCGTTGCCGTACTCCAGGTCGAAGTAGCGTAGCATGACTTCGCGGACTTCAGGCTCAAGGGGCGTCGTGGCATTGTTGTCTAGGTAAATCGGCATCTTCTACTTCAGCTCCAGTGTACCTGCCGGGAGGGGTTAGCAGGTTGTACCTCAAGGTTCAATTTGCATGTTATCTGTTTGTTATTCCATTTGACAAACAGTTTGTGAGTTGGCAAAACCCGGACAACTTGTGAGGGACCATGGACGACGCATTTCACTACGCTTTTCCTGCGATTCGCGGCGTTCAAGCTGGCCGCGAATACTATGTGTCGATGTGCCCGCTCCGCCTAATTCCAAAGATCTTTCTCTTCGACGAGGAGGAGCTGACGCCAGAGCTGCGCTCTCAACGTACTCTGAACAAGGCGCGGATTCCGGAAATGACGCGATACCTTACCGAGCAAGAAGACACCTACGTTTTCTCGGCCATCACTGCGTCGGTCGATGCGGAGCTTCTTTTCGAGCCGGTTTCGCAAGAGAACGACCGTTTAGGGGTTCTTCGGATCCCGATGGCAGGCACCTTCATCATCAACGACGGACAGCACCGGCGGGCAGCCATCGAGGCGGCGCTAAAATTGAACCCAAAACTTGGTGAAGAGAGTATCGCCGTCGTCTTTTTCAGTGACGTCGGTCTGGCACGCTCTCAGCAGATGTTCGCCGACCTTAACCGTTACGCGATCCGCCCCTCAACTTCGATTTCGCTGCTCTATGACCACCGCGATACCAGTGCCGAGATGACACGGCGTCTGGTTCTTGAAGCTGAGCCGTTTCGTGATCTTGTAGAGATGGAGCGCAGCACTCTCTCAGCGCGCTCGCGGCGACTGTTCACGTTCAGCGCGATTTATCATGCAACCAACGCACTTCTCGCCGATGCGAGCGACGACTCGGAAGCAAGCCTCAAGACAGCCAAGGCCTTCTGGGAAGAAGTTGCGAAGCAGCTGCCGGAGTGGAACCAAGTCCGTCGTGGCCGTCTGGCATCAGGCGAGGTGCGGCAGGATCTAATTCATTCGCATGGCGTGGTTCTTCAGGCACTCGGCAAGGCAGGCGCGGCACTATTGCGTGAGGCACCGAAAGATTGGAAGGGGCGCTTGAGGGCACTCTCAGAAATTGACTGGTCGCGGAACAGTCCGATATGGGCAGGCCGTGCGGTAGTCGGTGGTCGTCTTTCAAAAGCGACACAGAACGTTACTCTTACAGCAAACTACATCAAGAAAAGCCTCGGGCTGGAGCTGTCACCAGAAGATCAGCGCATTGAGGACGCATTTGAGCGGGGAGACCATGAGCGAAAAACCTAAATCAGCACGACAATCCATCTTCAAGTCCGCGGGGTTTCAGGAAACGCTCTCCCAATCGATTGAGCAGATTCAGAAAACGTACCTTTCGGACCAGATCCCATGGGTAATCGGCTACAGCGGGGGCAAAGACTCAACAGCAGTGTTGCAGCTGGTGTGGCTGGCCCTTTCAAAGCTTGCACCCAAAGATCGTCGGAAGACAGTTCACGTCATTTCGACCGACACTCTAGTGGAGAATCCAGTGGTCGCCGCGTGGGTCGACCGCTCTCACGAAGTCATGGGTGAAAACGCGGCGCAGTTAGGTCTGCCAATATACCCTCACAAGCTGACGCCCGAAGTCCAGAATACTTTTTGGGTCAATTTGATCGGGCGAGGCTATCCCGCCCCAAGGCCAAAGTTCCGTTGGTGCACCGAGAGAATGAAGATCCGTCCGGCGGATGCCTTCATTTCCGACGTGGTCAAACAGAATGGCGAGGCGATCGTCGTTCTCGGAACGCGAAAGGCCGAGAGCTCAGTTCGCGCGGCGCGCATGACGGCGAATGACGAGGGGCGTTTCCGTGAAAACCTGAGCTCACATAGTTCGCTTCCGAATGCATTCATCTACAGCCCGATCGCGGAGTGGACAAATGACGATGTATGGCTTTTCTTGCTTCAGGTAAAGAACCCTTGGGGCCATGACAATAAGTCCCTTCTGAGTATGTACCAAGGCGCCTCGCAGGACGCCGAGTGTCCCGTAGTTCTCGACACGTCAACGCCGAGCTGCGGTGACAGCCGTTTTGGCTGCTGGGTTTGCACACTCGTCGAAAAAGACAAGTCGATGTCGGCGATGATCCAGAATGACGAAGAAAAGGAGTGGATGGCTCCGCTGCTAGAGCTGCGCAACGCGCTCGATGAGCCTGACCACCACAAGCGTGACTTCCGCAGGATGAGCGGAACGGTGCAGCTTTTCAACAATGACACCCGCCCGATCCCCGGTCCATACACACAAGCTACCCGAGAGGACTGGCTACGTCGATTGCTTGCCGCCCAGGAGATCGTCCGCAATCACCCCAAAGCCCCGCAGGAGGTTCGCGGAATCGAACTTGTGACCCAGGACGAGCTACATGAAATCCGCAGGATCTGGGTCGCCGAAAAGTACGAAGTCGAAGACCGTTTGCCTACGATCTATGCCGAAGTGACAGGTCGGAGCTTTGCCTCGAAACGGCTGGATGATACGCAACCTTTCGGGGCGGAGGAAATGATAATTCTGAAGAATGCTGCGGGGGAGGATCAAATTCATTTCGAACTGGTTCGTGAACTTTTGCAGGTCCAGCGGAGCTACCGAACGTCAAGTCGGCGTGCGAAGCTATTCGAGCGTCTAGAGGAAGCTTTCAAACGCGGCTTCTACAATGACGTCGAAGACGCAACCGGACGCGCCGCGCGCCGACGCAATCTTGGCGCCTTGTTGGAAACAGTCGGCGAGATCGGCAATGAGGGCGAGGCTGCCGCAAAAGCACTTCAACGAGAACTCGAAGAGCTTACAGAAGGTCAGAAATCGGAGGCCGCGAAATGATCTTGGACGAAATCGTACTACACAATTTCGGCGTCTATCGCGGGCGGCATCTGTTCGAACTGACCCCAGTGTCAGCTGACAAGCCGATCATTCTTATTGGTGCCCAAAACGGTGCTGGTAAGACAACATTTCTGGAAGCTCTTCAGCTTGCATTTTTCGGAAAGCTGGCAAGAGGCCAGTTACGGGGAACTGGCGCGTATGAAGACTACCTGCGGGGAGCGATTAATAGGAATGCCCCATCGGGCGATGGAGCCGAGGTGAAGGTGAAGTTCCGCCGAACGATGGATGGGAAAGAGCAGTTCTTTGAGATTCGCCGCGCCTGGTCCGCGAGTGCCCGTCGGGTGCGCGAGATATTCGAGGTGGTAGTAGATGGAAAGCTTGATCGCGTCCTGACCTCTCAGTGGAACGATTTCGTCGATGAGTTGCTTCCTCCACGCATAGCACCGTTGTTTTTTTTTGACGGTGAGAAGATCGAACACTTTGCTGATCTCGACCGGTCATCCGAAATCATCGGCACAGGAATCAATGCTCTATTGGGCCTCGACATCGTCGAGCGACTGCAGGTCGACCTCGAGGTTCTCGAAGCTCGTAAGCTTGGCAGCAACGCGAGTGTGGATCTCCGTGAAGAGCTTACGATGGCGGAGGCCGAATTGCGAGAGGCCGAACAACGTGCTCGAGCAGAGAACGACAGTGTGGCGAGCGTTAGAGTGAAAGCGGAGCGGAGCGCATTAATGCTGGAGCGTGCTCAGGTGGCGCTCGAATCAGAGGGCGGCGATCTATTCGCGACTCGGGAAGCGCTAACTGCTGATCGGGCGCGACTTGACGAGGGGTTGGCGCATGCCCGCAAGGAACTGAGGTCTTGGGCAGCGGAAGGAGCGCCGCTCCTCCTCGTTCCGGAGCTGCTTCAGTCTGCCGCGAAGCAGTCCGAGCAAGAAACAGAAATCGAAGCAACCGGAGCGCTCCTGACGCTTCTTGCTGACCGCGATCGGTTGGCACTTTCGAAGTTTGAAGATCTTGGTGCGGCAGATGATCTCATCCAAGAGGTCAAAACGTTTTTCCTGCAGGACCGTGAGCGATTGGAACAGACGGCGTCTCAGAAAATGCATCTATTCTTGAGTTCATCTGCACGAGCGGCGCTTGCGACACTTTGTGGCGAAGGTCGTGCTAGTACGATTGATACGCAGAAGGCCCTGCTAGAACGTCTCGACGCTCTGGAAGATAAACGGGATGACCTTGAGCGTAGGCTTGCCTCTGTTCCGGCTGCTGAAAGCGTCGCGCCACTTGTAAAGGCTGTATCGGACGCAGAAGGCGCACGGAGGCAGGCTGACATCGAGCTCGATCGGCGCGTTCAGGCTCGTGACGCCGCGGATCGAGACGTGGCGGCTGTTCGAAAGCGCTACAAGGCTAAACTGGAAAAACTCATCAATCTTCAACTTCAGCGCGAAGACGCGAGCCGGTTGTTTCAGCACTCGGCTGCAGTTCGTCAAACACTCTCGCTTTTTGCGACGCGAGTTATCCAGCATCACATTCAGCGGATTGAGAGTCATATGCTTGAGGGGCTGCAGGCGCTTTTCCGGAAGGATGATCTAGTCGCCAAGGTAACTATAGATCCAAAGACATTTGCGATCGAATTGAACGGCAGCGACGGGCATGTTGTAGCCCCAGATCAGCTCTCGGCAGGAGAACGCCAGCTGTTTGCCATTGCTCTTCTTTGGGCTTTGGCAAAAGCATCGGGTCAGGCCGCCCCGACGGTGATCGACACGCCGCTTGGGCGATTGGATTCACAACATCGGACACGCCTTGCAGAACGCTACTTCCCGTACGCCGGAGAACAGGTAATTCTCTTATCCACCGACGAAGAAATTGACGGGCGGCTTTATCAAAAGCTGTCTCCACATATTTCTAGAAGCTTTACGATCACCTACGATAGCGATGGGAAAGGTAGCCAAGTGAAACCTGGCTACGCCTTTGCCAGCAAAACTGGACTGGAAGCAGCATGATAACGATTGAGACCGTCCGGATCGACGAACAGGGTCGAGAACAGTTGATTAGGTTGAAGCGGCATACCGGGATCGAGACCTGGAATGTTCTTTGCCGATGGGCCCTTTGCGCGTCCCTTGCGGAGCCGACGAAGCCGCCAGCCCGCCAGTTCAAGGGTGAGCCGGCGGTAGAAATCGCATGGCGTGTCTTCGGCGGCGTACATCACGAGATTTATTTGGCTCTGCTCAAGCAGCGTTGCCTGCAAGACGGTCTAGAGCTTGACCAGGCGACGGTCCATGAGCAGTTCCGACTGCATCTTCATCGTGGGCTCGGCTACCTTGCATCGGATCGAAGCGTCCGTTCGATCGGTGGCTTGGCCCGAAAGCTGGACGAGATCGACACACCTGCAGCGGCGTGACGTGGCCGATTTGCCCAACCTGCATGACTTGGCGAGTGAACACTTTTCCTATGCGGACCTGTGCCAGTGTAGCGAGACTTGGCGCAGAACAGGTGTTGAAAACGCTCCACAGGCGCTGGAAACTTACTGGGCCATCTCTGAGCTCTGCGAGAATGTGCTTGAGCTGGTAGAGGTGGAATTCGGTTCGATTACTCTCACATATGGTTTTGCAGGTCCGAACCTCACTCGAAAAATACATGGTCGGATTGCGCCATGGCTCGACCAACATGCGGGACATGAACGGCGCGTTTCCGGTGAGTTCATCTGCCCCAGGCTTGGTCAAGCGGCAGACTTTCAAGTGCCAGGGGTCTCGTCGATAGTTGTGGCCCGCTTCCTCGTCACGACGGTGCCATTTGACCGGCTCTACCTGTATGGACCTGATCGGCCGCTGCACGTTAGCATCGGACCCCAGAATGCACGTGCGATCTTTGAGATGCGCAAATCTGGCACCCGCCTGATCCCACGCGGATTGAAGGCGGCCAATTTTTCTGTTTCGGATTGAAGGTGCGCTATCATAGTCCGTTATTAGGCGGTGCAACAGACGATGCCGGATTATGTTTGATCTATTGCCTCTTCAGAACCTAGCGGATGGGTATCCAATGCGAAAATTGACCGCCTCTGATGAAATTCTCCTTCAGACAGGACGCTATGATCTGGACGATGACGAAAAGCTGAAGCTTCGCTACACGGCAATCGATCCGATGGATCGCTATGTTACGTGTGGTTGTGGAAAACCAGATTGCTGGACGAATGAGCTCCGCCCTTTACGCGAACACATGAACGCGCTCATTCAGACCATCCTGTCCTGTGGCCAAGAAGGGCTGATTGACGGAGGTCAGAATCCGTGGCCAGGCACGGTTTTCGCGCTGCACATGGCAGTAAGTATCGAAGATGTCTTCGTTGATCCGTCATACATCGATGAAAGCGAGTCCGCACTTCATTGTAGGCCTGCTTGGGAGTTCGATAAGGAGCAGCGGGAACAGTCATCAAAATACGTTGCAGCGCTATCCATTTTTAATTTCACATGGACGGCATATGAAGCGGCAATCGAAAACGCCCTTGGACCGGAATATTCGAACGATAAGATCCCAGTACAAGCACGAAAATTTTTCAAGGTTTCAGATGAGGAGTGCTGGAATGCGATGCTGGAATTCAAGAATTCGTACAGGGTCGCAAAACGGATTTGCAGCCGAATTCCTGATTTGCAGGGCGACATAGCGTTGATTGATAGCAAGTACGGGCTCACCGGCGCTGCGGCAGCCGCCGAGCTCGTTCGCATCTTCCGAAACCACATCTTCCACGGCAAGGACAACACCCCCCTCTCGGGCGAGTCGGCGATGGTTTCACATTTTTATGCGGCGACAAGACTGCTTCTAATATTGATACAGAATTTACTGTTGCTTAAGGCTCGAGACACGGAGTCTGATATTCCGCTTTCCCTCGTAAACGAAGAAAAGGGCTGCAGACCGGCGCGGTTCGTCCTTCTCAACCTGCATCGGCCTGAGGCCCAGTGGACGCCCAACTCCACCCGCTGAGAGTAAGGCCTGCAGTTTCGGCGGCTAACTCTATCTCCGTTCCGGTGGCGCGGATCCCGAACCCACCCAATCCGATTTCAGTCGCTTGCACATCGAACCTTTTCTGACGCTCAAACCCAATTTGATCAGTCGCCATGAAACGAGACTTCAAGAGCAGGCGCTGATCCTCACTGTGGTGGTCGAAGTCCAAAATTCGCTGCCGCCTCAGATCGACCTTGGTTCGAACCTCTAGACGCGGAAGAGGGGAAAGCTCAAAGTCTGCATATCGAAAACCCGTCAGCTTGCCAGTTCGAAGATGAAGCTTCACAAGTTGCATCTCGTCGAAGCCACCGGCGTACTTCTCAGCACAGCCAGCAAAACAACGCAGCACTGCGGGAAGTCGCGGTGTCAGTTCGGTGCTAACCCAGTAGTTCTTTTCTTCGTCCAAATAACCCAGACCTTCACTGACGGTAGCCTCGGCTGCGGCGCAGAGACGCTCAGAGTCAGCGAGAGAGAAAAGCAGATCACGCGCTGTCGCTTGCGCCGTGGTGAAATTTTGGAACAGCGCACGAACATCCCTTTGGAGACGCTCTGGCAAGTCCCTGTAATTCTGTCGCCGATTGAATTGGTTGAGCGCTAGATAGACAGCGATATCATCTTGCCTCTGCTCGGCTACTTCCTCCAGAACTTCGGGGTCGGAAAGGCTGCTCGCCAAACTGATTGCTTTCGCGGCCGAAGTATTTGCGGCCTCGAGCCGGTTAAGTATTTCTTTCGGAAGTTCGACCACCGCTGGCCATCTTCCAAGGACTGTCGCTACTGCCACAATGGCTTCAAGGTCCGGTCGGAGAGCCTCGAAGGCCGCTTCTCGCGCCGCCTTTCGCCGTGTGGCGGCGCTCACGCTTGGGGCGGACCGGCGAGTTTGTCGAGACAGAAGGTAGGATTGCTCGGACAACGGATCTGCAAAAATGAAGAAGAGACCTGGTCCGGCCGGAAATGCCTCTCTGCCAAGCGTGGATTCAATAAATTCCTTGAGTTCGACCGGACGATAGAATTTCTGAAACGTACCGCGGCGTGTGACGTGCCCGTCACCATAGGGTCGGCACGTCTCTGTTCGCGCCCGGCTAGAGGTAATGACGGCGACCGCAAGGCAGCGTTGCGCAAGAGCAAAAGCCGATCGCAGGACATCCTGCCGCTCGGCGGGGGTCTCGATCACATTCAGAACAAAGCCGAGGTTTACGACGTGAGCTGGCTCGCATGGCCGATGCGGTGCGTAGTGTGGATCCCAACCAGCGGCCGAAATACCGGCGGCCTGAAGCCCTTCGATATCCGATCCGAATCCGCAGCCGTAGTCGAACACCTTGGTCTCTTCATTGATCAAGCCATACCGGATCAGTGACTGA
>Ga0307948_1001998_pt1 | contig 14711 bp, 20 predicted proteins | sample OrgLakmetagen280_FD_201824 | JGI IMG/M metagenome (GOLD analysis project Ga0307948, IMG submission 201824) | Saline water microbial communities from Organic Lake, Antarctica - #280 | ecosystem: Environmental > Aquatic > Non-marine Saline and Alkaline > Saline | place: Antarctica: Organic Lake...
GCTCCTACGTGGGTAGGCTGAGGGGTTTAGCTGGGGGGGGGGGGGAGAGGGGGTGCCCATTGGAGCCCAGCCTCTTTCTTCTGTGCTGGCCAGTAGGGCTGTTAGCTGCCCTTTTAGTTGTGGCGCCCCTCGTCTGGCCTCTTAGTGGGTTAGTTGGATGGTCCATGGTTTCACCAAAGCCTCGTATCTAGCGCGTGCCTGTCTTCTTAGTGAGTGTGTGAGTTGTGCTGCCTGGTGTTGACGCAGCCGTCTGTGCTGCCTCTCTGTGTGCAGCATTCCCCAAGGAAGAAGTTTTGCCTGGTGTTGTTGCAACCCTCAGCGTTGCCTCCCTGGGCAGAGTCTCTCCTTCCTTGCTTGTTGGACAGATACGCTCTTTGCTGTACGTCGTTTTGGTGCTACCCCACCCCTTTCCCCCTCGCCTGGTTTCCCTGCCCATCTGTCTGTGTAAGGTTGCTCTTTTCTTTTTGACATTGGGGAGAGTAGGTCGTAGACCGCTGCTCTGTGCCCAGGATCCTCAGGTTTTTTTGTGCTCTTTCTTTGTACTCTCTTCTCAAAGGGTTTCCTGTGCGGCTTTTCTTTCAGCTAGGCTTGGGTTTTGCTTTAGAGGTATCAGCTTTTTTAGGAGGAGTTGTGTTGGAGCCTGTTTTGGCGCACCAGTCATAGGCTATGGCTTAGTTTGCTCTTATCCTGGCTGGATCCTAGCTTCTCTTGCCTTCAATGTCTGGTTGCTCATTTGGTAGTGTAGGTATCCAGGCCTCAGTTCTTTCGTTTCACCCTCTGTTTAACTCTGCCACTCCAGTCTTCCTCGTGTAACTCCCGTAATTTCTTTTGTTTCAACTTTTCCGCCTGAACCTTTTTCCCGTAACAGCCTCACCCCTTGCCTCCTTTTTCCTGTCGAATCAGCCTCTCTTGCTGCCATTCTTCTTTCAATATTCCTTTACTTTCTAACGTAGTAGGGAGTTTGCTATCTCCCCTTGATCTATGTAGTACCCTCAAAATAAATAAAAACCATGCATTTGCTTTGTAAACTTTTTTCCCCGCTCAATAAATGCAGAGGCACACGTCGCCACTTTAAAAAGAGACCGAGAAGAAGAGAAAGGGGATTATTAGGCTTGTTTGTTTAGGATCAGCAGACCGAACACGGTTTTTGGGGGCAGGGGAAAGGCAGGTGGGGAGGAGCACCATCCTGTCCTAAGGGTGGCTATTACTGCTACTTATTGCAGTGCACCTAACAACCGTTATGTCACAAAACTTATGTGTGGTGCGTCAGACGTGATGTCTGTTTTGCTTCTGATGGGCAAAAGCAAGGGAATAGAAAGCACCAACAGCCGTCCATCTTAACAGCCATTCACACAACCAAACTTAAAGGTCTTCATAACAATACTACATCTGCACCTAGGCTGCTTCTGAACTTCTAGGACTGATTGCCAGGAAGACACAACTAGAAAGTAAATACCTAAGCAAGAAAACCAAAGACTCTTTGGAAAGCTACAACATCGCATGAGGCCTGTCAGAAATCCTCTTTTCAATACCAAACTCTTTACTCGGTACTGGGGATGATGGCTGCTGCTGCTGCAGCTGCTGCTGCTGGAATGGTTGAGATCGGAAAAGAGGATTGAAATGGGGATTGGGGTTGTGCATACCCCACACGGGTTGCTGCTGCTGAACATGGGGGCTGGTAGCATGGTTCTGTTTTTCAACGCTTTTACATTTAAAAGATTATTTTGTAGCTGGCCGATACCAGTCAGCAGCCGATCAGCCAAAGAACCTGTCACATGTTCAGTTAAACATAGCTTCAAACTTGATATGAAGAATGAAACTCCGTAACTATAAGAGAAAATGCCACCGTATAATATAGGTTTAACTGACTACGTGCTATGTCTGATAAGAAAAAATGCATGACAGGCCTCAACAGACATATATTAAGGGAATCATGTTCAAACTTATAATAATGCCAAGTATAAAAATGTCAGAAGCTGTTCTCTGGAGGAGAGAGGTTTGCTGTAGTACTGAATGACCATCTTCCTACGGGATCGCAAAGCTATGATAAGTGGTGGTTCTCCAGCCTCTGTGGATTATTATGAGACCAGGACCTGCTGTACTAAGACTTGTATATGTTTACGACAAAAATACTCATGAAGCAGTGGAATAAATGAACAGGGAGCGGGTTGGCACGCCTTAGCTACTGCCACTGACGCAGGGGTACTACGAGCACGTTCTATAAGCTGACCTCCCGCGGCAACTACAGGGGAGTCCAAAACCGGACCTTCACCCCAGACCCCCGGACCTTCCACCAAAATGTCCACAATATAACTGCATACACCCCTGATAAGTTTCTGGCACCAGAGGGGAGCTTTTGGAATCCCCTTTCTGGCAGGGATTTCCACCCTGCCCACCTGGGCACCTCCCACCACAAACTGAGTGTGCAGAGTTGCTCAGTTAGGTCCAGCATGAGGTCCTGCATACTCAGAAGTGGGTGGTAACTTTGGGGCGAGCACTCTCACAGGGATGGCCTGACCTGACTGAAAACCAAATTTAATAATCAAGCTTCCAAAAATAAACGATGACTTGAATTGAAAGCCAGAGGCATCACGGTCGTCACGCACGCCCAGCTTGGCTGCATTGCACATTGCCTCAGAAAGCAAGGGGTTCTCCTCAGTGAGTGAGGGTCATGAGCTGCAGGTGCGCAAGTATTGTGTGTGATTGTTTGTGTGGTGCGCGAGCGTCTGTATGCAAGACTACAACCTAAGCTACCCCCATTATGGAGTGCTGACTCGTGAGATGCACTTTTTGGTGCCCACCACAACTCCCTCTCAATCCAATTCACTGGTTTTTCAGTTTGCCATCCCATCTATGGTAACCATACCATGAATCTTAACCTTAGGCATGCTATCTACTCAGCCATCCTCAGCACTGAGGCAACTGCCACCTTTATGTTTACTTTCTTGGAATGGATCCATGATAACTAACCCTTACTCAAACCTCCTGACAGCCTATCCTCACCTGTGCTAAAAACTGGGAACAATCCCGGCTAATGAGATTACCTATGCTACCCCTCAATCCTGGACTAGCCAAGAAATTCCTTTACCCCAGGCTTCTTGGAATTTACATATCATAGCTGTCTGGAACACAGCTGTGCGGCTACACCTTAACAGCCACAATCGAACATGGCTGCAGAATCTTGCCCATGACATTCCCGAAGCAAATTGGAACCTCACCAGCATTGTCAATGACCCCATCCGTAATGCTAGGCATGCTGGGACAGCGCCTGGTTTCAAACAGTTTGAGAAAATTAACTCAGACAACATACAAACTGCCAAATGCTCCCACAAACCTGCTTTGGATGAAGTGGCCTCCCTTTCCCATCAATCCAAACCGGGTCTCACGCTCGAGGTTGCTGACTGGAATTTCTGGACTTATACGGATGGTAGCTGCCATATCCAAGAAGGGAAACAAGTTATCGGGGCAGGTGTCTACCACCCCAGTATGGGCAACTCTAGCTTGGTTAAGCCGTTAAGCCTAATGATGCTGGTTTAACCAACACAATAGGGAGAGCGGATCTGGTAGCTGTAGCTGCTAAATTTACTCATGATCATATCCATATTGCCACGGACATTCTTACCTCACTCCACCAATTTAGGAAACATATGTTGTACCCAGAGAAGCACTGTCACCATGTCCAAGGAGTCATTATCAGATTTCTTTCTAATACCATCCGTAACTCTCAATTCCACATCTTCCTTTATAAGATCAAATCTCACACTGGAAATGCAGGAAATGATGAATGTGTAGACGCCCTTGCCAAATACCAAGCCTGCCACAGCAATATATAGTCTCATACCTGAAACAACAATCCGCATCGCAGGCCCTGGTGGCAATCCCTTCTTTGATACAACCTGGCTAGCCCTTGAAAAAGTTAATCAGCAAGGATCTAGCACTGAAGCTCCTCAGCACGGCACCAGATTGACTTGCAAATCTTCAAGCTGCATTAAAATCCCACATGCACTCAAACCATAGACTGGGTTATGCCATTTCAAAAACAGGGTACTACTCTTACTACCCGAGCCTACTTCCACACGTACACAAAGGCATTAGCAACACATTTTGGAACATGTCCAATCTCTTCCTCCAAATGAAACGCAATGTCTTTCACTACCACGAAGGCACCTTTTTCAATCAAAAACATGCTGTCCGCTTAACATAGTCCACTAGCCTTCAGTGTCCGCTTTGTCAACAATCAGACAGTACTCTTCATATTCTCTCACGGTGTCAATTGTCCGCAGTTGCAACACAATATCATCTCTGGCATGATCACTAAGCGTCATAATGTTGCCTGCAGACTCATCATGAAAGCCATCAGCAAAGGCTCCTTGGCAGGTTGTATAGTTCATATGGATGCTGGCAGCACTGATCATTTTGCCCAACAAAAACTTCAATTAATAGGACTTTACCCATTTGGCTTTTGATGCTCGTGTATCTGTCGGAGGCAGGCTTACTTCCAGTCGCCTGATGCCAAATTGGTTACTCCCTTACCTACTAAATCTTAACCACCTTCCATTCCCCACTTGCAACAGGTGCAGCATGCTAGATCTCATGGACAAGTGCGCAGAGCTCACAAGCTTAACGCTAATAAGAGGGAGATACACCTCATAGAAGTAAAGTATTGTGAATAAACTAGGCCTGGACATCAGCTGGAGGCCTCTAAAAAACAGCACGGCTAAAAGCTAAATAAGTTAAAATTCACAGTGTTCACACCATCCTTCTTGGTGTGGGAGGATCAATCTATACCTCTAACACTTTGCATCATCTAAAGCCCGGTCTCAATTCACAGAGGGCCACCAGACTACCCTTAAATTGCATGCTCATACACTTGAAAACACGAATTGCTCTCAAGGTCTCGGCCTGGAGCAGAGGACTGCCAGCCACCCTCCAGATCCCCACTAATTTTATTTTTCCTTAGGTGGGTGAGACTCATGGCATTTCGGGCCAATGTGTCTCCTTTACCTTAATTGATGCAGGGAGTGGTTTGCTGCCTACGCATTGTTTCCTTCTTCTTCTTCTGACTTATGCTAAAAAATCTAGCCTGGTGCATTCCATGCATGGCAAAATGGCGTTGTAGCATGCACATGCATCGCTCTTACCACATGCCACTCTGCCACACTACTCTTTTTGCTATGATCATTGTTAGCAAGGACATCAAACTCCAAAGATCACAGAGCTTTGTGCAGCGGGGGAGATCTGCTATGAAGGTTAGTCACGCTGCAGCAAATAAGCATGGGCACTGCTACATGCTTGAAACAGCGCCCACATCCTGGGAACACTGTGACGAGCATGCCTAATACGGGTCCCTGTTGCCTCTAGGATCTATAAATGTTGCACAGTAAACACTCAAGCGTGCCGTTCCTCCTTTTTTATGGCCGCTTAAAATGTCTTCAAACAAGCACTGCGCATGCCGGACTGATCCTCCGATAAAATACACTGAAGCAATGTGATAAAAATGGACCATAGCAAGGTCAGCGTCACCTTGCACTCTAAACAAAGGACGCATTGCAATGATTGTTTCCAATTTCCAACACAGTCCGTCGTTTGCTTGCATCGAATCCAGCACAGGCGTTTGTCGGATCGGGGGTAAAAAAGCGCAAAGAACTTCAAAATTTCGGAAATCGGACCTTTTGGAAATCGATTGATAAAAAGTGATCCGGGACAGGTAAGATTCGTTCAGCTGTCGCCAGGAGTTTGCCAGGAGTTCGCTAGGAGTTTTTTTACGACAATTTGTTTTCCCTTCGAGTGATGTCGGAAGCGAAGCCCTGCTGACCAGTCCAAGATCCCTGAAGTGAAAAGCCTCTTTAAATCTAAATTATCATCTGAGTAAAAGCATATCTTACCAAGATGAAAGCCACTGCATTGATCTGAAGTGTAAGCTCTCATTCATGCAGCCAGTTTGGGCACGCACATCATGACCAACAATCATGATCTCCATTAATAATGCGCGGACGCACAACGCTGACCTGCCTGCCAGGTCCTAGTGTTCCCAACTCGCTGGCTTTAGAATTAATTAGGGTGAGCCGCTGCTAGGTTGCGTTCACCGTTGTTGTGCACGCTAATGGTGCGGCTGCCTGCTGGTTGACTGCGTTGATGCACATGCACCACCCTCAGGTAATTATCATGCATCTCTGAATCTGATGCGTTTGCACATAGCACAAAACTGAAGACAAAAAGTAGTCAAGCAATGTCACTGACATTGTGATGTTCCAAGGGTTTTTGCTCTGGGAACAACCTCCTCTTTTGCCTTGTACGTGGCAGTCGTTGCAAATCCCGTACCACTGTTCATGCAGCCCACCATCACGTACAACCATCCTATGGTTGATTCTACCAGCGCTGTGCTGCAAGTGGCAGAGGTGGGTTGCTAGCAATAATGAATCAAGGATGCAGCCCACATCCCACAGGAAGTACGAAACGTTATTTGCTTTTCCACCCAACTGCACAGAATTCCTATATAAGATGTTTAATGGTACGATTTGTCATGCACTACTGGAACAGGTGCAGGCCCAGGACAACGTGCAGAGTTTTTGCATCCAAGCTGTTCATGCACTCATGGGTGAGTTTTCTGTTTTTTCAAGTCTTCACAACAGACCACATACCTTGAGCAGACACGTGATATCCTCATCAATTAAACTGTCTCACTATGAACCCTCTACGTCTTTTTTTGCAGTGATGTGTGGCTTATGTATTGCGCGTGCTTCTTTCTTCAGGTCTGGGCCAATGGTGAGTGTGTACGTGTGCATGATCAGCTTGCGCAATTAAGTACGGACCTTAGAACCCATCCCCTTCATAAGAGGCAAGCTGCCAGGCTCTGATGGAGCAGCCCTTTCTTTACACTAACAGAGGATTCACTAAAATTTCACACTGGACAGGAATTGCCTGCGTAGTTGTGCTGGTTATTCCCTTGATCCGGTACTCAAGTGAGCAGAATGAGAAAGAAGTGTGCAACAGGTCTATTACGTGCCTTCTTGTGAGCTCTCCTTTTAAACATACTTTCTACACACACACACACACACACACACACACACACACACACACACACACACACACACACACACACACACACACACACAAACACACACACAAACACACACACACACACACACACACACATACACACACAAGGTCATTGCAATAAAATCACTTTTCTTTTGTGCCTTACGTCATTCCTGCACTGAATCATTCCTGCACTAAAATGCAAGGCAGAATCACTTCAACAAGCTTGACACCGCTGTGTGCACGTGTCATGCAGTCGTTCCAACTTTTTCGGCCTTCCCGTCCCTCTCCTCTCCTGGCCCTGACGGACTGAGCCCCTCCCTCACCCTTCCCACTCTAGTGACAAGCAACTCTTCCGCCCAGCGCATCTCCGTGCTAGCCTCCCCCTCACAGAACAACGGCACGTGAGTGCGGAAAATTCGATTATGGAAGTGTTTGTCATTGCAATTGCAACACATGCAGGCACTCTCACTGACATGGCAAGGGTTTGCTTTGCTCCTTTGTGCACACTATGCCTCCATTTACTTGTCTTGCAACTCTCAGTGACGACACCATTCGTTTCCTTGCTGGGGCTGCACCGGGCACATTCACTGACACTGCTACCTCAGTCACTGCTGCTCAGGTAAGGTTAACATGTCAGTTGGCCTGTACAGCCGTGATTGCTCAATATATACGGCCCACTTTTCTTACAGCCACAGCTTTGTCAACCATGCAGCACTTGCTGATCTAGTACTAAAACCTTCATTTATCTGCTTTTCTGATTGCGTGTATGCAGTCACGTATCTTTATTACTGTGGAGTCATTGCTCATCCCTAAACTGCGGGGAGATCTGCTGGACTTTGTGACAATCAAGGACGCCATCGACAACCTGCAGGTGTGTTACTGTTGTAAAGTTGGCGTCCCGTCGGCGCTTGGAAGGTACAAAACGTCAAACGAGTTTAATTGTGTATGGTCTCAAGTTGAAAGTTGCCTGCATCTGTGCCTTGACCCAGCTGCAAGCCCACTGCAAAACACAAGATCACCAAGACCTACACAGGCTTGTACGATGCCAAGCAGACCATGCAATCAACACCACATCACATTGTGTGCACTATAACAATTACAATTGATTGTACCCAAGTCAGCATCCAGCTCCTGCACTTACTGACAGGACCTCGAGGGAGCCAGCCTGTCCACCTTCAGGACTCTGGCTGAGGCTGACCCAGATATGACTGCCATCTTCAGCAACCCTGATGTTGCAGTCACTGTGTTTGCACCCAGTAACTCTGCATTCAGGTGAGGTGCTTGCAGGGCATACACTGTTGATGTCTGTTGGCAACGTGGATTTGGGCAAAGTCATTTCCCCCCTCATTCTACAATTTATAACATGCACGCCGGGCGCTGAGGGTGTAGAGGTTGCAGCTTGTATCTTTGCAACCCATCGGGTGTTTTGATGTGAGCTGCAACCTCTGCATTTTGGGTATTGAGTACTGCCATGGGGTTTGAGCTCTGCAGCTGTACTTCGATTCTGCATTCTTTAGTTTGCCTCTTGTTTGTCAGTATGTTTACAAAAGATGCTTGAGTTTTGTAAGGGGGAATGTCTGACGGACATTGACTTGTGTTACAATGTTACAATACTGATTTGGTTGCCGCGGCGTTGTCTTATTTTCACCTGCTTAGATTTGCCTTAAAACACCTCTTTTTCATGCAGTGACTTACTAAACTCGCTGGATAATGATGTTTCCCTGGAAAACCTAACGGGCTCTTCCCTGGCCAACGTCATCTTGCGTCAGCACGTACTAATCACCCTCCCCATCCCTGTTGAACGGGTAGGCATTTATCTGCAGCTGTGTTTAATGAGATTGGGGGGTAGAGTGTGGGAGTGCCTTATTGTTCCCCCCGTTTGCAAAGCATAGCACCTGATTTTATCAGAATAGATTAACTATGGAGTTAAAGCCCCCAATTTTGGACAGTCTAAGCAGGTGTTAAAGCCCTCAATCTTAGCTAGAATCTGCCATTCCTCCCGTATATCATCATCAGCTGTGAGTGGCACACCAGCTGCTACTCCCCTTTTTTCCCCCTCCTCTATCTGCTCAGTCACAGGAAGACTTAGGAGGTCTGCAACAAACAAATTTCCTACAATCAGGGCGTTGATGACAGTCCTGGCAGCGCATGCTTTGCCTGTGAAGTTATGGAAATGAAGAGGCAAGGGTCTCAATTGAAAAGCCCCAGTGACAGTGACTGCAGGACAGACCAAAGGCGACAAGGACATAACGATAAAAAGTCGGACTTGATCTCGGGGGCGATAAACAGCAGCTTGTGCGCGAGCTGCGACATCCTGAATTTGCTTACATTAGATTCACGAGCATCAATGCAAGGGATTTAGTGCAATCGTGCGAAGTTATAAAGAAGAGAGCTTGTCACATTGCAGTTGCAGACACAGTTGTAGCGAGATGCTTTATGCTTGTGCTAGCATGTATAATTTTTTGTCGCAATGAATGCTGGAGCTTTCCACCACACGAGCACTTCAAGGACTAGTCATTGAGTTTCATCATCTACAACGAGACTTCATCCATTGAGACCTTGCCGACTCACCTCCAGCAGACGGAGAAAAGTGGGTGTACATTGCGAGCTGCAGACCATCCTCCCGTACATCATCTGCTGTAAGAGGCACACCAGCTGCCACTCCTAGCTTATTGCCTTCCTTGACTTGTGCTGCTACAGGCAATTTGAGCAATTCAGCGACGCTCAAGCCTGCTGAAGTCAGTGCCCTGATGACACTCCTGGCGGCGCTCGTCATGCCTGTATAGGTAAGGGAGGAGCATATATCCTTACAGCAGTATCAACTTGTATCAGATAAGATGCTCCTAAAACAAATTGGGCGTAGATAGAGGGAGTAATGCAACTAAGGAAGCAAATGAGCAACAAATGAAGTGACATGCTAAGCTCTAAATAAGACAAATGTGTTCAGAACATCAAGATCTCTTGACGTACCATAAACCTTGAAAAAAAGTAAGGTGGAGTTGGGATGCCCTTGTAGTTGTAGGGTTGCAACCCAGCTGCGATCAGCAGCCCGCAGAGACTCCACCCTGAGGTAACAAACACGTAATGTATTTGCATTGTGACATACAGATCAAATCAGTATCCATACAGACATACCCCATTCAGGCTCTTTTGAATACGAATGCTACGTGATAAGTTCTAATTTGAGGTGGTACAGAACAGACCTGAAGCATGGGATCATAATCCGGAGTACTAAAGAAAGTGGATGGAGCCAAAGGGAAGATTCAGGTATTGCAGTATCACCCTAGATAGACCTCTAATTTGAGGTGGTACAGAACAGACCTGAAGCATGGGATCATAATCCTGAGTACTAAAGAAAGTGGATGGAGCCAAAGGGAAGATTCAGGTATTGCAGTATCACCCTAGATAGACCTCAAGTGTTAGTAAATGTTATGTAGTAGTGGCTAATATGCTGCCCGTCCTTTGTAAGAATAATTGTTGCAAGCGAGTCGTTGTCAAGTTGCAATTCAACCTGAAACCGTAGAGTAATGCTCCACTTTCAAGCACACCTACCGATCATTGAACACCTACCACTCGTCAAAGAACTCCCCGCAACTCCCTGCCGCAATTGCATGGACAGCGGCCTGACTGTTGACCACACCAACAAAATTGGAAAACTGAATGGGGATTTGATACCCCAGCACCTGCCCAAAAGCGAGCTCTGTGACATACATTTCACACCGGTGCTGAGGAAATCGCAGTAAGCACCGGTGGACGGATGGTAAGAGGATTAGGGACCCCCTTGTACCAAACGGTTTCTCACAAATCAAGACTTGAGTGTTGCCTCTAGCCCAATCCACGTGTCAGCTCAAACGAGAAGGGCGAAGGAAAAAGTAATATCAAAACGAGGTTGCAGGCCGGTACAAAGGAGGACAAACAGATAAGGGAAAACCTATTAAGAGTTTGGAAAATGAAATGCGGCAATCAAGTTGTAAATGATTGAAGGAGCAATGCATGATGACTTGGAGTTCATGGACTTTTCCACCGCTGATTGTTCATTTTATCATGCATTGCTCCTCCCTTACCTATACAGGCATGACGAGCGCCGCCAGGAGTGTCATCAGGGCACTGACTTCAGCAGGCTTGAGCGTCGCTGAATTGCTCAAATTGCCTGTAGCAGCACAAGTCAAGGAAGGCAATAAGCTAGGAGTGGCAGCTGGTGTGCCTCTTACAGCGGATGATGTACGGGAGGATGGTCTGCAGCTCGCAATGTACCCCCACTTGTCTCCGTCTGCTGGAGGTGAGTCGGCAAGGTCTCAATGGATGAAGTCTCGTTGTAGATGATGAAACTCAGTGACTAGTCCTTGAGGTGCTCGTGTGGTGGAAAGCTCCAGCATTCATTGCGACTAAAATCATACATACTAGCACAGCATAACGCATCTCGCTACAACTGTGTCTGCAACTGCAATGTGACAAGCTCTCTTCTTTATAACTTCACACGTTACTGCTTTCACGGCCTTTCATTGTTGCTCATGAATTTAATGTGACGGCACCTCGATTGACACCCTTGCCTCTTCATTTCCATAACTTCACAGGCAAAGCATGCGCTGCCAGGACTGTCAGCAACGCCCTGATTGCAGCAAATTTGTTTGTTGCAGACCTCCTAAGTCTTCTTGTGACTGAGCAGATAAAGGAGGGGGAAAAAAGGGGAGTAGCAGCTGGTGTGCCACTCACAGCTGATGATGATATACGGGAGGGTGGTCCGCAGCTCGCTATTTACCCCACTCTGTCAGGTGAGCCTGTTAGTTAAAGACCTGCTCCCTTTGTTTGCAGTTTTACGAATTGGCACATAATTCCTCTGGCCTTATGTGGGAAGTGGTTGTCATTGCCTGCGTCCTCTTTTCCATGTCCTTTCACTGCGTAGTTGCAACCAACATCATACAGGGAATTTCTAAGAAGTTCCAAGCACCACTTCTTTTTGTGCAGTTCCAATGGAAACGCCAACCGGGAGCTGGCTGGATGATGTGTATGGAGACGAACTTGTGCCCTCTCAGGTTGTGGGAGGTAAGTTGTGTTCAATAACGTAGATCGTATACCGTTTAATTACCAACCATTGCAATATGATTGATTGGCTGTTCCTTATGCTAAGCTGCATGCACAACACTTTAAATTTCTTTCAATTCTTGTTTCAGGCGCTTCAACTGTACGATCCACAGTCCCAAAATCTGTGATGGCCAGATTGAGGGTACGGTGGCAAAACGTAGCTGACCAGCTACTAGCAATGCCAGCCAGTAAACAGTCAGTGTCAGTTCCCGCTACATCCTCGCCTGCACCTTGCAAGCAGCAGTGCCCAGGGCCAAGATGCTGAACGCTGCGATGAATGTGTGGAACGATATCCTAGGTAAGGCTGCATGGATCAACGACAAGTTGGGATATTCAATCCTCTGAATATTACTGCTTGTATTAAAAAAGTGAGGATGCGTCATTTGTTACAAGTACAGACAGAAAGAGATCCACTCTTTCAAGGTGGATTTAAAATTGAAGTGTTCTTAATTATGTCTATGTTGCTTTTCAGAAAGCCGGGGGAGTGGTGGGTTGGTCAGACGAGAGCTGAAGAGAAAGCAGAGTGCCATTGCAGATCATCTTGCTACGGTGAGCCAAGTATATTAGAAATTGAAGAGGGTATGTGTGGAATGAATCCAGTTCAAGGGGGAAGGTGCAAAAGGTTCCTTGTTCAATACCTGCCATGCAAACATGTAATTTATCAGGTGGTCAAATTGCAAATCTGTAGCATATGCTCATCATCTGCATCCATTAAGTGTTTGTGCTATTTTTGAACTGATGATCTCATTGATGTCCATGCCTTGGAGAATGTCCAGGTAGGTGGTACAAGGGGAAACAAGGAAGCTAGAGGGAGGTGAGTGACAGCCTGATTTCAGCAGTTGCAATGCTTGAGCAGGAAGTGGCATGATTTTTCGTATAAGTCTGCTTTGCACCCTCAGTAAAGCGGATTGATGGCAGACTTGAAGACTCCGCTGGCATATGTGTGTCTGCCATCTGTTGCCTTCGCCTCACTCACGCACGCACACACTTACACGCACACACACACGTACACACACGCACACACGCTTCCAACCATTTTGACACGCCTCCTGGTTTTATGTGGATGCCAACACCAGGCGCCCCCTCCCTCCCCCTCACCTGCTGATGGTGATGGCAGCCCGCAAACAGCTTGCCTGCCGGCTGATGATTCATGCCGCCTCATTACAACCACCTCCCCTGAGGCAGCCTGCACATCTGATGATGTACGGGTGCGTGCACGGCTGCTTGAACACCTTTGGCTCCTCAACGCCGGGTGAAATTTTAAGATGAACAGATAGCGGGAAGGAGACATTCTGCACATTGCTTGAGTAGATGGAGACACGTTGGTGCGTGTTGAGTATCAGTGAAAGAAATCCAGCACCTTGACGGTACCAAGATACATTTCCTGCATTGCAAATTGATGATTTGCACGTTGACATACCTACTAATTATTTTACTCCTGCCACCCTTCCCCTTGTATTGACAGATGATGAACCCCCTGCATGAAAGTCAAATGCCTTCCTGGGTTGCCCGTGCGGAGACCCGTAAGAGAAGATACGAGAGAGAGAGAGAGAGAGAGAGAGAGAGAGAGAGAGAGAGAGAGAGAAAGAAAGAGAGAGAGAGAGAGAGAGAGAGTGGAGCAAGTTGAGCGTCTAGAAAAAAAGAAACTGAAACTCAAGAGGTGTGCACATGCACATTCTTGGGCCGCCACCTCATGAGCAAAGGGTTGGGACATGGATGGCTTTTATCTAGGATCAGAGAAATATGATGTAAGAGAAACATAGTGACTTGTATATGCCATAAGGTACGTTTATATTCACTGCTAACACAGGATCGGTAAAATTTGTGCCATCACAATATTTTTCTTCTTTGCAAATTTGTATGTTGGCAAAAATTGAACAAGCAGCAAATTTGAGGCTTGGGTACCTACCCTACTAAAGGGCCACCACACAAGCACATCTAATTAATACTTAGTAGCCCATACATCAGCATAAACTTCTGCACCGTTTTAGTCATCACCCTTTCTTAGTACTTATTTTTGCTTTCTTTTGTCAATGCGCAGAGCGTCTCTCATACAATCTTCGTGGTCAAACACATTTTTTGGTTGCAGCTTGCGGCAAGCTGATCGGCAAGCTGATTGGCTGCTGCAGGCCATGGTTGAGAGACTATTTCCCCATTGCTGCTTTTTGGCTTTCTGTTAATGATTACAGAGTTACAGATAAGGTTAAGGTTAAGGTTACATCACTATATATGCCTCAAAGGGCATCTCAGCGGAAGCTTGGAAAAAGCCTGCAACCTAACCTATGTAAACAAAGGGGAGGCGATTATGATAAGAAAGAGAAAGAGACGGAAAAAGGTCTAGGCTGGAGAAGAAAAGGGGAGTCAAGAATGGCTTAAGAACTAGCAGAAAAAGGAGTTACAGATAAAGCCATCAGTCAAAACGTGCGACTGCTAGGTTGTTACTGATTTATAAACAATGATGATTTGAAAGGGTTACAAGGGTTACAAGGATGGCCTACAGCCCGAGTCTCTGGCTGATGGCAATTGGCTGGTGAAACAAAATCAACCAGTGTCGAAAATTGAAACTAAATCTAACACAAACTTGAGGA
>Ga0307948_1002004_pt1 | contig 14686 bp, 14 predicted proteins | sample OrgLakmetagen280_FD_201824 | JGI IMG/M metagenome (GOLD analysis project Ga0307948, IMG submission 201824) | Saline water microbial communities from Organic Lake, Antarctica - #280 | ecosystem: Environmental > Aquatic > Non-marine Saline and Alkaline > Saline | place: Antarctica: Organic Lake...
ACACAGCAACAGCTTATCTTCCCACCTCAGTTTGAGGATGGCCCAGCTCGTTTGAGGACCTTTATGAACCAACCTGATATTTTTGGTGTTGCCTCTTTTGTAGCTGAGTGCCTAGCCCTGTTCCCTTTATTTTTCTAGCGTTTTTTGGTTTGGTTACAGGCTTTTTTCCAAGCTTCCGCTCAGATGCCCACCAGAGGCATAGATAGCGATGTAACCTTACCTTATCTGTAAACTCTCCTGTTTCGGGCCAATTGTTTTCCCTCCCTGAGGCTGGCAGCTTCGCGCGCTCTTTTTCTTTTTTTCTTCCTTCCTGCTTTTTTCCTTCCTATCAAAACCCTTTTGTTCTGCTGCCTAGGTAGTAGCTGCTGACATCCAGGAGATGATTGGCACAAACCTTGTTAGAGGCAAAAGCCCAAGAAAGGCTGTGAAGGGGATGATTAAAGGAATGCCCTAAATGAAATGTTTGGTCCGAGACAGTACCTTTAAAATCGATTGAGCGAGCGACCTCATGTTTGAAACAATGAAACAATGAAATCACTGCAAACATCTGAAACGTTGCCAGAGTTTTGCATTTTGTAAAAGTAAAATTGATTCCGCTTTATCCATACAGAAAGTCCTAGTAACTTTTTTCTAACAAGACTGGCAGGTTGCTGCATCAGGCTACAGCTTGATGTCATTGCTGCTGTTCTCTTTCACACAGCTGCTGCTGCTGTTCTCTTTCACACAGCTGCTGCTGTTCTCCACCTGTGGAGCTGGGGTCCTCGGGGCGGTCTGGGACAGTGGTCAGTCATTCTCCCGTTAAAAAATCAGCCTGCTACTATCGTTCTCTCAAACAGAACTGCTTTTGTCGGCTGCACCACGCTGCGCGTTGACTCTGTTTTGCCAAGCAGCCTGCAACTTGGTTGGTTGCATGAATCCAAATGGGTTGCGTTGCTGCTGCTGTTGCTGCTGCTGCTGCTGCTGCTGCTTGGGAGCTGAGAGGGGCTGTCCATCTTGGCCCACTTCGCAGGGAAGGGCGGCAGCGGTGCTCGTGAAAAACTGCATGAACCACGTGTTTGTCCTTTTTGTGAGCATGGTGTAGTTCAGTGATAAACAACACGTGACTAATTAGGTGAGGTGCAGCTGCGACTAGTGCCATAACGTCAAAAATATTGACATTGCAGAATTTGCAAAGAAGGCTTCAATGTTAACATTTTTGATTACACACAGAATGTGCAAGGGCTGAGGTAAGGACAAGCATTACAGGTTGCATTATGGGTTGGAGCTAGGCAATTAAGCCTTGCACCTTCATGAATCGCAATCCCTGACCTGTCTCTTAGCAAAAAAGATGCTTGGAAATGCTTATACGGATATTGAAGGATGGATGAGCTGGTGGCTGTTGGTAGCTTTAGTGTCAAAAACTGGATACGCCAGAAGGCATACGTACGTTAAGGGTGACAAAAGCAAGGATGGGGGACAGGTCCAGGGTTCCACCGATGGGGGGGATAATGCCGCGGAACAAGTTGAGGTACGGATCCGTCACAGTCCTGCAAACAATGCATTGAGCAGTTTCACATAAATCAGGCAAATTTTAAGCGCTTAGTGAACGACCAAAAATGTTTCTTATAATGACGAATGCATACAGCGAGAACGCTAGACCCGGCTCCTTTTCTCTTTAACTGTTCAGCAACCCCCACATCTTGGGTTAGCAACTATTTGTGCTGTCCTAGATTGTGGAGAAAAACAGGAGGTAAGTTGAGCATAACCACATGCAACAAGTACTTGGTGATAACAGAGACATTTTGTGGTAGCTTTCTCGTGCTTTTCCCGCTTCACGAGTAAAAGGACAGAAGCCATCGTGTCCTGCAACTATTTTAGGCTTGTACCACGACCGCCTGATCAAATCCATGTGCCCTTTCACTCACGCTAGAGGTTGCTGGATGAACTCTGGGGGGTTGGGGAACCACGTAAGGACCAGGCGCACAATCAACGCGCTGTTGTACACTGCAAGCATTTTTCCGTTGTTTGCGATGTCTTAAAACAGCACTGTGCACGTCTGAGATGTTTGAATGGAAATACCATCCATCTAAAAGAAGTGCCTGTCCCCCAGAATGAGACAAACAAATCAGGCGGCGTTTCACCGACAACGCAAGCTGCAAGCCCTTTAAAATAGCTGCCACTCACAGTTGAAAAAGTTAACGAGCCCGGTGGTGATCACAGTCTCTCCTATGCTGTCTCCTGGGATGATGGCCTGGTGTCAGGAACAAACAAGGGGATTTCCCAGGAATTGATGTGGGTGTGGGCACGTGTAGCTTGTATGAGTGGTTGCGTGTGTGTGAGGCAGCTTCCCAGCCATTACAGGCTTGTTCATGTAAGCCATGCAAACATTAACAGTTCATCCACAAGCTATGAACTGCATCCTTGAGTTCCTTGCACTGCAGGAACTCAGTACTTCATCATACACAGCCCCTGGCCAGAAATTTGCCCGGCATTGCCACAGACGCACCGCGAGTTTTGAGGAACGTCCATGCCTGGGAGGAACCACGATGGTGGGTGGCGCCCGGTCTCTCCTGCAGGATGGGAGGCGGGACAGCAAGCGAACGAGAGGATTGTTGGTGAGAATGCAGACAACTGGCTCAACAAATGGTGATGCCACACACCTGAGTACGTGCTTGTTCTGCTCCCGTTTTTGGAAGTGAGACTGGAGAGCAGTCGTCTGTGCCTGGAACCTCTGTGCCAATTCAGCAATTGGGTTCCCCATAATTTGTGCCATGCTGCCCAATTGGTATATTAATTAATAACGAGTTACTTCCACGCTGCTGCTGAATCGTGCTAGATTAATTGCTACTTCTCCGCAAAAGTTCGAGATACTTATACCTATTCAAATGATACACATAATTCTCAATAAATCGGTATGCTGCAGAATTGGAGTGCTCTGAGCCTTAGAGGGTCAGCTAGAGGGGCATGGGAGCCCAAGGGCACAGAGTAAAGAACAATAGCTTGCTTTCTGTATGACTCTAAGGCACTGGAGCTGGGCTCACGCCGTCAACATATAGCGGAAGTTTACCTTTCCACACAGCATGGGCAAGCAAGGGCAAGCACGGGCACGCAGTGCAGCACTGCCGGCCCTCCCTCCACTCTTTGACCCAGCCCGAGCCATAGACCGCCTGCCCCAGCCATTCCGGATGATAGACAAGCTCCTGGCTGAGATTGTGGAGGTGTCCTTGGACCTGTGCCTGGCAAAAGACAAGCAAAAGCGTGTCGTGAAAGCCACTCACATTGACACGGTGGGTTAAAAATACTACACAAGGATCCCACGGACGAGGCTTGTACACAGCAGTTTTGGACTGCTTCACCCAATCAACTGCTGCATCACCCTTCTCTGCTTCTGCTGCCCTCCTGCAGATCTTCAGTCCACATGCCATGCTCGTGGCAGATGGCAAGGCATCGTGCTTTAGCACTGTGGGAGTTGGTGGGTAGTCAAGCACTCTCCACTGCCGCGTAAATGTCACGAGACTTTGCTGTCCATGAAGCACTCAATCAGAATGTATGTCTCCATTAAACCCCCTGATTGCCTGCCAGATCACTCAAGACTTGCGTACCCGTGTGCTTAGAGTATTTTTAAAGGGAACAGGTCCTGTATTCAGTTTCAGATTCTTCATTTCTGACACTGAACTTGGTTCTTGTGTGCAGCTGGCATGGCTGTGGTTGGAACCACTGATGGCAACCTGTATGCCCACACTGCACGTGATCCATTGCAAGTGGGCAAGCATCAAGCCCACACCTCAGCTGTCACTGCCATGGTGCGCACTTACTGTTTTTCTCAAGACACACAAGCTCGCACGCTTGCGTATAAGCACACACACGACAAACACACACGACAAACACGCACGACAAACACACACGACAAACACACACGGCAAACACGCACGACAAGCGCACACGACAAAACACACTCGACAAATACACACATACAAACACACCAATTGTGCAATCCTCATGAATATACTCAGGACGTGGGCCATATTGCTGCCACTGGCGCTAAAGTTGTGGCTAGTGGTAGCGCAGAGCAACTCATCATCCATGACGTAGTCATCAAAACCAGCGAGCTCCGGCTCCTTGCAAACGTGAGTGAGCAAATGAAGCGCATCTAAAACGCAGTCTTTCTCTGGAGATCTCAACCGCAACCCTGTGTTGCTCATGTTGCTTCACAGCACAGCAAAGCACAGCAAATACGCAGAACAAATGAAAGTGATGACCTTGTGACCAGCACACACCACTGCCAGAAAGAAGGACCTGTCCATCTGAGTCCATTGACTTGACATGCAACGATGTATTTGATGAGCCTCCGGCTAATATCTGCAGCCCTAAGTTTCTGAATCTTCCCTCTCTGCACGCTATTTACTGTCAGCATGGATTCTTACTTCCAATTTAAATCGCGCATCGTGCACACAGGTGGACTTGCCTGCATCGAGCTCAGGGGCAGAGGCACCCGCCAATGTGTCCCTGTCCACCAATGCAGGCCATGTGGCTGTGTGGTGGCCTAGTGGGGCTGTGGCTGTGTACGAAGTCAACCTGCCTGCGTATTTTTATAAGACGGTAGGTTTAAACTGTGTACAAAGCTAATTTGCCTGCGTATCTTAATAAAACGGTCCACAATATACTTAGCAATTTCGGTTCAGTAGTAATTCATCGATCGGTTCTGTGGTAACTCCCAAACGCTACAGAGCTCCGTCGCTCTGGAGGTTTCATAACCTCCTGACCCATTACATTTCTGTACGTGCAATGAGTAAGGTGTCGTTTGCCACAAGGTAGCGAGGTAAGCGACAAATGATCGCCTGCTTGTATCTATGATGCGTCTGTATGTGCAATGGCTAAGGTGCCGTTTGCCACAAGGTAACAGGCAAATGGCTGCCTGTGTGTTACTATAATGCGGTGCGTATAAAAAATGAAGTGTACGTTTAGGAGGTAAGATGCCTGGGGATACGCGTTTACAGAACAATGCATACAAGGGTAACATGGTTAGGGTTGGCCAGATTTTTAACACTGTACGCAAACCGTATATGACCGTATGTATGATCATTTCCCTGCTATGAATACCGTATATACACCGAGTACTTGCGCTTTAGGTGTGTTTTAGGAAGTAGTGACGTTCTTGAGTACGTGTACAAAACAGTGCAAAGAAAGGCAAGGCGGCAAAAGGGACAAGACGGCTCTAATGACAAAAGACGACCCTTGCCTTATGGGGCAACGTTGGGAGAAAAGGGGCAGAAGGAGAGCACTCAGCTGCTAGTTGGTCAAGTTGCAAATTCTCTAAGTTCCGTCGTGAAATGCATAGTATTGATGCTCTAGTGTCAATGTGGTGCCCTTACACTAGTCACACACACAAAGAGATAAGCACAGAAGTAATTGGCCAAACTTAATGATATCACTGGCTCACAGTAACGTACGTGGTGTATAGCTGCAGCCAGTGTGATGTATAGACTGGCCGAATTTAATGGTGTCACTGGCTCACGCTAACATACGTAATGTATAGCCGCAGCCGGTGTGATGTATAGCTGCAGCCAGTAGTAAGGTTACACACAGCTTGAGCTACAACTATACGTACTGTATAGCCGCAGCCGGTGTAATGTATAGCTGCAGCCAGTAGTAAGGTTACACACAGCTTGAGCTACAACTATACGTAATGTATAGCCGCAGCCGGTGTAATGTATAGCCGCAGCCGGTGTGATGGATAGCTGCAGCCAGTAGTAAGGTTACACACAGCTTGAGCTACAAGTATAAGTAATGTATAGCCGCAGCCGGTGTGATGTATAGCTGCAGCCAGTAATATTAATGAGGTTATACGAAGCTTGAGCCACAGCTGTAACCCTAGCATTGTTTTTTCACTGTCCCTCCAACCCCACCATTCCACGCAGGTCAGTGTAGAAGCTGGGCTAGACGCTCCTCCTCCTAATTTGAGAGGGGGAGAGCTGAAGCTGGTGTTACACTTTTCAGTGGACGTGGTCAAAGGTATGATCCAAGGATACAACAACCGCAATATTTATAGCACAGCCATGCCAATGGTTATAGAGCAGGCACAAATTGGAGAAGTATTAGAGGCTACGTATTTTTTTTACATGTGTCAAGGCAATGTACCGTTATCGCCTAGGCTGACACTGCTTCTTTTATGGATGCTTTTTGGGCGTGTGCTCTTCCAGGGCCTTTAACCCTACAATTGTCTGGGTGCAAGGCTTCTGGCTTCCACACAAATGACCAGCACGTTATTTCCACAGAACCCATTATCTCAAATTATGCAAGGAGTGTTGAAACCCTGTGTGATTGGCTTGCGTGCATGCAATGCAGTTTGTGAAAAACCGAAGACGTGTTTGTAACGTTCCTCTGTGCTGCAGCACTACTGGTCGACAACAGCTTTGTCGGCAGCTGCAACATTGTGTCACAGCAGCATCAAAATTGTGCTTGTAACATTCCTCTGTGCTGCAGCACTGCTGGTCGACAACAGCTTTGTCGGCAGCTGCAACATTGTGTGGCAGCAGCATCAAAATTGTGTTTGTAACATTCCTGTGCTGCAGCACTGCTGGTCGACAACAGCTTTGTCGGCAGCTGCAACATTGTGTGGCAGCAGCAGCAGCGTCCTGACAAGTCTGGAAAATCGGATCGCAACCATAGGGTGAGTTTGGGGGCTTGCCTTTAAGGGTCAGACAGGCAGAGAGACAGCTGGCAAAAATAGACTGGGAGAGGGGCTAGTTGAACTGGTATGCCATGCTAACATGGCAACTTGCAAAGTACAAGAAGGCTGGCACCAAGGAGGGTGCCTCCAGTTCGCACGTGTTGTTGCCTCTGTTATGTTTTCATTAAAGCGCAGCATGTAGTTGCTAAAGATGCAAGCCGTTCCTTCTTGCATTCCCATATTTTAACCATTTCAACCACTGTACCCTAACACTGCCAACAAGCGGTTGGAACGTAGCACAAACGCCTGGCAAGGATTCTAAATGCTGACGACCATTTACATAACATTTATCAAGGGTGTCACACGAAAGGGGATAACTCAGATACCTAAAAGTTCTTGACGAATTGGGGGTGCAAAGTAGGGGGGACTAAAGTTGTTTGTGAAAGAAAATCCCCGCACCTTGCCTGCTCAAGCATCATGTAGCGTTTCTTACTCGTGGTGAGAATAATGTTCTCGTCCAACTCTACCTCATGTGATGTAGCCTGATTGAGGCACCTGCACCTGCAAGTATTGGTATCTGATTTTCAGTATTAATCCATTGAACATATGCACTGCTGCCAAGGCCTCGGGCCAAGGCCTTGTGCCAAGCCTCGGCCGGCGCGAGGCGTCAAACCAGTTCTTATTCCTTTGTAAGATAAAATAGCCTCATCCCGTTTGCTCCACAGCCAGACTACAAGGCAATCAAGCAATGAGTCCCTTGTGAATAAAGACAGCCTCATCTTTTTTGTGTCACAGCCAGCACGAGGCGCTTCTTACTCTTTTATGAATTGAAGTAGCCTCATCCCGTTTGCCTCACAGCCAGACTATGAGGCAACCAAGCACTTTATTATATCCTAAATGAACAAACACTAAATTTTACCCCACTTGCCTCACAGCCTGCTCGAGGCATCTACATTTGGTGGACTGGTTGTAACAAGCTCACGCTCTCCTACTTAGATGATACTGCGCCACCATTGAAGCCCGTAGATCTCTCTCAGGAGCCCCCTGTCCTAGCTCCTCCCACACCAACCGGTCGAGCACGCACTCCTACAAAGAGCTCAGGCAAGTGTGTTGCTCTGTGTCCTGTGCTTACTGACACACACACACACGCACACACACACACATACATAAACACACTCACACTCATACACACACACATACATAAACACACGCTCACACTCATACACATGCATACACACATAAGACACGACAACACACACAGGCAAAGCTGCAGCGGCTGCAGCGGCTGCAGCGGCTGCTGCGGCCGAGAAGCAGAGGCAGATCGCTGCTGCCAAAGAGGTGGAGCAGAGCAAGTGAGTGGTGTGTGTCTGTATGCGCTTGTGAACGTTTGATCAATACATAGCTGCGCGTGACACTGGCGTTAGGTAGAGAGAATTGTTTAAAATGCATATTGCTAGTGCGGGAGGTAGGTTAACGCGCCTCTGACTCATAACTACTGAAGCTTGCAATTTGCAATCGTGTTCTAGTCGTGCTTAACTGCTGCAGGTAAGCTGCAATGTTCTTTGCAGACCACTAACCTCCCCTTGCAAACATTATCTTCGATTTCTAAACGCACATCAAGAATCATGTTATATTAACAACCTGCCCGAGTATCTTGGTCCTTAATCACAGGGTTCCATGTGTTTTGTCCTCCCCCAATCAAAGGGCCAGGAGGCTTCCGCAAACACATCACCTCACCTTGCTCCATGTGGTTGCAATTTAGTGATTTACCTATCGCCTCAATCGATCAACCAACACCCCATCGCCATAGCTACCCTAATGATTCTAGAAAATGGTGTGTGTGCTTGCTCTCACCCTCGACGAGCCATGCTTCTTTTATACTGCTGTGTTTCCGCAGTATGGCTGCAGTGCACGTGCTCCCTCTCACTGAGCCATGGTTCTTGATCAATCAAAGTGCCTACTCTCAAATGCGCTGTATTGCTCACAACATGAGATTTTATTCCTGCAGTTGCTATATTCTGCGCTATCATGCCACACGCAGGATGTCTGTGGTGCGCTGCTCCCCCTCGAAGGGCTGGCTGCTGCCCATGGGCATCACTAGCAGCTGTGTGTCTGAGAATGGGAAGATGCTGGCCTTCGGCATGGATGACGGCACTATATTAGTTTGGGATGACCATTTTGGTAGGTGACGTGACAAGTAGGGTCGGCCGTAGCCATATACGATAGTATATTTGAGCATTTCTATGCCAAACATTATGTGTGTGTACGCCGTATACATGTGGCTCTGGCCAATTCTAGCAATGAGTCTGGCGCACGGTACGTACAGATAGGGCCATGTTTGATAGCCACTGTTGCTCACGCATTTGCAAACCCTGTCACGCCTTGCTAAACCACTCACGGCTCACATCTGCACCAAAGCACCTAGCTAATCCAAACACAACTTGCATTTGCACCAAAGCACCTAGCTAATTCACTCACGACTCGTGTCTGCACCATAAGTACCTAGCTAATCCAAACACAACTTGCGTCTGCACCAAAGCACCTAGCTAATCCACTCACGACTCGTGTCTGCACCAAAGCACCTAGCTAATCCACTCACGACTCGTGTCTGCACCAAAAGTACCTAGCTAACCCACTCACGACTCGCGTCTGCACCAAAATTACTAGCTAACCCACTCACGACTCGCGTCTGCACCAAAATTACTAGCTAACCCACTCACGACTCGCGTCTGCACCCAAAGTACCTCGCTGACCCACTTACAAATGGCATCTGCACCAAAGTACCTCGCTAACCCACTCACGACTGGTATCTGTTCCAAGTGTACAGAGATGAAACAACATGCGGATCTCAAACAATAGATTTGAAAAGACCGATGCAAGGAATTTGAACCCATTGTCAACTATTACTGATCCACTGATCCTGGAAGTCTGTTAGGACGGCAATTTAGCCGGGGGAAGGATATGAATGGATGGATGGCTATTGAAGGGTGTGCTTCCAGAATAAAAGCTTGTGCAGCTACATTATAACTGATCGTGTGCTCATACCAAGTATACAATCACAAACACACGCAGGTGGGCACACAAAAATCCTGCCACGCATGCCAGCAGCTGTCAGTGCCGTTGCTTTTGTGAACGGCGCTTTCAACCTGATCTTTGCCACGAGCCTTGACGGGTGCGTGCCATCTGTGCTTTGTGCATGTACGTGGGCGTGTGTGTAGTTCAATTCCATGTTATTTGTATCCATCATGTTCAAACAAGTACACATGAGCGTGGGGTGACTATGTTTGTGCTCAGGAATCACACTGTCAAAGTTTCGTGTTAAATTATATGCATATACCTCCATGCAGGTCAGTCTACCTAGCAGACTTGAACAGGCCTGAGGACTCACACTTGAGTCGGACAAAATTGCCCCATGTTGCTGTTGAGGTAAGAAGTAAGAAGCAGGTGGACAAAAATTCAATATTCAGCCTTTAACAGGTACGACTCAGAAGACAGGCTGAACAGGATTCCTCCGCTATCTTTTAGTTAAGCAGTGGCTCCAATTCTTATGGCGTAACATGGAGCGCCGGCGGTTCTTCGCAGTCCGGAAAGCCTAAGACTCTCTCCGGCTGTTCGCATTAGAAGCATCAACCTGTCTGTATTGCTCACGTTTAATTGCACTTTTTTTATAGCAAAACACCCTCACATACATGCTAGGTATCAACCTGTCTGTATTGCTCACGTTTGTTTGCACTTCTTTCATAGCAGGACGCGCTCAAATACATGCTAGGTATCAACCTGTCTGTATTTCTCACGTTTGTTTGCACTTTTTTTATAGCAAAACGCCCTCACATACATGCTAGGTATCAACCTGTCTGTATTGCTCACGTTTGTTTGCACTTCTTTCATAGCAGGACGCGCTCAAATACATGCTTAGCCCCTGTTTGGTCTTTTGCTTGTGCAATTTAAAAGGTTATTGCTTAACAGTTGCCTTTTGCCTTTGCCAAGTTGCAAGCATTGCTTTTCAGCATGCAATCTATGAAGACACGAAGACAGCCACACGATTCCTGTGCAGACGTACTGATCACATCTCCTTATCAAAAAACGTGCCATCCAGATATACTTCCTCCCCAACGACCCCTTTGCCATTTGCGTATGCCCCGGCAACGAAGAGCACCACCCCCGCCTGATCTGGTTCAACATGCAAGACGAGAAGCTCATTGCAGAGCTGAGCGGCAAAACAGAGAGTGGCTTTGGAAGGGCAGGCCTGGCAGGGCTTCCAGGGACAGGCAGCAATGTTAGCACAAGTGGGTTACTGCTTGCACGTAAAGTCCACAGCTGTCAATTTAGAAAGTGGGTGTGTAAGCAGGAAACAGAGCGTGAGCCATTGTGAAATCGTACGCCAAATGTGGTCTCATGTGTATGGCTATATAGTTGCTACGAGGAAGCAGACGGCATGCAAGTACAGGCTGCAGATGCTTATGAATGAGCATAAGCGACAGTCAGGACTACAAGAGTCAAACGTGACTAGCCCAAACTGCGCTGACGTAGTGGCTTGTGCTGACGTAGCACTTGTACCTGGCCAGGGGGTTGATCTGACCACAATCAAACCTCCATGCCTTCCAGGCACCTGTTTGTCCATTATCTTATTCACATTCCTACCATTCCCCCTAAAAACTGTTTTTTGTGCAGATGAATGCTTGCCAAGGCAGTCTATGCCCAGTGAAGCAGCAGCACCACCACCACCCATAGCTCTCCCCCCTATAGTACCAGCGACCCCCACAGGCCCTCGGCCGCCACTCCCTAGCTCAGGTTTGTGTTGCGGTTGGGCGGGGATGTGTGTATGTATGAGTATGTCAGTGTGTGTGCACGTGTGTGTGATCCGGTAATTTATGGCCAGAATCCCCTTCTGATGAATAGGCAGCTCCGTGTCCTCAACCAGTCCTTTGTGATTCGTTGATGCAGCAATTCATTGATAAGTATCAGCAACTGCAGGAGAAGCACGCCTTTTCAAAAACGACAATCTTCTCAAATTTGACCCTTGTATTCTTAGGCGCCAGTAATGCTAGCCCACACACACACACCACCACACCATCCCAGCAAGGAGCAGCAGCAGGAGCAGCAGCAGCAGCAGGCCCTGTTAGTGCTGCACCTGGCATTGAGCAGGAATGCAGCAGCAGCAGCCTGCCCCCTCCTCCTCCCACCAACAACATCCCAAAGGAGCTACAGCAGCTGCAGTATCGATCACTGCTGTGGCCGCGCACGTCCTTTCGAGATTCTTACGTTGTCGCGGGGGGGCCCACTCCTGAGTCTGCTAGAGCCCATTTGGGCTTTCGGTGAGTGCCTGGTAGCTGGAGATTTTACTTGGACGTGACTGTCTTGTAAACAATGTGCACAATGTCAACCACACATCATATTTGACGATTTTAGCACAAGCATCCATCAAGATGAACCTCTCGTAGATTTTTACAAAGCAGTAGTGTGAGAGCAATGCACCACTCAAGGCGAAGGATGACCTCTTCATTGCTCGAACCATCTGGAACGCAGAACACATCTCGTGCAGACCAGAGATCTCGTGCAGCCATCTGGAACACAGAACACTTATCGTGCAGAACACATTGCTCAAACCATCTGAAACGCAGAACACATCTCGTGCAGACCAGAGATCTCGTGCAGCCATCTGGAACACAGAACACTTATCGTGCAGAACACATTGCTCAAACCATCTGGAACGCAGAACACATCTCGTGCAGACCAGAGATCTTGTGCGGACCGTCTGGAACACAGAACACATTTTGTGCAGGACGCGTTGCTCGAACCATCTGGAACGCAGAACACATCTCGTGCAGACCAGAGATCTCGTGCAGATTGTCTGGAACACAGAACATATTTCGTGCAGGACGCGATGCTCAAACCATCTGGGACGCAGAACACATCTCCTTTTTGTTTCTTTTCATCCTGGTCCTGTTTAAAGTACAAACCTTTCCAGAATTGAGCATCCCTCTGCCCTCTGGTGTTTGTGCTCACAGGCCGGGAAAGGAGGAGGTGCCTTGAGGTGCTCATCTGTTTCTGTACAGGTTAATTAGACACTAACATACATTCCTAAAAATGAGCATCCCTCTACCTTCTGGTGCTTCATGCACACAGGCCGGGAGAGAAGGAGGTGCCTCGAGATGCTCACCTGTATTTGTTTAAGATAGACGCCATCGCCAGGATGATGCTGCCTGAAGAAATGGCATCCAGCGCCAGCAAGAACTTGCTAGACAGGATGCTTGCCGACCTCGATCCGCCTACCAAGCGCAGGTGCGTCCCCAATTAGCTTTAGTATGGTGCTGAATACATGTGTGAGGTTGGGGTGGGGGGTGAGGGTGATTGAGTTGCTCAATGGATGCCATCAGGACATGCTGGATTCAATAATGCTTTTCGGGCATGCTTAAGCAACTGCAAACCCTTTTCGTGGTCCTAATTCCTCCGAAAAATTCTATTGGTAGTCTTTCATAAGAACAATGCTATTGATAGTCTTTCGTAAGGACAATGCTATTGATAGTCTCTCGTAAGGACAATGCTATTGATAGTCTCTCGTAAGGACAATGCTATTGATAGTCTTTCGGAAGGACAATGCTATTGATAGTCTTTCGTAAGGAAACAAATAGAGTGCCTGGGTATACCCATCGCAGTGCTGACACCTGCTGCTTAAGCACGCAACCACACCCTTTGTACGTGCTCATCCAATGACACGTAATAACATGTACAACACGCCTAGGTCCTACCTGAAACACATCTTTCTGGAACTTTAACACGATTACCCAATTGTTTGCACTGCCACGATACAGGTCACGCGTGAAGATGGGCGTCGAAGACCCGGATGCTCCAAAGCCACCCCCCTCTGCATTGCGCAAGGCAGGGGAGCTACCTAGCCTGGCAGAGCCCACAAACGATGGGGAGTCTGTAGGGGGCAGACGGCACATCAAGTTCAATGAGGCTGACCTGGAGGGGCTTTTGAATGAGGAGCACGGCTCAGGTGTGTTTGTGTGTGTGTTTGAGTGTGTGTGTGTGAGTGTGTGAATGCAATTAACATTCATTTGCTATGGACTTCTGTGCTTATGCACGTATATGTGCATGAGCACGCGTGTGTGAGCACATTTCAGGGTGTGCAATGTGTCCTCGTTCATTTCTTGTATCAAACCGTCGTTTTTCTGTTCCTGCACTGCCAAATGTAGAGTGATGCTGGTGAGTTGCAACCCTGCGCAAAAATTACTTCCATCATCTTTTGCGATTTTGTTTGTGCATAGGCAAGCTGTTCAAGAAGGAAACACGCAGCGGGGGCTTCAGCGATGGTAGATCTAAGCAGCCCGCTGACTTGGGAAAGCTGGACCTTTCCAAGTTTGGTGTTGTGCCCAAGAACACGGCCAACTTGCCTTCGTACATGCAGGTGTGCTTGCCTTCATACATGCAGGTGTGCTTGAGCAAATAGGAGTGCTTCTGTTGTTGCTCACGTTTACGTGAAGGTTGCGCTGTGAGGATTTGTGTTAGCAGCTACAGTCTTTCTTGTTGTAGATTGCTCTTTTCGTCTGGGGCTAATCCAAGTGCAGTTGCGTTTGAAGTTGCACACATTTGATTGTAAATACGTGGATGAATACAAGGAAATTAAGTTTAATAAACCCGTCGATTTATCACAATGACAAAGCTCGCACAGTTGCTTGTACCCATGGTATACCCTAATCATACAAGTTCACATAAAATACATGTGTGTTCACACAGGAGAACCCTATAGGAGCCCTATAGGAGTCCAATAAGAGTGTTCCCCTATCTGGACACCACACCAAACCCCTTGCGCGCATACACCCTGACTGAGAAGAGGCTCCTGTGTTATCTCTCATCATCTTTGTGCATTTATGTGCGCACGTAGGAGCGCCCCAGTTCCCCTCCCTGGCACCACACCAACCCCCTTGTGCGCATACACCCTGACTGGGAATATGCTCCTGTGTTATCTCTCATCATCTTTGTGCATTTATGTGCGCACGTAAAAGCGCCCCACTTCCCCTCCCTGGCACCACA
>Ga0307948_1002007_pt1:0-7500 | contig 14679 bp, 14 predicted proteins | sample OrgLakmetagen280_FD_201824 | JGI IMG/M metagenome (GOLD analysis project Ga0307948, IMG submission 201824) | Saline water microbial communities from Organic Lake, Antarctica - #280 | ecosystem: Environmental > Aquatic > Non-marine Saline and Alkaline > Saline | place: Antarctica: Organic...
GAGACAGAGAGAGAGAGAGAGAGAGAGAGACAGACAGAGAGAGAGAGAGATAGATAGAGAGAGAGAGATTTAGAAATCTACCAAAGGTGGCTCCTATTCCTCAATGAATGTGAGGAGTCGGTCAATACTGCCTGCGTAGCTTTTTTATGGCATGTGTTTGCGCGTGTGTGTTTGTGTGTGTATGCATATGCACGCGTGTGCATTAGCGCGTGCGTGGTGCATGTGTTTGTGTGTGTGTGCGTGTGTGTGTTTTCAATTCAACCCACCACAAGGTACAGTACCGAGAGTGCTGGCGAGCATCCAACCCCTCCTTCCAAAACACGCGACAGCTGGGAATCCCTGAGAACGAAGTTTAGTTTAGTTTAGTTTAGTTTGGATTACAAAGGCCTCCAGCCTGGCATGGCTGCTCAACCTATAGGTCCCAACAAGTAAATCAATCAAAAATCCCTGAGAACGAAGAGTTCAGACAAGATCAGGATAGGGTGTGCTATCCGGAGATGAAGTCGGAAAGAGCAGGGTGCGCACATCACGCAATTAAAGCAGTGGAGGAGGATGCATAAATATTATGCAGCTGAGTGTCCTTGGGAGTGAAAAAGTTTAAAATGGCAATGTAAATAGAAGGTACAAGGCTTCCTTCAATTCTGTGACAGCATCCGAAAAGGGAAATGGTATTGAGCGTGAGACATTTTATCTATTGTAAGAGAGCCTTCTTGCTTTCAGCATGCATTCTACTCTCGTGTCTTCTGATATGCTTAGACATTTGGAGGTAGTTAGATATTTGGAGGTGCTTAGCAGTAGAGGTAGTGAAATGGCTATCGAAATGTGTCAACTACCTAACACACAGGAGGACTCTCAACATTTGGCCAATATTTTATACGACTGAATTTCAACCTGGTTGATGAGTTCATTCTTGGCAAAACCATGGCAACAAAGATTTTGCTGCTACGATGTACTCACCCCCCCCCAAATTTACAACTAACATTGTCGTATCTACATTTACAACTAACATTGTCGTATCTGTCGCATGGAATGTAGCCATGGCATGCAAACAGATGATCAAGCATAACAAATATCGCAGCTGCGTATCTTTTTTGCGCCAGCGTGGTTTGCTTGCACACCTGATATTGCCGCATCTGTTGCATGGAGCCTTGCCGTGGCATGCACACAGTAACAGAAAACCATTGACTACAAAAATTGCAGCTGCGTGCCTCTTTGCTTGCACACCTGACTGATATTGCCGCATCTGTTGCATGGAGCGTAGCCGTGGCATGCACACAGAAAACAGAAAACCATTGACTACAAAAATTGCAGCTGCGTGCCTCTTTGCTTGCACACCTGACTGATATTGCCGTATCTGTTGCATGGAGCCTTGCCGTGGCATGCACACAGAAAACCATTCACTACAAAAATTGCAGCTGCGTGCCTCTTTGCTTGCACACCTGACTGATATTGCCGCATCTGTTGCATGGAGCCTTGCCGTGGCATGCACACAGAAACAGAAAACCATTGACTACAAAAATTGCAGCTGCGTGCCTCTTTGCTTGCACACCTGACTGATATTGCCGTATCTGTTGCATGGAGCCTTGCCGTGGCATGCACACAGAAAACCATTGACTACAAAAATTGCAGCTGCGTGCCTCTTTGCTTGCACACCTGACTGATATTGCCGTATCTGTTGCATGGAGCCTTGCCGTGGCATGCACACAGAAAACCATTGACTACAAAAATTGCAGCTGCGTGCCTCTTTGCTTGCACACCTGACTGATATTGCCGCATCTGTTGCATGGAGCGTAGCCGTGGCATGCACACAGAAAACCATTTACTACAAAAATTGCAGCTGCGTGCCTCTTTGCTTGCACACCTGACTGATATTGCCGCATCTGTTGCATGGAGCGTAGCCGTGGCATGCACACAGAAAACCATTGGCTACAAAAATTGCAGCTGCGTGCCTCTTTGCTTGCACACCTGATATTGCCGTATCTGTTGCATGGAGCGTAGCCGTGGCGTGCATACAGGATCTCATTAATGGCGGAGATGACTTCGCAAGGGAATGCCTTGAACAAGCCTGAGGGAGTGCACGAACAATGAACCTTGTCAAGAAAGTGCCTAAGGTCTACTTCAGTACCAGTGTGCTACAGTTTTGTTATACCTGTTGTTTGGTATGATGTTTGGTATAATGTTTGGTACGTATTACGCTCTTTGGTGTGTATGAGTCCATGTACATTGAACATTGTACATTGGTGTTCATGTGGTACATTGTGCATTGTTCACATACACTGTACATTGATCACTGTGCATCGAACACTGTACATTACATTGTACATTGTTCATGTGGTACATTGTACATTGGTATTCATGTGGTGCATTGTACATTGTTCACGTGCACTGTACATTGATCACTGTGCATCAAACACTGTACATTGATCACTGTGCATCGAACACTGTACATTACATTGTACATTGTTCATGTGGTGCATTGTACATTGGTATTCATGTGGTGCATTGTACATTGTTCACGTACACTGCACATTGATCACTGTGCATCAGACACTGTACATTACATTGTACTTTGTTCATGTGGTACATTGTACATTGGTATTCATGTGGTGCATTGTACATTGTTCACGTACACTGCACATTGATCACTGTGCATCGAACACTGTGAATTACATTGTACATTATTCATGTGGTACATTGTACATTGTACATATAGGTATTCATGTGAGTTTTTCCTTAATTGTATCCTGTAGTGCGTTTGTAACAGCTTTTTCTTTAAAGTGCAACTACATCAATTAAACGTCCAGACTAAAATTTGAATTGCCCACAGAAAAGGCCACAGAAGAAAGGATGGTTGCAAACTCATATCGTTTGTATCGTATGTAACAGAAGAGCCAATCTCAATGCCGACAGTGCCAAAGTGTTAGGTCCTATGCTGTGCCTATAGTAAGCAAGCACCCGACAAGTCAGGGTCATTCCTTGTTGAAACCTGGATTCATACTCATGACTCATGACTTCAGTGCGAGACCTCCTTGTTTTACATACACGCACATACATACGCATATATACAAACATACACACACACGCGCACGCACGCGCACACACACACAAACCTGAAGGAAGCTGGAGGAAGTTGCCAGCCGATTCCATGGCGCATAAGCTGTCCGAGATGGTCTTGGCGCTCATGGCTAAGGAACCATCGACTGCAGGATCAGAAGCTGCTGCTGCTGCTGCTGCTGTAGAAGCAGAAGCAGCAGCTGTGGCAGATTCCTGCCAGCTTCCCAGCCTACTCATGATCAGGTCCCTGTTGTGCAGTGAACACACATGTTGTGCAGTGAACACCCATGTTGTGCAGTGAGCACACATGTTGTGCAGTGAACACACATGTTGTGCAGTGAACACACATGTTGCGCAGTGAGCACACATGTTGTGCAGTGAACACACATGTTGTGCAGTGAACACATATGTTGTGCAGTGAACACACATGTTGTGCAGTGAACACACATGTTGTACAGCGAACACACATGTGCAGTGAACACACATGTTGTGCAGTGAACATACATGTTGTGCAGTGAACACACATGTGCAGTGAACACACATGTGCAGTGAACACACATGTTGTGCAGTGAACACACATGTTGTGCAGTGAACACACATGTTGTGCAGTGAACACACATGTTGTGCAGTGAACACACATGTTGTGCAGTTAAAACACATGGTTCGGGTTGGCCAGAACCGTATATATATATATATATATATATATATATATATACATCGTATATGACCGTATACTTAATGATTTTCTGTAATGTTTGTATACACCGTGTATGCAACGTATATATATGGTTATGGCCAGCCTTACACATGGTATAGCTGTAACACACGTGTGAGGGTAAATAAATGGTGTATATCAATTCGCTTTGACACAGCATTTGAAGCACACATACACCGTACATTGTACGTAGGTGAGCACTAGTTTCATCTACACACGTGAGGGGCGTTTGCTATGACAAGGTGTTGTCATATATGCATAAATGCACATGCATACTGAGTCATTTGCAAATCATGGCCGCGGCATTTTTTGCATTGTGTGTCAGGCTCTGCAGAATTTGAATTTGATTAGCACAAGCTGAAATGGATTTACGCACCTGATCTCAGCAGCCGGTGCGTCCAAGCGCTCAAGAGACCATGTGCGCTGAATGAAAAGATATACGTACCTGATCTCATCTGTCAGTGCGTCCAAGCGCTCAAGAGACCATGTGCGCTGAAATGGAATTACGCACCTGATCTCAGCTGTCAGTGCGTCCAAGCGCTCAAGAGACCATGTGCGCTGAATCTAAATATATATGCACCTGATCTCAGCTGTCAGTGCGTCCAAGCGCTCAAGAGACCATGTGCACTGAATTTAAATATAGACGCACCTGATCTCATCTGTCAGTGCGTCTAAGCGCTTAAGAGACCATGTGCGCTGAATTGAAATATATACGTACCTGATCTCAGCTGTCAGTGCGTCCAAGCGCTCCAGCGACCATGTGCTGCCCCCAGCATGACTGGAGAGCCTGCGCTTGGCAACAAAGTTTTGGTTTGGCAATACTGAAGAGCCTGCGCTTGGCATTACAATTTTGGCTTGGCATGGCTGAAGAGCCTGGCAAGAATGGTTACATCGGTTTGGCATGACTGAAAAGCCTGGCATTAATGGTTAAATTGGTTTGGCATGACTGCCATTATTGGTTAAATTGGTTGGCATGGCTGAAGAGCCTGGCAAGAATGGTCAAATTGGTTTGGCATGACTGCCATTAATGGTTCAATTGATTTGGTATGACTGAAGAGCCTGGCATGAATGATTTAATCAGTTTGGCATGACTGAAGAGCCTGTGTTGGCATCAAATAGCATAATTTTAGACACAAATAGATGTGGATACAGCAGAATTTAAAAACGCGTTGGTAAGGGCGTCTAGTTGCTTGGTGCTAGCTTAAGCATGACAGCCTGCATGGAACTGAAATGCGTGTGGCATGGGGGGAAAAAGGCGTAAAAGACACTGCCCACATTAATAAAGGAAAGCAGAGTAGGCGCACGTATGCACACGACCACGTGTAGTGTAACGTGCAATATAAAAATATATAATGATTTAAATTTCAATACACACGGTCACGTGCGGTGTAACGTGCAACAAAAAAATCAATAATGTAAAAGAACAATAGATACGGTCTCGTGTAATGCAACGTGCAATATATAACTATAACTATATATATGTGTATATATGTATACAATGTTACATATACCAATGTTAAATATATTGAATGTTACATATATGTGAATTCTACATGCAGGTACGAGCATGCACGCTGAGGTGCTGGAGACATTGCCCCTCTGCCGCAGACAAGGCAACTAAGGCTACAACATGATGGCATTATTAGGCAGGACAAATTTGATTATTGTCCTTAGAGACGGGAAGATGCAACTGGATCATTGAATGTGTTGCACATTCTTGGTTTGGCCAGAACTGTATATATCTGCACCGTATTATACGGTCCGTATATGACATAAATTTGGTGATTTCCCTGCCAAAATTCCGTTTATATACACCGTATACATATATATATATATATGGTATATATATGGTTCTGGCCAACCCTACGCATTTTGATGCGAGGAAAGTACAAAATACACATTTAACTGCTGCACATTCTGCTGCAAGGAGGTTGCTGGGTTCAGTGAGCAGCATTTTGAGCTGAGGAGTAATTTGAGCTGAGCAGCACTTAGCTCCAGTTCTTGCAGTGAAAAGTGAAGCAAGCTAATGTATCTTACTTCCTTGTGGAGAAGTCTGCCACCATCTCACGATGCAAAACCAAAAATTGTTCAGGAGCTTTCTGGCCTTAGTCCTTGCAAATACTAGGATGCAGCTGCAACAACAAGCAGCTGCCACTCTTTCTAGCATGGGTCGTTTGAGTACAGTCCAACGCATCCTGTCAAAAAATTTGGAATCCACAAACACACTTTTCTGCTGCATTGACTCTACACGCACCTCATAACCTGCGGCTATACCTCCACGCCTTGATACTCGTTTAAAGCTACACACACACACACACACATACACACACACACATACACACATACATACACACATATTCACACACACACACACAACACACACACAGCACACGCACACACACGCGCACAGACCTCAGCTCAGGCATTGCTTGCAAGACTTCCACCATCTCAGGGTGCACTTCAAGGGCCGCCTCCTCCTCCAGCGCAATCAGCATGCATGCCTGTGTCATGTGCAGCACTTGGACCCAGTGATGCAAAGAATCGTATCACTCACATCTCACATCCAATCGTATTCCTTGCCCCACGCAACAACAGAGTGTTACGTGCAGCACTTGGACCCAGTGATGCAAAGAATTGTATAACTCACATCCAATCGTATCCCTTGCCCCACGCAACAATAGAGTGTTACGTGCAGCACTTGGACTCAGTGATGCAAAGAATTGTATAACTCACATCCAATCGTATCCCTTGTCCCACGCAACAACAGAGTGTTACGTGCAGCACTTGGACCCAGTGATGCAAAGAATTGACATCTAATCGACAACGCTTTCACCAGCCATGCAACAGCCCTGGGGCGCAACATGATCAACTTGAGTTCAGTGTGAGTTCTGTGTGAGTTCTGTGTGGGTTCTGTGTGGGTCCCAACATGATCAACTTGAGCTCTGTGTCAGCCTGCTATACTCCTCTGACTTGTTGCTGCATGCTCGCCTGTGTCAGCCTGCTACTCCTCTTACTTGCTGCATGCATGCCTGGGAGAAAGGAACAGTGACAGGGATAGAGCAGCATTGCTCTTAAGCAGCCCCCCTTGTAGTGAAGCTATTTTCTTTTTATATGCTGCATTATTTGCATCTCCATTCAATCCTCTGTATGCTTCATTTAACCACCGTGGCATGAGAAACGGCCCCCTTTTGTAGTGAAACTATTTTTTACATGCTGCGTTATTGAACTCCTTTCAATCCTTTGTATGCAACATTTAACCACCGTGGCATGAGAAACGGCCCCCTTTTGTAGTAATCCTCTCCTTTGTGTGCTGCTTCATTCCCTTTTCATCCTCTATATGCAGCAAGTAATCACTGTGGTGGAGGAATCTTACGGTGCTCAGTACTAAAAGAAATGGCACCTTCTCCTTACTTTCCATGTAGGGAGTGTATTTTTGATGATTATTTTCGTCTTGTACTTTTGAATTTTTAACAGCACAAAGCAGCGAGGTCAACACTCAGAGTAGGAACCAGGCAATAATGCAGAGCAGTTGTCAGAGTTATTACATGCCGTAAGTTAATCGAGCTTTTAATGCTAGTAGAAATCAACTGAGATATAAAGCAGTAAGGTCAGCAATGTGCGTGGGAGGTGGAAAGAATGCAGAGCAGTTGTCAGAGTTATTACTTGCCGTGAGCGAATCAAATTTTTAATGCTAGTAGAAATCAACTGAGATATAAAGCATTAAGGTCAGT
>Ga0307948_1002007_pt1:12500-14679 | contig 14679 bp, 14 predicted proteins | sample OrgLakmetagen280_FD_201824 | JGI IMG/M metagenome (GOLD analysis project Ga0307948, IMG submission 201824) | Saline water microbial communities from Organic Lake, Antarctica - #280 | ecosystem: Environmental > Aquatic > Non-marine Saline and Alkaline > Saline | place: Antarctica...
ACGATCATGATATCAATCCACTTGACTAAATGGAGGCAGTTATTGGCAAGTACACTGTAGCCTTGAATTAAGTATCACAAAACAGCTGGTTGTATCTTAGATGCTTTGCAGCCAAGCATGGGCAACACAAAAGATATTGCAGTCTGTAGAAATCGTGTGGCACATGTGGCTGCCTTCAAACCTAGATCAGACACTCAAGGCTGCCTTTCAACCTAGATCAGACGCGCATGGCTGCTTTCAACCTAGATCAAACGCTCATGGCTGCTTTCAACCTAGATCAAACGCTCATGGCTGCTTTCAACCTAGATCAGACGCCCAAGGCTGCTTTCAACCTAGATCAGACGCTCATGGCTGCTTTCAACCTAGATCAGACGCTCATGGCTGCTTTCAACCTAGATCAAACGCTCATGGCTGCTTTCAACCTAGATTAGACGCCCAAGGCTGCCTTACAACTTACATCAGATGCCCAAGGCTGCCTTCAAACACCCTCTGATTAGGCATTCATGCATCCCAAGCATGTGATTGGTTGTATCAACACTAATAGGAGATGTAAATCAACGACTCCCGTGCCAATACATGGGATACCAAGGCTGTGCTTTTTGCATTCTGCGTATGTGTGTAAGTACCCAAAACTGGAGTGTTTCTTGTTTCAATCTGCCCGTCCCTTGCATATGCACGCAACGCAACTTCCAGCTACGTGCACACAATCAGAAACAAGCACACGCTAACACACACACACACAAATACTTACACGCGTGTACATGTACACACGTTCACACACACACACACACACACACACACACACACACACACACACACACACACACGCAAAAACAGGTGTGCACACTGCCCAGCATATGGCACGAACGAGTGATCTGGATCTAGCCTTGGCAGCTGAACTGCTAAGAAAGCAAGGCCACCACGTGGAGATGTCTTGCAATGCAGGTCGCTTCCTTTGCAATGTGAGATTTCGTATGTACTGAAACCTAAGAGCGCTGTTAGGGAGGCAGTGAAATGATCGTTCATGTGATGGAGCGCCCTCTGTGTGCTGTTGTAAAAGTTTTGACGTGTTATCCTGAGATTCCAGTCTGGACATTCGGAGTGTATATGTGTTGCTGCAGCTGTTGTTGCAGCTTGTGCCGCTTCCTTTGCAATGTGTGTTGCTTTCAATACTGGGTTAGGGAGTGCTGTAAGGCAGGCAGTGAAATGATCTGTCATGCAATGGAGGTTTGCAATTTGCAGGGATGTGTCATATGGTCATTTGGGACGTTCAATACGGTAAAATACGCGTTTTCATGCAATACGAAATATGCAATACGGATGCAATACGAAGAACGCTTTTTCATGCAATGGAGGTTTGCAATGTGTGTTGCTCTACATGCTGGGTTAGGGAGTGCTGTAAGGCAGGCAGTGAAATGATCCGTCATGCGATGGAGGGCCTTGTGCGTTGCTGTGCATTACAAGCCGTCTCCTTTGCAATGTGAGTTTTTGTGCTTACTCAAATCAAGGGGTGCGGTAAGGGACGTGTGTGAAATGATGCGTGGTGCAATAGGGAGCCCTCTGTATGCTGTTGTGCAGTTTAAATTGCTTCCTATACATACAATGAAAGATAGTGTACTGGGTTGTGCTGTTTAATTTTAGGCAATTGCATGATCTGTCATGCGGTGGGGGACCCTCTGCAAGCAGTTGTGCAGGAGTGGGTCTTCTACGCACACAGCGCACAAGACTGCAAATTTGATGCGATGTTTGTGTTGTTGCTGGAAAATGCAATCTAGGTACAAAATGGACATGCATGTACACACACATTTAAACACACACACACACACACACATTTACACACACGCAGCACGTACGTCATGCATTGTACACATGATAACAAAGCATTTTCAATGGAAATATGCACGTTGCAGTGGATCTACGCATGTGCACGTAATAACAAAGCATTTTCAATGGAAATATGCACGTTGCAGTGGATCTACGCATGTGCACATAATAACAAAGCATTTTCAATGGAAATATGCACGTTGCAGTGGATCTACGCATGTGCACATGATAACAAAGCATTTTCAATGGAAATATGCACGTTGCAGTGGATCTACGCATGTGCACATGATAACAAAGCATTTTCAATGGAAATATGCACGTTGCAGTGGATCTACGCATGCGCACATAATAACAA
>Ga0307948_1002009_pt1 | contig 14662 bp, 12 predicted proteins | sample OrgLakmetagen280_FD_201824 | JGI IMG/M metagenome (GOLD analysis project Ga0307948, IMG submission 201824) | Saline water microbial communities from Organic Lake, Antarctica - #280 | ecosystem: Environmental > Aquatic > Non-marine Saline and Alkaline > Saline | place: Antarctica: Organic Lake...
AAAGAGAGAGAGAGAGAAAGAGAGAGAGAGAGAGAGAGAGAGAGAGAGAGAGAAAGAGAGAGACGAAATAGTGTGTGTGTGTGAGAGAGAGAGAGAGAGAGAGAGAGAGAGAGAGAGAGAGAGAGAGACACACAGAGAGAGTGTGTGTGTATAGCACTCAGTAGGCACTCAGTAGGCACTCAGTAGGAACTCAGTAGGTTAGGTGCAATGCATGAGAAAATTAGCCCGCATTTATAAGCAATGTGTGAAGTCTGAGGCGCATCAGGGGTGACACCCGCATTCAATAAGCAGGTGACAGTGGAAATAATGGAGTTATGAAATACAAGAAGCATGACCTCTCGTACCTGCGTCTCCCAACATGAGCGGTCCATCCTTTATCAGGTTGAGCTGCACGTACAGAGGAGCAGCGATAAGGCAAGCTTTTAGATTGCATCGGCATCGGTCAGGAGCATTGGTGAGGTGGACACATGTGCACATTTGCTTACATTGCATATTGCAGGCGTGTCTGTCATGCTTAGCCGTGTGATGTGATGTGAGTGCCACATAGTCATGAGTCACTGCCATCAATGCTGTGTGATGCAGCTGACTCACAGGGTTGGTCCTCTCTTCTTCTTTCCTCCGTTCCCTCTCCCTGCGCTCGGCCTGCCTCCTCCGACTACCCTCTGTCTTGCCACACCTCACATTCACAGCTGTGTGTGTGTATGTGTATGTGAGAATATGTGTGCGAGCTTTCGCCCGTGTGGGCTTGCGATAGAATGTGCGTGTAAAAAGCGAGAATAAGCGTTATGAAGTATAAAGCGTGCTGAGTGAATGCGTAAGTGAGCGTGTTTGCGTGAAGCGCTTGTATGCAACGTGCGTGCACGCTTACACGTGCGTATGCGTGCATGCGTGTGTGTATGTATGAGTGTGTTTGTGCTCGTTTGTTGTATGTGTATGTATGTGTGTGTGACTGTGTGTGTAAATTCGTGTGTGTGAGTGTATGTGTGCGAGAGCTGCGTGTGTTTGCGAAAACATGTGCGTGCAAAAAGCGAGAATAAGCATCATAAAGCATGCTGAGTGAGTGCGTAAGTGAGCACGTATGCCTGAAGCGCGTGTATGCGACGTGCATGCACGCGTACGGGTGCGCGTGCGTGCATGCTCGTGTATGTATGAATGTGTTTGCGCTCGTTTCTGTGTGTGTGTGTGTGTGTGTGTGTGTGTGTGTGTGTGTGTGTGTGTGTGTGTGTGTGTGTGTGTGTGTGTGTGTGTGTGTGTGTGAGTGTGTGTATGAGTATGTGTGTGTGTGACAAACACGGCTTGACTCCTTGGCCTAATCATCATTCTCTACACCGCAAAGGGTTGACAGCAGTGCAAAACCAAACGAGCACCATGCAAGGTACAGGTGTGGGCAGAGGTGGCAACACAAAATCTGCAGAGTTTCGCACTTTTCACAATGCTGACACAAACACACAGGCAACAACTTCACCCACACTAACACGCACTTCCCTTTCCTCCCCCCCTGCACCCTTTGCCCTCCCCCCCTCCCACACACACAAGCTCGCACGCACACACACACATACACACACACACACGCACGCACGCACGCGCGCACGCACGCACGCACACACGCACGCATGCACACACACACACACACCACAGGGGGGCTGATGATCTGTAGATCATCAGGTGACACGACCAGCATGTTTTCCAGGAGCTTTGCCTGTCGCCTGCTCCTCCACATCATGACCAAGATGGCGATGCAGAGCAGCAGCACCGAGCCTATGACGGCCACCACCACAGCAATGAAAGCCTCCTGTGTGTGAATGTGCATGAGTTTGCTATTGTGTGCATGCATGTGCGTGAATGTGTGTGTGTGTGTTGTGCGTGTAGGGAGAAGTGTTTGTATGGTTCGAGCAGGGCTTTTTATGTAGATGTCTGAGAGTGGTTGAAAGAGGCGGCTTGTTTGTGCATGACGCACAACAAAGAGCGAGCAATCAGAGCAAGTATCAAACCAAAAGTATCAAACCAAAAGGTGTGAGCTTGGTTGATCTGGTCAAGATATTAGATATTAGAGGGACTGTCTCGTTGAGAAGCTTCTTACGGCCCTTGCACGTGAACACACTGTCAAAGGTCGAAACGAGGCAGAAGTATTTAGGATCAAGCTCACATGCTAGCCGCACTATACGAGCTGACATTTGTGATGCAAGCAACAACTCCAGGAGTGAAACCGGAATTCTTATAGCAGTGCCATGCCTAAGCACAAGTCTTGGTGCTTAGCATCTTGACAAATGTAAGTGGGAGCCTGTGTGGATGCGTGTTTGGTTGCATTGCTTGCAGCACAGCCCGCAGCTCATGAATTAAGTACTAGTGAACAGCCCGAGCAGAGCTGGCTGCGATGCAGACGATTCCCAAATTTTCAATCCTCGTGGAAAGGAGGTGGCAGCCTGTGTGAATCTCATATTGCAGCCTGTGTGAAACTCATACTGCAGCGCAATTGGAACTCGACGGATCTCCAACCCCTCGCGTTCCCTTTGCCTTGAGCACTCACCCTTTGCATGCTCATACTCCGTCACATTCGTTCCCTGCCTTTTTAAAACCAAAGCCTGTCTGTCACCACCAAGATGGCGTCTCTTGCTTCAAGCGCTCACCTTTTGTAGGCCGCCGATGTACTCTGTCTCACTCCCTTGGTCTTCTAGTGGGATAGGCATCACGATTGCTTTATTGGAAACATCCAGGGGAAGAGTGGCCTAGCACAGTTTGTGTTTGTGTTGAACTGAAAGGTTGAGCGTTTGGGAAAAGGGGGAAGCGTGGCCACGCAAAATGCGTGTTTAGCAGGTTAAAGTGCCAAAGAAAGGAGAGGGCAACAGACACACGGTCAAGAATCAATCGTATTGAAAAGACAGGACACCCGTGAGTTAGGAAACGTCGTAAATAAAGGGCTCAGACATCATGTCTCACACTTCTTTGTCAGCACAAGAAAGTGTGAGGCACATGGAAAGCAAATATGCCTGGTACCCTATTTCCTCAATCGAAGTGGGCTTTCTAATCCACTGCCCCCGCTTACTTTGCTCGCTGTACTACTAAGCGTTCAAGCATATCCTTGGGGTTCAGAAACAAGAGCAAGGCATGTGGAATAAGGTGCAAAACGCATCTTGAAGCAGCTTTCACTGGTCTCATAAATGGCTCATTTTCCCTTGAGACAGCAATTTTGTTGTGTCTGCCATGTTGTCTGTCCGTGATTATACTTCTCTCTGTTTCTTGTGACTGTTTGGTCCGTTCTGTCTCTTTCACACTTGTAAGTTACAAAACAATACCCACTAATCACTACAGCTGAAATGGCTCACCTCGATCACGCCTGACTGGATCTGCAAGAAAAATAGCAGGAAAGCAAAGCTGTCGTGAAGTGCCGCTGATGTTTGATTTGTGAACAGTATTGGCTTTTTTGCAATTTCCAGACAATTTCGTAGCCCAGACTTTTGGGATGCACTAGTCTTTGGTCAAAACAGTAAAATCGAACAGGCACACGACTTTGCATTTTGTCTTAATATACCTCCTCATCTCCAAAGTTTGGATGCATCATATGTACAAGCGCACCAAGCAGCACGGCTCCTTAGACCCTTGTTCTCCTGAACGGCTCACTTATAACAAGTGCAGATGTCTGCAGGTGCTCCCACCCCTTCTGTTCTTTGCTGTTATGGAACGCATGGACAGCCTTTACCCCCAGTACACAGCTATGTGCGGAAATTTTGAATTTTCTGCTTCTTCTGGTTGATCAGCTTTGTTGGAAGCAACCTTGTAACTGACATGGAGCGTCGGCATACACACACAAACAAGCGCCAAAAGTAAATGGAATGTGCATTTGTGCGCCTAAGAGCAAGATCAGAGCGAAATCCACAAAGTAAATGGAACGTGCATTTTGCGCCTAAGAGCAAGATCAGAGCGAAATCCACAAAGTAAATGGAACGTGCATTTGTGCGCCTAAGAGCAAGACCAGAGCGAAATCCACAAAAGTGTGAGTGGACGCATTCAAGTGGGTGTGCGTGCTGAAACTCACCCATGAGTGCCTCTGCAAGATCATGTATGTTGAATTTGTGTACATACACATACCTGCGTCGTGGCGGGAATCATGGCCACATTCCTGCGGTACATGTTGAATTCTACATCGCCTGTAAAGAAGGTCAAGGGGTTAAAGCACCGTTTCAGCGTTTAGCTTGAGGAAGCCTTACTATGAATGGATGAAACAAGATTGCTGGCGCACTCACATTTTGACTGAGTTTGGTGTCAAAGGGCATTTACTTTGATTGGATGAAACAAGATTACTGGCGCACGCACACTTCGACTGAGTTCGGTGTCAAAGGCAGCTTTGCCTACTCCTTTTACCTCTGACTGTCTATTTAAAATTGCTAAAGGTGTTACCCACATGCCAAAAGTTGTGCACATTTGTGCAATGCTCACCGAAGAAAGTGCTGAGCTTCTGGCTGGACAGCTGCGCCATGATAAGGTTGTACAGTGTGCCGGTATACGGCTTGTCCTCCTCAGTCAAGCATGCTATCAATGCTGGGTCGAACAGCAGGCTGTCTGCGCCAGGCAGGCCTCCGGCTGCCGCCGTGGGGAAGGTGCAGAGCTTGAAGGCATCCTGGATGGCCACCGCCAAACTCAGTGCCGCAGCAGATGCACCCGCGGAAACGTAGGAAGGCATGTACCCAAACGCTTGCTGAAAGTCGCTGGTGTAGTCCTGGGTGCATGGATGGATGGCACATGTGTGTGTGTGTGTATGTGTGTGTGTGTGTCTCTGTATGTGCATGTGCGTGCGTTCATGTCACCAATGTGTGTGAAGGTGTATAACACGACACGTATGAGTGCATGCATATCAGTCTGTATGTGCATGTGACTTACGGGTGCGTGCGTGCATCGCATCAAGCATGCTCCTCATGATGCTTTGTCCGTGCAGTGTTTGTAAGAGGAACTAGGTCACACGCCCGTGATGGCTCAGACATGCCATCAGTGACTCACGCAATGATGGACCTGATCAACACAGGCATCCAAAGGTCTGGCACAATAGCAGCCATCAAATACCTGTGTGGTTCCGTAGTAAAAGTCGGCGAATTTCATAGCCGGGTGCCATTGTACCTGCATTGGCACGCGTGTGTGTGTGAGTATGTGTGAGTGTGTGTGAGTGTGTGTGTGTGTTTGTGTGTTTGTGTGTGTGAGTGTGAGAGTGTGCGTTTGTGCATGTATATGCATAGTAAGGGTAGGTTCAAAGAGGCTGCGTGTGCTGCTGCTGATCAGATTGAAGGCACCAAGTGAGGATATCCTCTGCTTTGCAGCAAATGACTCGTGTTCTTAAACAAAAGATCAGTTTACACAATGTTGACACTGATCGGTGTGACAAGTGCCGCTTGGCATTTTAAACTGCCTCAGGACCTCGCTCCCCCTCACACTCGCAGCCACATCCTGGCCCTACCAGCAAATGATTACCACCTCATAACCACTCAGTTCCTCCCTGTGGAAGCTCATTTCCAACGCTCTGCACCATTTGAAGCATTGCATCGCAGAGCTGAGAGATACACCGCGTGCAGAAAATGTCAAAAACATCGGCTGAGAAGACGAGCCGTGCCGAGGCCATCTTGCCCTTACCACCTATCCAATTGCCGCCTTCCTCAACCTGAATCTTTGTCCTTGATCACTAGCTGGTGCATCTGTCACAGGAACCCTCACTCATCACTAGCTGGTGCATGTGTCACAGGAACCCTCTCTTCATCATCTTACCGCTGTCATCACGTTTTCTGTCGCCTTTTTGCCAAGAGACTCAATAAATCTCTCAGACCTGCGAGCACACGTGGGATCCTGATATGTGTAATAAGTGACAGTTATCTACCGTTGAGGCATGTTTAGTATGCAGGACAGGGCAGAGCAGAGTTCATGGGTCTCGTGTGACAAATCTTAATCTACAGTGAAGGCACGTCTAGCTTGAAGAGGGGAAAGCATAGGTCATGGGACCCCGTCCGTAGCATCAGAAAGTTCAAGAACAAAGAGTGATTGGTGTTGGGCTTTCGCCCTCACCTCCCACACACTATTTACTCAACGACCCCCGACATCCCCCAACGGACACAACTTTAACAATCAAAGTCACCATTATAATTCATTCACACACGTTGTCAAGCCACGTTGTCTCTGAGCCTGTCTTTGAAGCATGTCAGGGGTGCACATTGGATCAACAAAAAATTACGTGCACAGCGTACACCACTACTCACGCCGGAGCCACAGTAAGGAATTGGGCCTTTAGGTAATAGTTTGCGTCCGCCAACGCCTTAGCTACTTCAAAGCCAGGGTCCTGCGGAGCGGAAAGTGGAAGTGGGCATGTTAATGTGAGTGCATGCGTGTGGGTGCGCATGTGTTGGCATGTGCGTGCGGGAGCATGAACGCGGCGTAGGGTATGACTGTGTGCCTGTAGTATCAAAAGGGGAAGATCAAGCATGGCCTGACGGAACATCGCCGATCCAACAGTTATCAAGGCACTTCTAAGGCCGCTGATCTAGGAGAGGATGTGGGAGCACATATTTGCGCGTGCACGTTGGTACATTGCGTGTGTGCAAGCATGCATGCATTCATGTTGCTCATGTGTGAATGTGTGCGTGCGTATGTGTGCGTGCGTATGTGTGCGTGCGTATGTGTGCGTGCATATGTGTGTGTGTGTGTGCGTATGTGTGTGTGTACGCGTGCATGTGTGCGTGTTTGTGTGTGCACGAGAAAGGGTAGTAGGCTGCCTGCATACCATGAAATCACAGCCACAGATTGCGTCCGCTCTTAACCGAATGGCCTGTTGGACAAGGTTGGGATAAAAGCTGGGGTCTGCTGCCGCCTCGGCTCCCGTGTATTTAACGACTTCTACGATGGAAAGGTCTGGGCTTAGTTGTCTCAGGACGTTTTCAACAAATGTGACTCCAGCCTGCAAAAAAGGGCAGGAGGCGGTGTTGTGATCAATGATCCTACGGGGGGTTGCGGAAAAAGGACGAGTGCAGCCAGATGGGTTTTGTGTGACGGGCCTGCAGCAAAATGCAACAGAGAGGAGGACCAACCAGTGCGACAGAAGGCGGGAGAAAGGAATGGGAGCAGTAGTTTGGTAGTTTGGTAGTTTGGACGTGCCTGCAGTCTACTAAAGTGCCTGCAGCCTGTCAGACTGCGGTATACTAGGGTGCCTGCAGTCTACTAACAACATTGTAGAGTGCAAACAGCAGGTAGAATGATGAAATAGCTGGAAGGGGTAAGAGCGGCAGGCCCAGTTGTTTGGTGTGGAGGGAAATGACACTTTTGCAGTGAAGGAAGCTTGACAAGCTTTTTCCTGCACTCATCTCCGGCAAAATGTGGGTGCAACAATTACGAGGTCAGCGAGTGTATGCCCAGTTTCAGACGCACCTCGCAAGTCGATGAGGTGAAGATATTGTCCACAAGGTAGAAGATGAATAACTTTTTCACCCCACCTGTGCACAGAACACAGAAAGGGAGCGGTATCGGAAAAACCTTGTCCGCATGCCATATTCAGCTGCCATCTACCCCCCATAATCATTAGTATGGATGGGTCAAGAAACGGTTTGCATGCACACACAACACCTTATTGCACAAAACGCTACATGCAAATTCAAGGGGAGTATCGAGGCACAGAATACTGGCGTGCTGTTTGATGAGCACTGGTGCGAGAGTAGGCTGTATAACTTCCTTTGCTTAGAGTAAAGGATTGTGCACCCGTTTCCAAAGATTCAATTGTTTGCACCTGCTAGTTTGTGTGAGTCTTGTGCTCTAACACTCAAAGCCATAGCCAAGCATACAGTCCTCAAAGCAAACGGCGGTGTGCATCATAGAGGAAACCACGCTGAAAAGGAAATAAAACAGGCAACAAGAACGACTCCCCAAACTGCGACATTAAGCTATGAAGTAGCCCACACAGGTGCCAAGTCCAGAAAACTCCTTCCCCACAAAAAGCAGTGAAGAACGCATTGCTAATATGGATCTCAGGCCTAAGTTACATCAGGATTCACCAGCGTGCGTTTCCTGAGCATACTTTAATGACCACCCAGGAGATGCCAGAAACCATAAGTTTTTAACGGCAGGTGTCAATCTGGTCAAAAGCTACATATTTGAAACCCTGACGTTGAGAGCCATCAATTGGTGTATAAATGAGTTGATCCTGAGGGGGTCGGGGGGGGAGTCTAAACAAATTCAGGGAGGTGCTCAATTTTTTTCTGGAGTACTACAGCAGAAGTTTGATTACATCGTCGGATTCCTGAGCTCAAGCCCTGTCTATCTAAGTCTTTGTTGGGAATCCTATTGAAGGGGAGGGCCTGCGTGCATGGCCACAAGTTGGCATGGAATGCCCCTGAGTAGGCCGCTTTTTGTGCGTGTAGGGGGTCAGGAAGGGGGGTTGGGGGGAGGTTGTTTGCGCCTGCGGAACATCACTGAAATTTCCAGACTGCAATGCGTACCTTGCAGGGTCATAGATTTCAGGGGACCCTGGGTGTAGCGGGTATTGGAGGCCTGGATTCCATACACATACTTCATGTCCTGCACACAGAAAGGGCATGAAGTAATTTCATAATGCAGAGGGTGACGAGATGACGCATCATAGCTTAAGGCCATGCCCAGTGCAATCGATTGTGCAGACACAGGTCGGGCCATATCTACTCGTCTTACGCACCATTATTACTTAAATAAAATGCATGCACGCACACACGCTCACAGTTACGCGTACACACACAAACACATGCAAGCGCATATTACACACACACACACACACACACGCATACACACACACACACATGCAAGCGCATATTACACATACAGACACACACACACACAAAGACGCATACACAGAGGCGCACCAACGCACTGAGTGCACTTGTTCTAGCAGGTACTTGCCTGGGTGTAGATTGTGTCTGGACCCACACTGTGTGGCAAAAGGGAGAGGAGTTCAAATTATTAGCTTTTGTCTGGTGTTGTACTTGTTGAGGGGATGGATATGGCTGGGGGGTGCTTTGTGGAGGATTCATGACAAGTGGGTGAGTAGCGGGGGGGTGAGTAGCTAGGACACATCTATGAACGTGCCTCTGTATATATCTATGCGTGCGTGGTATGCATGTGTGGCAGCTATGACACCACTTACAGCGCAATTGCACACAGGACCACAATGTGCGCACGACATGACAACAAGCCGGACGTGTGCAGACCTAGAGCAAGGGCATTCTCACCAGCAATGGTACATCAGCCTTTCGGCATCGTTGGCAATGGTAGACTCCGCCTCCGCAAACACAGGCGTGCTGCCAAACATGAAGTGCACTTTGTCGTCGCTGATCATGGCTTTCACGGCTGCCTCGTGCACGGCTGCATCGCAGTCATCGTCGTATCGAAGGTAGTCAAACTTTAAGCGATGCTGCTGGCCTTGTGCGTCTTTGAGGAGGAAAGCCCTGCCATTCTGGTCCAGCAGGTCAGCAAATAGCTTGTAGCCATGGTGCGCGTCTTCCATTTCTGTGTGTGTGTGTATGTGTGTGTGTGTGTGTGTGTGTGCTCAGCCATGTCAAAAAGAAAGAGAAGTGTGGAAGGGGCAGCTCTTCAAAGTAGCAGGTTGCAAGCGCAAGACTTTTGCTTGTATTAATAGCCTGGTGGCCAGTTTGGTGGCGCAAACAGATGGGGATAAAAGGGGGAAAAACGAGAACCACACCGAAGTCTATGCTAAAAAGGATCGGCATGCAAGAAAGACTTCGACTGGTTTTCTTTCCGGTGCAAAGCTCCCCCAGCAGCAAAACCTTGCTTCTCTCCACATGGCGCAGGGTGTGAATACTCTCAACTGTGGCTCTGTCACTAACCAGAGCCCCGCATAAGAGCTGAAGGGAGACAGAGATGAGGACATGTACATCTAGGCAAAATAGGCACCAAAAAGGGCGAGAATGGGGGTCTAACCCGAGGAGTGTGTGGGGGGGTGCACCATAGAAAGTAAGGGTTCCTGGTGGCAAAAAGGTGCCACCCTTCACCCTAGCTTCTGAGGTACCAACCTGGTCTCATCGGACAGTTTCCTGCCTGTACAAGCCTACCAGGCCTCAAACATGCACATGTGCGAAGACACATGTGGCATCGCCTTCATCCCTTGCACTCAACTGGAACAGAGGACAGGGACGTGACCCATTTCCCTCTCATAGCAGTGTGATATTGTGATTGGTGAGATCAACTTACCCGTACCCGGACTTGAAAGAGTTGGGGAATTTGGAAACCTGTCTCTGTAAGGCTGCAATGGGTAAACCCATGTCACCGACCAGGCTGCCCTCAGCCAGCAGTGCCCTTCCGCGACCGAAATGCGAACCATCCCTTCTGCCTGATTATTTCCTGGCTTGCTGTTTAAACCTACTTTGCGTCATTTGGCTATAGCCAAACACCGCATTAGCGTTGTGATTGCACATGTAACGCTATCCTCATGCAAGCACGCAAGCACAAGTGTTGCTGCCCCCTTTCCCACGTAGTGTTACATGAAGTAAAGATGCATTACATGTGCGTGCACGAGCAGAATGAAGGACCGTACTGGCACGTGTTGGTTCCTCACCACCCCGCCTCACTCATACCTGCGCATTGCCCTTCATCTCCCAGGATAGCTCCGACTCTGAAGGAAACAACGTGCTCTGCTTGCACGTCCATGGTAGTCCACCACAGGAGCAGGAGAGGGAGCAAACCTCCCATGTCTGTTGCCCACAAGCAGAAGTCAGCAGCTGGTGGACGACTGTGCGGGAGGACAAGTGTGCGGCCAGATATAAGGCTGCGTCATTGTCTTAGTCCATTGAGCGCACTTATTAATACAAGCGTTTGTGTGCGTATCTGAGATAAAAATGCTTAAAATGGTTAAGGAACCGATGCCAAAACAAAAGCTTCTAACGGTAACCGAAGCCGCGGAAGCGGGAAGCAAAAAGGGATTGTACGGAAGGTCGGCAGGCAAAGACAATATATATAAGTTAAACCTTATCTTTCTACTATAACGGGAGCTCGAGCTGTCTTTGCATACCGCTGGCACCAACAACATGGCCACGCAGACTCCTCCCGCGGGACTTGCACCTCATTCTTGGCAACCTGCAGACCTACTAGAAAGCCTCCGTGCGAGACGGTCAGAGATCTGTAAAAATCTGGAGTGAGTGTGCAACTGAGAGTGTGGTCAACTCTGCCTGACAGCTGAGACAACGCCCTCCCCATTCTCCCCTTCTACACACACACACACACACACATACACACACACACACACACACACACACACACACACACACACACACACACACACACACACACACACACACACACACACACACACACACACACATACACACACACATTCAAACACATGCATACACACATACATACACACATGCACGCACACATGCATGCGCACACACCTACACACACACTCAAACACATGTATACACACATACACACTTGCATACACACCCACAAACATACACAGCAAGCTGAGTGGGAAGGCTGTCAGGCGCATGCTAGAGTCTGATATTGGGCTTCCCTTGAAGGCCTTGGACGCACACAAGGTGTTTGTTGACAGGTTAATCGACGAGGTGCGTGTGAGGGCCACAAGTTTGCGTGCGAGCAGGATAGATATTACATGCAAGCATGCATGCATGCACGCACGCATAAAATCACTCACACAGAAACACACACACGCACACACAAACGCAAACACACACACGCGCGCGCACACACACACGCACACACACACACACACACACACACACAAACACACACACAACACAGAAATACACACCAATTGAATGTACAGGTGATATTAGGCCACAAGCCTTCCCAGGAGAATTGCCAAGCTCAGACACCAGACATACAGCCGTCAAGGGATCAAAGCGGTGCTCAGCCAGCCAAAAAAAACAAGGTTCTCGTCGCAGTCTTTACATCTGACCATACTTGCAGTACCCTTTTTAATGTTATTGAATTTGTTGTGGCTTGCGTCAGTGATCTGTGCGTCGCTGGCACGATGCAGACTACCTGCAAATGATGTTTGCCCACCCTTACTCATACGTTTGCAGCATCTGGATTGTCTGTGCTAGTACAACACACATGATGTTTACACTCCTATGCTCCTATGCAAATTATGGTTTATATGTTTATGTGTCATTCGTACAACGTAGGCCGCAGATGGTGATGATGATGTGGCTGTGGACAAAGACCAGCAGCAGAAACGTAAGGCCAAAGCACTGAACAAGGCTCCAAAGACAGAGGTGCACAGGAAGTCAGGGGCGACTAGCAAGAAGGTCAAACCCAGCAAGAAGCGAAAGGTGTGTATATATGTATCTGAACGCTTAGTAGGGCTTTGCCAAACTGATGAAGTCCAACTTACTTCTTATTGTATCAATATCTATTAACAGTATCAATGACCTGAGCGTTAACATCCTGAAAGACGAGGAGGAGGCAGCCATGTCACACATACACACCTACGCTCGTGCACACACCCGCACACACACACGCACACACACGCACACACACACACACACATACACACACACACACACACACAGAGCAAGGATCTAAGTGAGGAGGAAGAGGAGGAGTCAGGAGATGACGACTCCAACTCTGAAGGCTCCGACAGCGACGGCCAAGAAAACTGGCCCCCCAAAAAGGGCAGCAAGTCCAAGCCTAAGCCGGCCCCCAAGGAGCCTGCAGGTAGATTGTTGCTGTGTATGACTCATGGCTAGGCGAGCCCCATTCACACGCAAGGCAGGGTTCAAAGGGAATGGGGGCAACTGCAGGGAAGCACAGGGGTCAGTTGCCAGGAGTGGTTGCAAGGGGTGTTGAGGCCCGCAAAAACAGAGGGCCTCATTTTGTTGTCGGACGGCCCTCGCTTCTTGGATGGCTCTAAAAGGCTTAGGCTGGAAGAAATAGCCAATAGGGATTCTTTCTTGGTCCATGGTTTTCCAAAGGAGCCTGCTTAGGCTAGAAAAGTTTGGCCGATTGGGATCCCTTTTTGGTCTTTGGTTCTCCAATGAAGCCTGCAGGTAGAAAAAAAGAAAACTAAAGCAGGTAGTGGTCAGGTCAAGCCTGCAACCCTCAGGCCCCATTGATCTTTTTTCTTTTCTATTGGTGGAGGAGTTATATGGTACCAAAGTGGCTCCTCTTCCTTATTTAATGTGGGGAGTGGCTTTCACTGCCTGCGTAGTTTTTCTTTCCTTTTCTTTCCAAAGTGGCTCCTTTTCCTTATTTAATGTGGTGAGTGGTCTTTCACTACCTGCGTAGTTATTCTTGTTTTTCGTTTCTTTGTGGTACAGTCACTTATGGCATGAATCAGGGAAGGGATGTTTTTCAAGGGACTTGCAGGTAGATCTCATGGAGCCCCTTGCTCGGAAAGAGTAGAGTGGGTCCCTTGCTTGGTTGCTTGCTTGCAGCTGTAGGGAGTGGGTCCAGTGCGTGCATGCGAGCCTTTCATGCTTGAGTGTGTGAGAGTGTGAGAGTGTGTGTGTGTGTTTGTGTGTGTGTGTGTGAGAGTGTGAGTGTGTGTCTGTGTGTCTGTGTGTGTGTGTGTGCACATATATGTATGTGTGTATATATGTATGCACATAGGTATGTGTGTGCGTGCGTGAGCTGTTGCACTTACTGTCTACAAGCGTGGCTCTGAATACTCACTCGTGTGAACGCAGCCTGAATGCAACAGAGCTGTGCTCCTCTCTTGGCACGTGTAGCTTTAGGTTTGCCTAAACCTTCTGTCTGCAGGCTTTCCTCCTTCCTTTCTCGTATGTGCCTCCATATGCCACAGAGACTCACATTCCAGCAATTAGGTGGAACAGCTCCACCGCCTGGTTGCATGCAAACTGTCCACCCTCACATCACCCACGTGTGCCTCCCTGCCCTACAGGCGGCCCAAAGTTCAGCAAGAAGGTGGAAAAACTGCGGGACATCTGCAAAAAGGCGACCATCAAGTGCGTGTGATGTGTAAGAGGGGTGTTCCTTCCCGTCCGTTCTTGGGAGCATGGAAGGGTCTTGTTGATGTTGAACTTGGTAAGGCATAAGACTTCGTAGCTCTTATTTTGTAGGTTGAGCAGCAACTTCTGTCCAAATGTGTCTGGGATTTAAACCAGGCCTTCCTTTTAGAGAAAGAACCGCCATGTGCTTTGCAGTGCCAATTGCAGCTAAGGCAATTGCAATGCATGAGCACAAACACACGTGCGTACAGAACGAACCCAGGGTTCCTTTTTTATTGACAAGCGTGGCCCTGATGGTGGCGATGACTGCACGGCAGAGGCACTTCTTACGGTCGCACATAAACGTACACGCACGCACACACATACACACACCCACACACATACACACACAAACACAAACGCAAATACACGCATACATGCAAACACACACATACGGAGCACTGACACAAACACAACACGCACATGCTCTCACACAGGATCCCCTCCATGTACATCTCAGGAGCACTGACACAAAAGATCAGGAGCACTGACACAAACACAAAGGATCAGGAGCACTGACACAAACACAACACGCACATGCTCTCACACAGGATCCCCCCTCCATGTACATCTCAGGAGCACTGACACAAAAGATCAGGAGCACTGACACAAACACAAAGGATCAGGAGCACTGACACAAACACAACACGCACATGCTCTCACACAGGATCCCCCCTCCATGT
>Ga0307948_1002013_pt1 | contig 14650 bp, 13 predicted proteins | sample OrgLakmetagen280_FD_201824 | JGI IMG/M metagenome (GOLD analysis project Ga0307948, IMG submission 201824) | Saline water microbial communities from Organic Lake, Antarctica - #280 | ecosystem: Environmental > Aquatic > Non-marine Saline and Alkaline > Saline | place: Antarctica: Organic Lake...
GCATTGGTGGCAGGCCTGGCGTGGCCGCACACTACATTCCAGCAACACGGCAACTGGCGCTGGCCAAAAACGCCGGTGCGGGTAGCCTGGCCCATGAGTGGTTTCATGCCTTTGATCACTATATGGGTAGCAAGGCCTTTCACAAACCGGTCAAACATGGCTTTGCGTCCAGCGCATGGCTTGATAGTAAAAAACAGAAACAGCATCCGTTGAATGCCCGACTGGATCACTGCTTTCGCACCATCTTACTGAACGAGAGCGGCACTGAACCCAGTGATCAGTTTCAGTGCTCGCAGCAAGCAGACAAGAAACTGAAAGTACTGTATTACGCTCGGCCCGAAGAGCTCTGCGCACGGGCCTTTGAAGCTTTTGTCGAAGACAGCAGGCCCAGCAACAGCTTTCTGGTACGTGGCACTGTTTATTCGGATGAGGCAAAGACGGGGCTATACCCAAGGGGCCAGCACAGAGAGGCGATCAACGAAGCGTTTGAAAACTACTTCCAGGCCTTGGGCAGGGCGTTATATCGCGAGCAGGCCCAAGCTGGATGAGAGGAGTAATCGCTCTCGTTGAGCCTGTATCAGCTCTCTTAAGAAAGGCGTTTTGAATTAGCGATAGCGCGTTCATGGAGGGGTTCAAGAATGCGCAAGCTGGTTGTCCACCAAGGCGTGTGGTCGCCGGAGAGTATACCTAACCACGCCATTTGCACCTCAAGCCCCGTGTCCCAAAGCGCAGCGAGCTTCTCAGTGACCATGCGGCGGTTTTCCAAAATCATTTTTGGATTTAAGGGGGCGTGCGTCGCCAGCATACCAACGCGTAAATTTATGGTTGACAGTGCGGCAGGTCCGGCATTTATGAGAATGCCGCCCAGTTTTCGAACATCGGATCTAGCGTCGGATGTCATCGGAATTATTGCGGATAGGCGATTATGTTTAGACATTGTGCTTTCCAGAAATGAATGATTGGTAATGCGGCTGCTAATCGCTCGAAAATTCATACCGATCGCCAAGTTTACGTCAATGGTTACTCAACCGATTGCTTAGATTAGCATGCTATCACTATTATAAGTCTGCCGAATGATCTGCGCATCACAACTTGGCGTAAGATTTAGGGCACTCAATGCGAGCACAAATCCAATGCACATGACACTCAGCGATTTGAAATCCCGCAAGCACGAACCCATCAGCCTGGTAGAGATCGTGTCCATGGAGGGTCGGTATTACATGGTCCGCTTTTACATGGGGGGTTCAGGCTATGTTCTGGTGAACGATCAGGATAAAGTGATTATGTTTTCAGGTGCCAGCGCAGCACGTGAAGCAATGCGTGATTTTAGTGTGGCGGATTTTGACTTGATTCCGCCGACCGGAACTGACGAAATGATCGGTATGCCGGATTCCAGCTCCGAGCCCATGCGGGTCCAGTTTTAGCGTATTGCCAAATGGTTTTGCCAAGTTTCGGCTTCTTAGCCGTCTTTGACTACAGCCACAAAAAACGACGATTTGGATGTGTCTTTTTGAGGACTGTCTAATATTCTATACTTGTCGCTTCTTTTATAATGTATCTAAACGGCGGCAAATTGGTGTGTAAAGTGATTAAGCGGATCGGCAGTGTATTTTACCGGGGTTTGATGATTTGTGGAATGCTGATCTTACTGGCGGGCTGTGGCGGTAATGGAGATGTCTCGGGTAGTGCCGGGGCAGCCAAGCCGAGCAGCGTGGTGCCCACGGCGAATAGTGCAGCAGGGAGCGCTTCGCGTAGCGCAGCCAATGCGACCGCTAAGCAGGCGACATTGAGTTGGAGAGCGCCTGTAACACGCGTAAACGGCGATGCTTTAAGCCGGGATAATTTGTCTAGCTATGAAATTCGCTACGGCATGAGCGCCGAGAACCTCAATCGCTCAGCAGTTTTTGACGGCGCGGAGGGTCTAATCGACATGTCTTACACCATTGAAAACCTGTCTGCTGGCACTTGGTACTTCACGATTCGAGCCAGGGATGACAATGGGCTGCTAAGTTCCCCTTCAGACGTCGTTAGCAAGAATATTCCCAGCTAGCCGATCACCCCCTTGTTTTTTAGGGCAGAGGGTTGGTCAGCGGCAATGTGATGGTAAAGGTAGAGCCGATACCGGGGGTTGAGCTTACGTTGATGTTGCCGCGGTGCTTTTCGATGACGGTTTTGACGACAGACAACCCCAAGCCGGTACCGTAGTTACCAGACAGTTCGCTGCTTTTCTGGCGCTGAAAACGATCGAACAGGCCAGGAAGTTCATTGGCGTCAATGCCATTACCTTCGTCTGCAATGGCCAGGCCCGCCAGATGGCCCGCTCGGAATACCTGAATAACAATCTGTGATCCCTCCGCGCTGTACTTGATGGCGTTGCCAATCAGGTTGATGACAGCCCGCTCCAGCAATTCCGGATTACCCCTTAGCCAAAGGTCTTCGGTACCCTGCAAATAAATCTGAATCCGTTTGCCAATGGCCTGTTCAATCACGCTGTCGCGGGCATTTTCAACGATGGCCAGCAGTTCGCATTCGTAAAATCGTGCTTCTGTTAATTGCTCGGCCCGCGCCAGCTGCACGAACTCTTCCGCCAGGTGGTAGCTGCGGCGGGCGAGTTTTCCCAGCTGGTCCAGTTCTTCGGGCTGGATTTGTCCCGGCCCCCGACGTTTGAGTTGTTCAATCAGTGCCAGTTGTGACACCAGTGGTGAACGTACGTCGTGGGAAATAAAGTCGATGGCTTCACGGTGCTGCCTCTGCTGTTCACGCAGTTCTGAAATATCGGAAATATTGGCGATAATTCCATGCTGATCGCTGTCTGGTAAGCGGAACGGCGCAAAGTGAATGAGAAAATCACGGCTGCGAATGCTCAAGTCTGTGGTGCGTGCCTGCCTCACAATCAGCGTGTCAGATACGATTTCGTGCCAGGGCGCAGCGGGCTCTGGGTCGTGGCCGTTCAACAAGCGAGTCAAAGACAAACCAAAAAGACTGGGCATAGGCTCGCTAAACCAGCGCTCGATGTGGCCGTTGGCAAAGCGGATCATTCCCAGTTGGTCGGTTACGATAATACCGTCTGGCATGTGTTCAAAACTGTGGCGGATGAATCCGTGCAGGCGCGCCAATTTTTGATTGGCCAACTGCACCCGCTCGAGCCTTGCGGTAAGCAGTTCTGTGGGCCTGCTCCGCTTTAGAATGTGTAAATGTGCTGAATCGCCTTTTTCCAGATTTAAACGCTGTAGGTATTGCTGGATCATTTCGCGGTTGAGATCGTCGGGCAGGATCAGACCCAGGTGGTAGTTATCATCGCCTCTTTGTAAGCGTATCCACGCGCGATTGTCGTTGAAGCTCCAGCGTCCTGTGGCCAGGTTTTCCGGGATTTCATCGCTGCCCAGCGTTTCACCTGTCAGCTTGCTGTGTCCGTTTGTGAGTAACCAGCCTCTCGGGCGAAACAGGGTTTGCAGCTGTTGTAACAGCAATGGAGGATAAAGGTCGGCGGGTTCGGGTAGTTCAAGGTGAGGGCCGTCAGAGAGTTTGTCGAGCTGAAAATTCAAAAACTGACCGGTTATAGTGAGGCGTAAACCGCTGGTTACCGGCATTGCTAGCAATGGCATGATTGCGGCATTGGTGATGGGCAGCCAAACATGCCCGATGAACAGTAACGCCACATGCAGCAATAAAAGCGCCAGTGTAACGGCGATGCAGGTAACAATGTTGAGTGACGTTCGCAATCGTGGGAGTGTGAGTGCCAGCGTGATAACGACGATTATCACAAGAACGTCGCTGCTCCATTCAGGGATCAGGGCGATGGCAGGGTTGCGCTCAGTGTTCCAGGTTGGATTTAGTGCCAGCTGGTTTAGCAGCCAGCTGTCCAGGCGGTCGGGCAGGGTGGTGAGCTTTACGATGAACGCCAGGGGCAGCAGAATGAGCCCAAGTGCCCAAGGCATTGTTGTGATTTTTAGCCAGTCCCGAGTCATGCTTCCTGCACTAATGTCTGTTCAGCGGTTAATCGATATATAGCTCCCTTGCCGGACCCCAGCGGCTGGCCAGTGGCCCGTCGGAGAGTGCCTTTAGGCGCACAAAATACCGCTTTCCGGGAATCAGGCGCAAGCCTGCCGTATTTCCAGGTATGTCTGCTTCCTTGATGACTGGGTAAAAATCAGGATCAGCAGATAGCTGAAGACGATACTTGCTGGCTGTCTCCACCGATTCCCAGAATAACCGCACCTGTTGGTCCAGGTAGTTAACCGAGATAATGTTCACCGGTGGCAAACTGCCGTCAATAATTAGGCTGTGGATGTTGCTGATGGCGGTGGAGTCGCCGCCGGCTTCGGTTTTAACCCGCCAGTAATATTGGCCGGGAGACAGCGATTGCGACAGTTTTGCCTCGCTTTGTTGTGCCCACTCGCTGGTTGCGACCAGGTTTTCGAATTGCGCCGTGGCTGAGATTTGAATTTGGGCGGTTTCGCTGTCGCCGTTCAGACTCCAGCTAAATTCGGGCTGATTTGTGGTGGTGGTTGCGCTGTCGCCAGGTTCCAACAATTTGGCGGCGCGAGCTTGAAGGTCAATGCTAAATGGCACAATCGCAGGCAAACCTTTTATGCCCTGGTAGTCTAACGCCGCAAGCTGAATTTCATAACGGCCGTTGTTCAGCCGGCTTATGTCAAAACTGTCACCGGCCAGTGTGCGGCTGTCTACCCATCGCCCGCTGGCGGTGTCAAAAATATCCAGCTTGTGCATTTTCGCAAGGCTTTGCCATTGCAGTTCGGCGGGCAGCTTACGCAGAACGGCCGGCAGACCGGTAACCATGGGTGGCGGTGCAAGTTTGTGCAGGCGAACATCGCCGCCGGGCTGTGTGGCAACGTGAGCGCCATAACCTGCGGGCACTTCTACGGAGCGCCCCTGTTGGCCAAATTGAACCTGGCCATTCATCACCTGTAAACCCGTGCCCCCGGCGTTTGCCTGAATCGCAAACTGAGTGCCATCCATCGCGGCCGTTGCCGAAGGAGTCTCGATTTCGAAACGGCTGCCCCCGCTGACCACATCCTTTACGCGGGTAAAAACCTCGCCACGATTCAGCCGCAAGCGGGTATCAATCATGCCCGGTTTGCCAAACTGGGTCATGCGGCTAAAGGCCAGTCTGGAATTGGGTGACAGCCGGATTTCAGAGCCTTCAGCGAGGGTAATAGTGGCGCTACCGGAGCCGGACAGTAGTTCGTCGCCAGCGCGAATCAGTGTGTTTACGGTCAGCGGCCGGCGCTGGCCGTTGCCGGTTAGCAGTTGCACCAGGCCAGATACAGAGGTCGCTCGGGCAGGCTGGGGTTGGCGCTTAAGCCAGTCCATAGGAATACGCACTTGCTCGCCTGCGACCGGCAGCAGAGCGTTGTTCAGGCTGTTGTGTTTTAGCAGTTGCTGGGCGTTGTGGGGTGGTGCCAGCAATTGCGTGGCCAACTGTTGAACGCTATCGCCTTTTTGTAGGGTGTAAACCCATTCTGCGAGTGCCGTGCCCGAGCTGCTTGCGTGCACACCCGAGCCCATCGCAAGTGGCAATTGAGCCTGTGCAGAGGTGCTGTGAAGCAGTGCGATTAAGAACAGTGGCAAAATGCGCACTGTCAGAATACGCACTATCGTGGTACGGCCAGGCCGTGCTTTATCTGCCATTGGCCGCCATCACTTGCGGTTGCTCCACGCCCTTGTCTGGTTCTGGAGATTTATGGCTTAACGCTTGCTGGCTGAGCGCTTCCAGTCGGTACCCGCGCTGATAAATGGTTTTTATGCGAAATCCGTTATCTGGGTTCAGTCCCAAACGGCGTCGCAATCGGCTCATATGCGTGTCGACAGTGCGGGTGTTGATGCTGCGGTTAAGACCCCAAACCCTTTCTAGCAGGGCCTCGCGGGTTAACAGCCGGCCCTGATTCTGAAACAGAAAAAGAATCAGCTCGTAATCTTTGTCGGTGAGAACCAGTGCTTCGCTATGAAGCTCCACGCTGCGCTGCTGAGTGTTGATAACAAAAGGGCCAAAGCACAACTGTGCGGTGTTTTGGGCAGACTGGCTGCGCCGCGACAGGGCGTTGATGCGCGCTATTAGTTCCGCTGCACGCGCCGGTTTGGCAATATAGTCGTCGGCGCCGGCGTCCAGAGCACTGACAATGTCGGTTTCGCTGTCGCGCTGGGTTAGAAACAGTACGGGGACCGGCCAATTAATCTGGGCGCGCACGTTTTTAAGCACGTCGATTCCGGTCATGTCCGGAATCTGCCAATCCAGCACCAGTAAATCGTAATTGTTGTGCAGTACAGAGCTCAGAAAAGATTGACCTGTTTCAAAAGCATCGCAGCTGTGACCGCTTTCGCAAATTATGCCCTGGACATGTTGGGATTGCTCCGGCTCATCTTCAAGCAGCGCAATGCGCATCTGACTCTCCTGAAACAAGTAAGTGGCTATTCAGCGTGGGTTCGCCCGGTTACGTTCGTTTTAACACTTATACGCATAAGCACATTGTTGCAAAATTCGGCGTCGGGTTCCATTTCATTATGTAGCCGGTTTTGCCGGCAGGTCGGGCTTTCCATTTACATCGTTCACTGTTTGACGGCAGGCGGGGAAAGAACTACAGCCCCAAAACCAACCTTTTTTACTTTTACGCCTGACCAGGGGCGAAAAGCAGAATGGGCAGGGGACCGGTTTTTGGCTGCTGCCATCTTCCGGGCTGTGGTCTTCCAGCGGGCGGGTGCCTTTGCAACCCGGGTAGCGGGTGCAGGCGTAAAAAGCACCGAATTTGCCTTTGCGCTCAACCATGCCGGCGCGGCACTTGGGGCAATGGGGGGCATCCGGGTTGGTTGCTATCTCGGCAGCGTCAGGCGCCAGGGGCGCGGGGTGCCCGATAAATCCCTGAATTTCCTGTTTAAGGGAATCCAGAAACTGTCGCGGCTGGGCTTCGCCGCGCTGAATGGCTTCCAGTGTGGCTTCCCAAACGGCGGTGCGGTCGGGTTTGCTAACAGAGTCTGGCAGCGCGTTTATCAAGGTTTTACCCTTGTCGCTGGCGCGGATATGGCGGCCGTCGCGGGACAGGTAGTCGCGTTTGAACAGGGTTTCCAGAATGGCAGCACGGGTAGCTTCGGTGCCCAGACCATCGGTCTCGCGCAGGGTTTTTCGCAGTTCCGGGTCGTCAACGAAGCGCGCGATGTTGGTCATTGCGGCCAGCAGCGTGGCGTCTGAAAAGTGCTTTGGGGGTTGGGTTTGCTGCTGCAACACCTGGGTGCCGTCGCACAGCACCGGATCGCCAGTGCCCAGCCTGGGCAGTGCCGGTTTTTCCGGTTTGGCTTTGGCGTCGCGCAGTTTCAGTTCAAGCGCTTTCCAGCCGGGCTGTAACACAGCAGTTTCTGAGGTGCGGAACAGGTGGTCGCCGACCTTTACGCCCAATTTGCCTTCGCGATGGATGGCATCTGCTGCAAATTGCATCAGGTAATAGCGGCTGATTAAATTGTAGATCTGGGCTTCTTTTCCAGATAACGCACCGCCTGCGCGACTCCGGCTAGTGGGAATGATGGCGTGGTGGGCGTCCACCTTTTTGTCATTCCAGGCTGCGGTTTTCCGTTGCAAATCGGCTGTATTGCTGGCTTCGGCAAGGTCGATATCGACCTTGCCGATAGCGCTAATAACCTGTTGACGCTGGTTGTAATGTTCCAGCGGCAGGTAACGGCTGTCTGATCGAGGGTAGGTGATTAACTGGTAGCGTTCATAGAGGCTTTGCGCGGTATCCAGTACTTCTTTGGCGGCCATGCGGAACAATCGGCCGGCTTCGATTTGCAGCGCCGAGAGTGACAGGGGCAGCGGTGGCGGCTCTGAGCGGTCGCGAAAGCGGGATTCACAGATTTTGCCTGGCCTGCCCTCAACCGCGGCTGCGACCTGGTCCGCCGCGCTGCGGTCCAGCAAACGGTTTTCACTGTCCAGCAGGTGCTGGTAGTCCTCGCCGGGTACCCAGCGCGCGCTGAAAGTGCGGGTGTCGGAGTCTTCTTCCATGCCGTGAAAACGGGCTTCCAGCGGGAAAAAGTCCTGAGCTTGAAACTGCTCAATGTGCTGGTCGCGCTTAACCACCAGGCCCAGTACCGGGGTTTGCACTCGGCCAACGGAGTAAACGCCCTGCTGGCCTTGTTGTTGGCCTTTTGTTTGATAGAGCAGAGTGTAAAAGCGGGTCAGATTCAAGCCGTAAAGCCAGTCTGCGCGCTGGCGTGCCAGGGCCGAAGCCGACAGCCGGAGGAAGTCACGGTTATCGCGGGTCAGTTTGAGTGCTTTTGCTACTGCGGCCGGGGTTAAATCGTTAATCAGCAGGCGCCTTACCGGTGCGTCTGTGCCCACATAGTGAATCACTTCGTCTACCAGCAGCTGGCCTTCGCGGTCCGGGTCGCCTGCGTGGGTAATTTCACTGGCTTTGCGGATCAGCGATTGCAGTACTTTAAGCTGGGCGGCAACGCCGGTTTTCGGAGTGAGCTGCCACTTTTCCGGGAACATCGGTAGCTGTTCGGCGCGCCAGTTTTTCCAGGCAGGGTTATAACTGGCGGGTTCGGCGGGCTCCAGTAAATGGCCGATACACCAGCTGACCGTCACCGCAGTGCTGCCGCTGCCGCAGCGAATCCAGCCCTGGCCTTTTTGTTGGGGCTGGGGCAATGCAGCGGCGATGGCGCGGCCAAGGCTGGGTTTTTCGGCTATATAAAGATGCATGGTGTTCCCGTTTGGCTTAAAACTGACGTGGAGTGCGAATTTAAGATTGAATTCAAGAGTGACTGGCGAGCAGATTAAAGAGCGGCTCGGCAAAAACCTGGGCGTCAGGCGTGGGGCCCGCTACCGGTGCTCGCCGCGAATGTGGCGGTTCGTCGCAACGCTGTCAAGGTTGTCGGGTTTAGCGATTGATATATAGTAGACTGTTGATATACAAGCAACGAAGAGTGAGTGAGTGATGGACGTTCAAAAAGTAATCGAGGCCAAGTTGAGCCAGGCTTTTGATGCCCAGGTGATGATGATCGAGAACGACAGCCACAAGCACAACGTGCCGCCCAATTCGGAAACCCATTTCAAGGTGACCCTGGTATCACCGGCATTTGTGGGGCAATCAAAAGTGAAGCGCCACCAAGCGATTTATCAAGTGCTAGCCTCAGAGCTGGCAGCTGGTGTTCATGCGCTGGCCATGCACCCCTTTACGCCTGAGGAATGGGCTGCGCAAAATCAATCCACACCCGATTCCCCAAACTGCCTGGGCGGCTCAAAAAATGACCCCGGGGCAAGCTTCAACAAGAGGGCTGATTCATGAGTCAGTTTTTTCAGGTTCATCCAGATAATCCGCAAAAGCGCCTTATTAATCAGGCGGTGGATATTCTTCGCAAAGGTGGTGTTATCGCGTACCCGACCGACTCGGGCTATGCGCTAGGCTGCCATTTGGGTGACAAATCGGCTTCTGATCGTATAAAACGCATTCGCAAGCTGGATGACAAGCACAACTTCACCCTGGTTTGCAGGGATTTGTCAGACATTGGCACTTACGCCAAGGTCGACAACACCACCTACCGCATGCTGAAAACCTACACGCCCGGTGCTTACACCTTCATTCTGGACGCCACTAGCGAGGTGCCGCGGCGTTTGTTGCACCCCAAGCGCCGTACCATTGGCGTACGTGTTCCTGACAACGCGGTTGTGCATGCACTTTTGGGGGAGTTGGGCGAACCCATCATGAGCAGCACGTTGATACTGCCCGGCGAAACTGAGCCGATGACGGACCCGGAAGACATCCGCGATGCGTTAGAGCACGAGCTGGATTTGATTATTGACGGTGGCTTCTGCGGCATGGAAGCCACCACGGTGGTTAACTTCACCAGTGGCAGCCCGGAAGTGACACGGGTAGGCAAGGGCGACCCGTCGCCGTTTGAGTAAGTTTATTCCACATCAGGCCCGAGCGTTGAAGCTTAAGGCGTAATCCCGGGCTGTGTTGACCGGGGCCGCTGACACGGCTCCGGCGTTGCGGCGCAGCGAGTCGTAGCGGTGCACCAGGTCTTGCAGGCCGTTGAACTGCTGGTTCTCGCTGACCAGTGTGTTCAGTAACGAGTTGTTCACGCCGTAGGCCTTTCCCAGCTTCAGAGCGTTGTCCATAAAGTGCAGCGTGGGTTCGTTCACACTCATGCGCCGGAACGCATCCTGAAACGCGGTGTTTACATTCAAGTCCCCGGCAATGCGTGCAAACGCCGGGTTCTGGCCTTTGCCTTCGACCGAGATGTTTCCCTGCCCGTCATTTTTGATGTGAATCGCCGTTGCCGGGGGCATGTTGTACTCGGCAATTTTGTGCCGTAGTGTTTCTCTGATAAAGGCAAGATCCTGCCCGACGCTTTTCTTGTAATCTGTAATCGCCAGCTTGCTTACCTTGCGTGTCGAGTCGTCTTCTTTGCTTCCGGAAGGTGTAAACCTGTCTGCCCCGGGCTGCGCAGGCCGTTCGATCTTGCCCTGAGCACGGCTGCCAGTGCCAACTGGTGCAGCAGCGGATGGGCGTTTTTCCAGCGCCGTGTGTAATTCGCTGCCGGCACGAAGCAGGGTAGACAGTAATGACATGGCGGTGCCCTCCAGCGGTAGTGTCGAGTTTGGCGTACGGGGTTTGTAGCCACTGCAATACACCCAAGCAAGTAGCGGGCCAGCTCGCGTTTGACGTGATTGCACATCAAATTGACTTAGATCCAGTGGACACCCGCGGGTTTTACGGTAAAGTTCGCTGTCTTTTGGCCGTCACCCTATAACAAGCAGCGCCGGTTGAAGTTCCTGATTCGCGCCCCCGCGTCTTTGCGGCTTGAATGCCCGTTGTCGTCAAAGCCATCTACAAGCCAGGTTAACTATGAAAAAACACTATTCCATTCGCTTTATGCTTCTTTTGGCACTCGCGACGGCGTTTTCACTGGTGCTCGCGTTCACCGTATTTTTTAGCGCACAGTCCCAGCGTGAACACGTGGAGGAATTCAGCCATAAATATGTAGACGGCTTGGCGAAATCTTACTTTGATGCGCTCAACACCATGATGGTGACGGGCACTATTAACAATCGTGAAATTCTGCGTGAGAAGACCATGGCGCCGGAAGACGTGCTGAACGTGCGAGTGGTGCGCAGCGATCACCTGAACCGGATTTATGGCAGCGGTAACAGCGCAGAACAAATGCGTGGCCCGCTTGACGAGAAAGCGCTGGCGGGTGAGCGCATTGAGCATTATTCCAGCAACGAAAACGGCCGGGTCTACACACTGATTGAGCCTGTGGTTGCGATGGCAGATTATCAGGGGGTAAATTGCCTGGGCTGCCACCAGGCTCAGGAAGGGGATGTGCTGGGAGCTATCCGTATCGAATATTCCCTGGCTGAAACCGATGCACGGTTGCAGGCGCAATTGCTAACCAGCGCGGGCATTCAGGCAAGCCTCTTTTTGGGGGTATTTGCGATTACCGCATGGGTGTTGGGGCACTTGGTGTTTTCGCGCTTGCGCCGCTTGCGGGACCGCATGGATGAGATATCCCGTAACTCGGATCTGACCCTTGAGCTGGATGTGGTGCGTAACGATGAGATTGGCTTGGTGTCCCGCGCGTTCAACCGCATGATCAGTAAAATGCGAGACAGCATGAACCAGGTTATGTTGAGTGCCGAGCATGTCGAGCAAGCCGCGCGTGATATTGCCAGCAAGGCCGGCGCCAGCGAACGGGAGGTGTTGAGCCAGCGCGACAACACCGATCAGGTGGCCAGTGCGACCACGGAAATGGCGGCATCAGCGCTGCAGGTGCGGGAAAGCGCCATCACCACCACGCAAAAATCGGCGGCTACGGCCGAAGCAGCGGGGCTGGGCGAGGAGCTGGCGCAAAGTGCGGTTGGCGGCATTGAGGCATTAAATGCCGAGGTGCAAAACGGTGCCCAACGTATTGAAGCTTTGAACCAGCGCACCGCGAAAATGACGACGATGCTGGAGACCATTTCCAATATAGCCGATCAGACCAATCTGCTGGCGCTAAACGCGGCCATTGAGGCAGCGCGAGCTGGCGAAGCCGGCCGCGGATTTTCTGTGGTTGCCGATGAAGTGCGGGCTCTGGCCTCGCGCACCCAGGTGTCTACGGCTGATATTCGCGACACGATTGACGGCCTGAAAGAAGAGGTTACGGATTGCTTGTCGACTATGCGCGGTGCGTCAGACAGGGCCAGCCAGCAGGTAGATGCCATTTTGAAGGTACAGGCCGAGCTGAAAATTATTGCCCAGGCTACCCGTGAAATTACCAGCCTGAACCAAGAGATGGAAAGCGCGGCTAACGAACAAAGCAACGTGTCTGATGCCATTAATCAGAACGTGATTGAAATCAGCCGGTCTGCCGAGCAAACCACGTTAGAAGCCCAGCAAACTGCGCAGATAGCGGCTGAATTGCTGGTAATGGCCGAAAACCTGCGCCAGACAATTGGTCAGTTCAAGCTGGCGCCGGGGCAGGACAAGCCCAGTTAGAGATGCCTTAACCGATCAGCAAGCGGTTGAGGATATAGCCGCCAATGGTTAGAAATGCAAACAGACAGCCCGCCAGTATCAGCGGGCGCAGCCCGGCACGGCGTATCGCAGACATCTGTGTGCTCAAGCCCAGTGCAGTCATCGCCATAGTTAGTAGGAACAGGTCAACATGGCGAATGGCGTTGGTGGCCATGGCGGGCATGGCAATCACGGAGTTAACCGCAGCCGCTACCAGGAACAGAACGGCAAACCAGGGAATGACCAGTTTCTGCCGTTCTTTTTTGCCAAGGCCGGCGTTTATACTGCGATTTGGCAGGCGTATGTTGGCCAGAATAAGCAGGAAAGGCGCCAGCATCATTACTCGCACCATTTTTTCAATAATGGCGCTGTTAGCCGCTTCAGTGCTGATAGCCTGGCCCGCAGCAACCACCTGCGCAACCTCATGAATGGTCGAGCCCACGTAAATACCATATTGATGTTCTGTCATGCCCAGTAGCGGATACATCAATGGGTAAAGAAACATACTGATGGTGCCAAAAATCACCACCGTTGCGACAGCAACGGATACCTGATCGCTTCTGCCTTTTACCACGGGCTCGGTCGCCAAAACCGCAGCCGCACCACAGATAGAAGCGCCTGCCCCGATTAAAATAGCCGTTTCTTTTTCCATCTTCATCCAGCGCCGGCCAATCAGCTGCGCCAGGGCAAAGGTAGAGGCAATCATGATGGCATCCAATAGCACACCGTTAGCGCCAACTGCGCTGACTTGCTGAAAAGTGATGCCAAAGCCGTAAAGAATAATGCCTAGCCTTAGCAGCGAGCCCTTTGCCAAAAATATGCCATCGGCCAGAATAGCGGATTGATTGCGCAGCACCGTATTGCCCGCCACAATGCCAAGAACGATCGCCAGCGTAAGCGGGCCCATGCTCATACTCTGAAACCAGGATTGTTGGGCCAGAACAAACGCGGCGCCAGCCATTAGGGCCACGAGCGCAAGGCCCGGCACAATCTGCTTTTTGGGGGTTCCTGTTGTTATATCTTTGGTGTTTGTTAGTGCTGTGTGTTGCTCTGCAGTATTCACCTGCATTCTCCGGATAGCGTTGAGATGGCGCTACTTTACGTCCACGTTATGACGTGATCGAATATGCTCTTATTAAACGCTTATAAGCTGAGGTTATATAGTGCTGAATCTGCATCTGGTGAGGATTTTTTATACGGTGGTGCAGGAGGGCAGTTTTTCTGGCGCGGCGACTGTCTTGCACATCAGCCAGCCTGCGGTGTCTCAGGGCGTGCGTGAGCTGGAAAGCCAGCTGGGCATGACGCTGGTGGATCGTATCCAGTCGCGCAAAAGCCAGTATGGTCAAAAAATTCAGCTGACCGCCGGTGGTAGTGCGGTATGTGATCACGCTCGCGGTATTTTTGCTTTGGAAAAAGCCGCTGTGGATGACATAGAAGCCCGGGTAGGCGCACACATTGGCAACCTGACGTTGGGCGCGAGCACCACCGTGGCCGGTTATTGGCTGCCGGCGGCAATGGCCGGGTTTGCGCGTCGGTATCCTGACATCAAAGTGAACGTGCGCGTAGCAAACACACGGGTAATCAGCGAGTGGCTGTTGGATTGCCAGTTGGATCTGGCGATCGTTGAAGGCGATGTGGAAGACCCACGGATTGAAAGTCGCCATTGGCGTAACGAAGGCTTATTGCTGGTGGCCGGTGCAGAGTGGGCGCAGGGCGAAGGCGTACTGGAGCGAATGAACAGTGGCTGCTGGATTCAACGGGAAGAGGGGTCTGGCACGCGCTCGGTGTGCGATCGCTTGCTCGCAAGCCTGGGCATTTTACCAAAAACCACCTTACAGATAGCGTCAAACGAGGGTGTTGCCAGGTGTGTTACCAACGGTATGGGGTTTGCACTCTTGCCCAGGGTGGTCGTCAGCGAACTGCTGGAATTAGAACGGTTACAGGAAGTGGTACTACCCGGCGGCGAACATTTGAGCCGGTCACTGTGTGAATTACGATTCCGTGACCGCCCTTTGTCGCCATCGGCCCAGGCGTTTGCTGACATTTTGCACAACAAAGCCTAGGCCATAAACGGGCGCTGGTTAGTAAGGCGCGGGGCAGGCTTATTTCTCGCGCTGGACCGAAATAATCTTCAGGTGCAGGTT
>Ga0307948_1002019_pt1 | contig 14621 bp, 8 predicted proteins | sample OrgLakmetagen280_FD_201824 | JGI IMG/M metagenome (GOLD analysis project Ga0307948, IMG submission 201824) | Saline water microbial communities from Organic Lake, Antarctica - #280 | ecosystem: Environmental > Aquatic > Non-marine Saline and Alkaline > Saline | place: Antarctica: Organic Lake...
ACCATCCATGGCAAAGGAGTCTACAGGCATATGTCTGCGAATGTTGCCCCGCAGGGAATTGCTCAAGACTATGTGACGCTATTCATGGCAATACCTTTACTCATTTCCGGAATGCTATGGGCCGGAAAGGGATCTTTGAGAGGCCGGTTTCTGCTTGCGGGAACGTTAGGGTATTTTTTGGTCTCCTATCTCTTTTACCTGGTGATGGGGATGTACAACTTTCTCTTCCTGGTATATGTGGCACTTACGGGGCTATCTTTTTTCGCATTTGCCTTGGCTCTTTATTCCTTCGAACCGAAAACGCTCGCTGTGCGATTTAATGAGGGGACACCGGTTCGATTTTCAGGGATTTTTTTGATAGCTAACGGAGTTGCAATTGGGTTAATGTGGCTCGGAATTGTAGTGCCGCCACTGCTCGATGGAACTGTTGTTCCACCCCAGGTCGAGCACTACACCACGTTAATCGTGCAGGGGCTCGACCTCGCCATTTTGCTGCCTCTGTCTGTGGTTTCAGGCATTGCGTTTATGAGGAAACGACCCCTCGGATACCTGCTGGCTCCAACCTATTTCGTGTTTCTTTCGATATTGATGACAGCCCTGGTTGCGAAGATCATTGCCATGGGAGTACTGGGGCAGAATGTGATGCCGGCAGCCGTAATTATTCCGGCAATCACGGCTGTATCGATTAGTTGCACGGTGTTGATTTTAAGAGCGATTAGGAGTAAATCTTAGAGTATGGATCCGGAAACTTTGCATCATACGAATTACCCGGGGCGGCAGTTGGGACAAAATGGGTGAGTGATGGAGAGTTGGAAGGATAATAAAACGAGTAAAAAAAGTTATTTAAGGAGTTCATCACACCTTATCCTCTTTGTCTGTAAAAGGAATGATAAGCGGCACTGGGTAGAAACAGGAAGAATATTTCAGAGAACCGTATTGACCGCTACGTCACTTGGTATCGCACATGCGCATCTGAATATGGCGTGTGAAGTTGAAACCGTAAGGAAGAAATTGTCACACCAGATGGAACTAGATGCGGAGGAACAGCCCATGTTGCTGATACGGACCGGCTACGCTACTGAGGTTGCCCGTTCGCCAAGAAGATCACCTGAGGAAGTATTGATGCATTTGGAAGAATGAAAACCCACGATTTGAAAGGAATTAAGTGATTAATGGAGAGGATGAGTGAAAACGAAATTATTCATACTGTCAGCAGCAGCATTCTTAGTCGTAAGCTCGGCGATTGCCCAGGATTCAACACTTGTTGAGGAGACTGACTATCAGAACAAAATTCTGTTTTTGCCGGCACTTGGTTCCACACCGGAAACAGGATTTCTATTTGGAGCAATTGTCGTTCCGCAGTTTAAACTTTCGGGCGCAGGCCCGGAGATACGCTCTTCCAGTGTGCTCTTTTCGGGTATCTACACTTCGAAAAATCAGATTTTGCTGAGCCTTGTGCCTGATATCATTCTGCCTGAGGAAACATGGATTATTAACGGGAATTACTTTGTAAACTATTTTCCTAACAGTTATTGGGGGGTTGGGCCCAAATCAAGAGACAGCGATGAAATTAATGTTCTTTTTACAGAGATAAGTGTTGAGCAAACGGTTCTCAAACAAGTGAGCAGGGGAATTTTTACAGGCCCATATATCCGGTGGAATAAAGTTTACAATCTTTCATTCGAAGACCTGGGTGGCATTCAGCTCCCAGCACAGGATGTTCCGGGAGCAGACGGCAGCGTATCTTCCGGCGTGGGCTGGATGAACCGGTGGGATCTACGGGACAGCAATATGACGCCAACCCAAAACCACTATGTGCAATTTTCGTTTTTGGTTAACTCTTCGGTGCTGGGCAGTACGGATCCATACACCTCTTTTCAATTAGACGCCAGAAAGTACATTGACCTGAGCAAAGACGGCCGTTCGGTCCTTGCATTGCAGGGACTTTACAGATCTGTGTTCGGCAAACCGTCTTTCCTGGATATGTCTGAAATTGGCGGGAACCGGATCGGGAGAGGATATTTTGGTGGCAGATACCGTGATTCAAATGCAGCCCAACTTCAGACAGAATGGAGGCAGACAATAAGAGGCAGATTTGGATTTACTGTTTTTGGCGCTTTGGGAGAAGTTTGGCACCGCTATGAAAATTTCAACGTCTCACCAGTGAAATGGAGTACAGGTGCAGGCTTTCGATTCAATATCAATAAGGACGATCCCACAAATATTCGAATTGACTATGGTGTGGGAAGGGGAACCAGCGGATTTTACATCCAGTTTGGGGAGGCATTTTAAATTTTAAAGAAAAAGATTGGAAAAATGAAAATTTTAAAAAAAGGGTTACGAATGATCGCAAAAGGGTTGAAATGGCTGATGGTTTTTGTAATCGTATTAGTGGTGGTTTCAGCAATTTACAATACAACACTTAGCAGCTCATCAGCAGTAACAGAAAAACTTACAGCACCGCAAAAAGCCTACATTGCTGAATATTTTAATCTTCAGGATGAGGTGATGTGTGATATTTGGTCTGATTATGATGAAACAGTCATTCCGGTAATTGTTTACAATGAGGAGTATGCTTTTTTGGTGGGGGTGGATAATCCCGATTCAGGATGGTATAAAATGCCCTCCAATGAGCACCGGGGAGATGTATGGAAAGTGGTAGAGGATGATGACTTTAATGGAGAGCCTTACTATCGTCAATATTTACCCGACCCGGCCGTCACACCTGAAAATTTTACTGTTAAAGTTGGCTCAACCTGGGTAAGCACGATGCAGACAAGAGAGTTCGCTGAAGTGTCATTCTATAATGGATTTAAGAATGAACTTCCACCGGGGATCAACCTTGTTTTTCCATACAAGATATTTTGGAACCTGATTATGGGTGAAGCGGAAAGCTATACTTCCGGTTTGATTCACGAGGCATTTCATGGATTTCAAGGAAGAACCTCAAAAGAAAAATTTTCAAGAGCCGAATTCTTTGCAGGAAAATCAGATGAATATCCCTGGTATCTGGAGAAAAACAGGGTCGGCTGGCAAGATGAAGCTGAACTTTTAATGAAAGCATTTGAATCTGAAAATGATACTGATGCTTATCGGTACACCAGAGAGTATCTCATTGTCAGGGATGAAAGGAGAAAAGTGGCTGAGCTGACAGAAGAGATGATAGAGTACGAGAAAAACAGGGAGTGGCTGGAAGGGTTGGCTAAATATACGGAGTTGAAAATTGGATTGGTTGCTGATGAGTCCTCAGGTTATGAGCCTGTCACTGAGATAAAAGAGCTGGGAGATTTTAAGAATTACAGCAATCGCGAAAAGTATTTTGGAAATCAATTAAGTGAGGTTCCAAGAGCAGCCAATCGCAGTGGCGAAAGTAGATTTTATTATGGAGGAATGCTTCAGGCGATGCTTTTAGACAGAATGGATCCGGACTGGAAGAATGAAATATTTGAAGAAGACATATTTCTTGAGGATCTCTTGAGAAATACTGTTTCAGAGATATAGAGCTAAGTTTTTACTTATACGTTAAATCCAATGATGAATGAACAGACACAGTTTTTTCGATAACATAACCGCTTCAATAGGTGGTTTTATTGCTGGTAATATGAAATTCTTTGCAAACAGTGTGCAAAGTGCATCATTTGAAAAACATATCGCAGCTGCTGAACTTGAGAGTCCAATAATTTCTGGTGAAGGAATTTTTGAAATAAAAGCAAAGACATTGGTTGGGGAACTGGACTCCGCAATTAGGGTAGCTAAATGGATGGGAAATGACTACCCATCCATCATTTACCATCATGGCAACAATGAACGACCTTTTGATTTTAAGAAAACGGCAAAAAACACCTTTTACAAAATCCTTGCAAAGCAAAAGGAAAGCGTTGAAGCTAACCTAATCGTTGTTCGAGCTCCCTTTCACAACTGCAGTTTAAGCTGTTATCAAGAGAAAATGACTGAACTAAAGAATTTTGTGGCTATGATATCTGCCTCAGTCAAACTAAATGAAGTTTTAATACAATACATAAAAGGTGAAACAAAGGAAGCTGTAATTACGACGGGAATAAGCCTTGGAGGTTGGGTGACAAATCTGCATCGAAGCATATACAATTCGTCAACGGCTTATGTACCGCTACTGGCCGGGACATTTCTTGGCGAAGTATTCCTGAAAAGTAAATACCGCAAATTGACTTCAGACTTAGCTTTAAACAATCCCGATCAGATTAAAAGTGTGCTTAATTTTGATGAGCTTTTCCAGACTATAAAAACCCGGAACATTTTCCCTCTTTTATGTAAGTACGACCAGTTTATTGAGTACAACGTACAACAAGAAAGCTTTAGAGATTACCCTCTCAAAACTATTGAGTATGGACATGTTACAGGATCGCTAAATACTGAAAAACTTAAAGAACATATTCTTGAAGTATTGAACTACTGTAAATGTGACATTTCTTCACTTACTCTGCAAGAAATGGCAAAATCGCTCAAACGCTGAACCGATGTAAAAACCCAGGAAAAATGAAGCTTACCATATTTCTTTTTCTGTACCTGTACAATTTTGGGGTTCAAAACCAGGATTCTTTGCAAATTCAATTGAAAGAGATTTTTCAACAAAACAACGCGCCGGGTGCAGTTGTGGTCGTTGTTCAGGGAGACAGCACGCTGCTAAATGAATCATTTGGATTGGCCAATATCGAGGAAAACCGTTCCATCGATCCGGAAACAACCATTTTCAGAGTAGGTTCCATTTCCAAGCCTTTTACATCCTTGGCAGTTTTGAAAGGGGTAGAACAAGGCCTGCTTAATATGGGCCAGGATATCAATACCTACTTTGATGAACCATTGATCCGTGACAATTTTTCGACGCCCGTCACACTGAGGCATCTTCTGACGCATACTGCCGGTTTCGACGACCGACATATCGGTAAATCGGCGAGAACCCGGGAAGAGGCTCTATCACTCGAAAAGTCGATCAAAACCCTGCTTCCGGAATGATTCCCCTTCAGTATGATTATGTATTGGATGCTCCTGCGGGGATGATGGTGTCGACAGCTCGGGATATGGAACGCTTTATGCACCAAATTTTACAGTCTGACGGACTTTCCAGGGCCGGAGTTTTATCTGAAGGGATGACCTCAGAAACGCTCTCTGTTCAATTTACACACCACCCCAAACTTTCCGGCGGGTTCGGTTTTTTGTGGAACATATTTGAATACAGCGGTCACCATGTTGTGGGCCATGACGGCGGATATATTGGTTCATCGGCGAGGCTTTGGATTTTTCCCGATTATCAAACCGCAATATTTTTGACCACCAACACGATGGATTTTGGATTCATCAATGATGCGACCCGTGTTTTAACCGAATCATTGTTTTCGGAACCTCAACCATTACAGGTATCGTCGCTGCCTGATCGATTTTACAACGACGACCGGCCGATCTCCGACTTTGCTGCAACCTGGAGAAGTACCCGTTACAGCAAAAACAGCTTTACCAAATTTGGCGTGTTGATGGGGGTAATGGGTCAGGAGTTTACCACTGCCACGGAAGGAGATAGCCTTCTCACCATGCCCACTCATACAGGTGAGCCGAGGCGGATGGCAAGGATTGAACCCCTTTTATTTCAGTCTTTGGATGATGATTATTTTCTTGCATTCCGGGAAAAGGACGGTAAAATAACCCATGCATTTACAAGCGGCACATCGGCAAGCGAACGGCTGCATAATCTTGAAACAAGAGGGGTCCAGCAGTCAATCATTGGTGGATCTATCTTCTTTTTTCTGATCATTGCATTGAGCTACCCTGTTTGGTTTCTTATCAAAAAAATCAAAGGAAGAGATAATATTACAAGTTTACTTTCACGATTTGAACTGGGTATAGCCCTGTCATATACTTTATCCATCCTGTTTTTTACAAGTGCAGGGTTATTTATTGAGCCATACGAGCTGGCAATCGGATTTGGTTACGGAATACCAACACCATTTTATATCAGTACTCTAATGCCGTATGCAGCCTTGGTCTTTACGATTTTATTGGCAGTTGCCATCTATCGGACTCATGATAGATCGGTTACACGTCGGGTATTTTCCATCTTTGTTGGCATAATCTCAATCACATTGTTCACCTGTTTGTGGTACTGGAATCTGACTGGATGGAAATTCTAAGCCGATTAAACTACAGACCGGTTATGCCACATAAATCAATAGAATGGCTAAAATAGTACCCTTTTTAAAAACTGATACCAAGGCGAAAGTAAGTCCAGAGTTAATCATTTTCATAACAGTAAAATGTGTAATTAACGGACCCTGTTCCACTTTGTAAACTTACGAAATTAATCAGGCTTGCTGTATGAATTTAGATTCTTTATTAAAAAAATGAAAGCCACTTAAATGGATAGCACGTGTTATTTAAACTTATATACTTACGTACCCTTCAGTGAGGCTGTCAAAAAAATCAATCTTCACCTTCGGGTACATTCAAAAATGCTTTCAGCCGCGCATCAAATTAAAACTCAATTGTATAGCTGATGCTTGGAACTACCACCACACTTTCATCCAGTACTACGATTTGGGTTTTGTAATTGTAGTTGTATCCCTCAGCCGTTGATTCGCCTAGCAAATTTTTAACCTGCAGTGCCCAGATGCTTGAATGTCTTGAGCGGTTTACACGGTAGGTCACCGAGAGATCTGCATAGATTGTTGAGGGTAGCTGGTTTTTAAATGCTTGTGTCTCATCAAAAAATACCAGTTCCCGTTCCATAGACTTTTCCGTTAAAACCGGGCTGACCCGCTCCCCACCTATTATATTGAACCGGGTATTTACACCTAATACCCTGCGGTTATCCTTGAATGAAAATTCTCTTCCAGCCAGTGCATTTGCTACGAAATTTTTTTTAAAACGGGTATTGCGCCAAACTCCGTCATCAGCTTTATATTTTGAAGAGAAAACAGATCCGGTAACCAGAAAGTAGTAGCCGTTGTTCAGAAATCGCTCGAATGTTGCGTCTACTCCAATATTTCTTCCGATACTGTTATTCCCGAGTTCATCGCCAAACGCCCAGTCCTGCTTATAGTTGATCATAGAGTAGGAACTGTCTGCAATACCCGGTGCATCGTAAAGAAACTGCGCATAAGGTTCGAGTTTAAAACGAAGATTATTGTTGATCTGCCAGTCATAAGCCAGTACAAAATGATGGGCTTTTGATAATTCAAGGTCTTTATTCGGAGATGTGACCATTCCGTTCTCTTCGGTTTTAACCAGGTAGATTTTAAGGTCCTCCATCTGGCTGTGTTTTCCATAACCAAGACTTATGGAATGGCTGTTGTTTAAATCCAGGCTAAAAGCAACTCTCGGGTCTATTGAAATGGAACTGTTTAAATCAAAGTACCCGCCATTCAGACCGGCATTCAATACCAGATTTTCTGACAGGTCGTAGCTCGACTGTGTGTAAAACTCCAGGGCATAACTGTGTCCATCATCAAGTACGATATTACGATAACTCGATGGATCACTGTCAATGGTGCTGTTTATATCGAGATTATATTGCAGCCTTTTTAAAGTCAATCCGGTTTGTGTGGACAATCTCGGGCTGAATGTGTGGCTGATATACGAACCGATGCTCAGCTTCCCTGAGTTGTCATCAGCTAAAAGGTCTGCGTGCGGTACGATGTTATCATCCTGCCGCTCAGTTTCCATTCGGTTTCTTATACCGGTAGCCGCCACTGTTGTATTGATATATGTTCTTCTGCCGGAGAGAAGATTGTGAGTAAGTCCTGCTGCACCCATTTGTACATCCCAGTCAAAAGTTACCCTGTCCCAGTCGTTTTCCCATACATCCGGGTCCGTCTCAAGGGGCTGGCGTGCTTTGTCGATTCCTCCTAAACCCCAAAGTGAAAATGAACCTGCATTTTTTGTTGGAAAGTTGAACTTAAAAGAAAGATCCTGGTATCGAAATTGCTGATCGGTTGGAATTACACCGATATCGGTGAGCAGACCAAGAGTTGAATATCGATAGTTAAACAAATAGGATGATCCATTGAGCCCTGATGCAATGGGTCCCTCTGAAGCGATATCCAGCCCCATCGTTCCGGCCTGAAACGTATGTTCGTACGTTCCGTTGTTTCCGTTACGCAGATTCATATCAAACACACCGGCGAGTGCATTGCCATACTCAGCCGGAAAAGCACTGGTATGAAAGTCAGAGTTGGCCAGCATTTGGCTGCTAAATATTGTAACAATGCCGCCACCGGCTACATTACCACCGGCAAAGTGGTGAGGAGTCGGGATTTCGACACCTTCAACCCTCCATGATATACCTTTCGGGCTGTTGCCTCTTACAATGATTGCATTGTCCTGAACATTTCCGACCGCAACCCCTGCATAGGCGGATACAAGCCTGGCCGGATCGTCCAGGCCACCGGCATATCTGCGTGTTTCTTCAACACTGAACGACCTTGAGCCAACCGTGGCCATTGAATTAAGAGGCTTATTCTTCATGATTCTGGGGGATACGGTAACTTCTTCCATTTCTGATACAGATTGTCGAAGCCCGATGTTTAGAACAGTCTCTTTTCCGGAACTAACCAACACCTCAGGAATAATGACCGGATCATAACCGATATAATTGACCCGAATGGAATGTCTGCCTAACGTAACTTTGGAGAAGTTGAAATTTCCATCTACATCAGTTGAGACACCCATTAATGGATCACTTTCCAGTATGATGACATTGGCTCCGATGAGAGTTTCTTTGGTCTGGGTATCAAACACATTGCCTTTTATGGTTTGAGTAATTGTTTGAGAATAGGCTCCGGGAGCAATCATACATATCAGAACTGTTGCCAGTATGTGGTTAAAAATTATTTTTCGTTTCATGATCTTGGTGATTTAAAGGTTTGGTTGATTAAATATCAGTCCAGCCTGTTCTTAAAGTTTATCCAGAGTACAAATGCCATGATCGCAAGACTGATCATGCAGATAATCCCCATCAACAGGTAGAAAATGATTTTTTTAATGTTTTTCTGTTGCTTCATATTGATTGGTTTTTAGTTCACTTTTCACAGAAGCTGTGTTAGCTGAACTCAATATGAGGAGAGAGGCCTTATATATCGTCCAAACCTATACGTGTGGACCTATTAATCCCCGTCTGCACGCTGTTTTCGCGCCAATGGTATCTCTTCGGGACGGGCTGACGGGGATTACCCCTTAAGAATTTGATCTGTTCTAAGTGAAGAGTTTGGTTTATAGCTGTTATAGACTTTTTTATCTAATCTATTGATGAGGCTATTCATGTTCATTAACCGGTGGAAAGTGGAGATATCCGGTTTAAAGGAATTGGGGGTGTATTTGGATTTCTTTGTTATGGCTAGTAGTCCGTGGAGAAGGAGATTTCATTCCGTTGCGCCCCGAAAGGATCCTGGACCAGAAAAACACTGGCTCCATGGGGAAAAGATGAGCTCGACTTCGTTCTGACGAAAAAACACCGTCGGGTCTGCGCTACCAATGACAGATTGAAAATTAGTTATTCGATATGTCTGAATTACAAAGGCTGTGAGTAGCACAGTTCCACTTCATAATCAGTTGTTAGGATATAAAATCCTCCGGCCTTGATGGGTGGAGGGATAGCATGGGCTGTGCCACAGCACGGGAGAAATCACTATGAGCGCTCACACAGTGAGCATTCTCGTAGTGTAACCGTGCGGTGCAACCCGTGCCCGGAAGCCATCATCGCCGGGAGTTTTTGGTTACTTTTGGCGGTTCAAAAGTAACAGGCTTAAAGGTGTTGATAACATTCTGTAACTATTATTGGAACCCAGAAATAAATCTGTCACTGGTAGTATGTGATTGAAGCGAACGCTCCGAAGGGTCTCCTTGAAAATGGTTTGAATCAGAACAAAGAGCCCCTTGATTTGACCTATGTGAGGCCGTCTGAACGATGCCCCATCAGTTTAGGAGAGAGCGTATTGGACAGATATGAACTTGTTTTATTCAACAAGATTGTTCAATCAAAGTGACACGGGAGCGACTCTCTATATTCAATTATATAATATTGCATGCGAATCATGGAATGAGTCATCTATTAATTTTAATTTGATTCGACATTGCTCGATTTTTTGCAATACTCATCCGATGACACCACACTACACTTCCGACAAGTACTGTGAAGGGGTTTTGCCTGTAAACTTTTTAAATACTTGGTTAAAGGAAGATTTTGAATTAAATCCTGAGTCCAGAGCAATAGCAAGGATGCTGAAATTCTGATATGCCGGATCCGTAGCTCTCTCTTTATACTCCTCTACTCGGTATGAATTCACAAAATCAAAAAAGTTTTTCTCCTCGTATTGATTTATTACCTGGGACAAATGGTTTGCTGAGATCTCCAGCTCATCAGCAAGACTGCTTAACGTCAATTTTGGTTCAAGATAAGGTTTTTCTGTTTCCATCAGCCTGATGAGCTGTTTGTGGTATCGTTCAGCATCCTGATCTTTGAGACCGGATCTTTTGTATTCTCCTGACGTTTTCGGTTCAACTATGCGAGGGTTCTCATTGACTTGTTCCGTAAATATGTTTTTGTGCCTGATACCGGAGTATCCCAAGAGAAAGATAAAGGCGATGATCAGCACAAAAAAGATCGGATCGGTATTAAAGCCAAAAACCACTCCTATACCTTCTTCCAGTATGATCACGATTGTGGCAACAATAAAGATCACTCCCATACCCGAGATAAAAAATTTAAGCCAGTTCAGGTCAATAGAATCACTGAATGCAAAATTCTGTCGGGTAAGAGTGTTGTATTTTTTTAGTAATCGGTAGGTAACTGCAACATAGCTGATTCCCGAGATGATGAATGCGAATATGGAAAAGGTGATAAAACCGGAATAGTCGTCAATTACTCCATGGTTAACCATTAACTTCTGCTCCTCTGTGTAGAAAAACAGAAATGGAATCATGTACAGATAGAAAGTTGCTGCAGGTGCAAAATGCAGGTAGTTCCACCACTGAAATCGCTGCACACTCTTTACAGAAAAAAGGACATAGAGATAGAGAAATGGACTATGCAGCAGTGGGAAAGGATGATGAATGCCGGATAGATGCGGATAGGTCTCCCAGTAACCCAGCCAGTGGATGTAGTAGCTGAAAATGTGCAGGCCAAACACAAACATCCAGAGAGCCAGAATCCTGTCGGATATGGTGGCTTTCTTCTTGGTTAACAACAAAAACTGAAGAAAAAAGCTAAGGAAAATGCCAATTGTGAAAACTGTGTCCATCAGGCTGGCCTAACCAGTGAGTTATACTGTTTTTACAAAAATATTACTTGAGGTTTTTCTAATAAGCAGCTTCTTAAAATCTAAAAATTTTTCACAAAGCAAGCACGCTTATTTTCTTTGATACTTTAGATATTTGGTCTTCATGAAATGGTTATGCAAAAAATTCATGTAGCCGGATGAAGCTGGCTGAATAACCAATGAACATGCCATTGGAGCGTTATGTACCGAAAGGATGCTATAGGGTTTTCCCTACAGAGGTTGATCTGTAATTTCGTTACATTTTAATAGTATGTTTTAGCCTAATCAAGAGGTAAGGTATAGAGGGGATTTGACATATATGCTGTTATGGAAGTCATTTTTTAAGACTACGAGACAATATTTATGCAGATATGGAAAAGTGTAAGGCCAATAGGTCAGTTGCTTTCATCATACTTTTGGTATTTGTAGCAGGCTGTGATCGTGATGCACAAGAGGTTTCTCATTCAGATGAGGAATTCCTTGAACAGCTGGATCAGCGATTACCCGTTTGGATGGAGCGGTATGAGGTTCCCGGTGTATCCATCGCCATAGTCAGTAGCGGGGAGTTAACATGGTCTGATGCCTATGGTTTCGCAGACCTGGAAAAACGTACTCGAATGACATCAGAAACCGTGTGCCGAGTGGAGTCGATCTCAAAATCGGTAACGGCCCGGGGTGTGATGAAGCTTGTGGAAAAGGGGAAAATTGGGTTGGATAACCCGGTGATCCATCACCTGAAAAGCTGGGAATTTCCGGAGACCGATGTTGGTGCAGAACGCGTAACGATCCGGCACCTGCTAAGCCACAGTTCTGGACTGCCACTGGGTACAATTGGGTTGGAATATGCTCCGGGAGATGATAAACTATCCTTAAGAGAGAGCCTGACCCGTGAAGTACAACTTGTACAGGAGCCCGGAAAGTCATTCATCTACTCAAATGTTGGGTTCAATCTTCTTGAACTGCTTATTGAGGATGTAAGCGGGCAGAGTTTCGCTGATTACATGAAGGAAGAGATTCTGCTTCCACTGGGAATGCAAAATGCGAGTTATGAGTGGCGTGAAGGTTTTCCCACAGCGGTTCCAAATGGTCATAATCTAAGCGGTGAGCCTGTGCCTGTTTACGTCTATTCAGAAAAAGGGGCAGGCGGGCTTTTTGCGAGTGTGGAAGATATTGCTCGATTTGTAAGTTCGGGTATGCTGGACCAATTTTATTACCCAGATAGTGTTCTAACTCAAATCAGTATTAAGGAGCTCTACTCACCGGTGATTGATGTTGCCAATATCTATTCACTTGTTGCAGACCATTACGGGCTGGGGCATTTCATAGAAACAATGCCCAATGGGCAAATAGTCGTATTTGGAGGCGGACAGGGCAACGGGTGGATGACTCATTTCCATCTCGTTCCGGAAACCGGAGACGGCATTGTAATCCTAACAAACAGTTCCAGAAGCTGGCCGCTAATTTCACACATTCTGAGCGATTGGGCAGAGTGGAACGGCTTGGGCTCTGTAGGTATGGGATTAATTGCAAAAGCAATTACAGGGTTTTGGATCCTGATTGGGCTGATCCTGACTGTTTCATTTTGGCAGATGTACAGAATTATCCGGAATTCAATAAAAGGAAAACGGAAGTTTGATTTACAGATTAAAAATTATTCAGGCGTCCAATTCGTACAACTTGCAATGGCTGTGATTTTGATCTCTGTTTTGATCTGGAGTCTAACACGTAAGTACCTGATGATTACATCAGTTTTTCCAGGAGCATCAGGATGGTTATTGTCAGCGATATTAATTTTTGCTTTGGTGTTGTTGATGTCAGCTTTGATTACAGTAGTCGACAATACCTTGGCAAAGACTTGAAAATATGAATAGTGCTATAGAGCATTACCATCAATTACTTTCAGAACATATGGTTTATTGTTCGCAATGAAATTTCCTGTAAAAGTGAACTTCAAAAATATTTTTTTGAATTCAGTGGTTCATTTACCGTTTCAAGAAGAATTTGGGAATATTTTTTTTGTACATATTCAAAACCTATTAATCGATCTGACGTCTAAGAAATCATGAAAAAAAAGTTAGGGCCATGGTTATTTTTGGGAGCTGTGTTCATGGTAATTCCTCTTTGGTTGATCTCTTTTCCCGAGACAACTATACGGCATAACCTGAAGCCATTCTATGTCTATGGCAGTCAGCTCACAGCATGGGCCGGATTTGCATTATTCGCTCTGACTTTTGTGTTGTCAGCACGATTAAAATGGATGGAAGATTATTTCGGAGGGCTCGACAAGATGTATCATTTCCATCACACCATGGGTAAAGCCGCCCTGTTGCTCCTATTAATTCATCCTGTAATGCTGGCTTTACGTTGGATCCCCGAGGATACCGGCCGTTTATTATGGTACCTGTTTCCCGTTCACAGGCAGTTTGAAATCAACATTGGCAGCTGGGCATTGTGGGGCCTTATCATCCTGATGGTTTTCACACTTGTGATTCGGCTGCCATACGATAAATGGAAAATATCACACAAGTTAATGGGGATCTTTTTTATCCTGGGAGTGGCACATGTCTACTACCTGGATCTCCCATTAAATACTAACCCCGCATTAACGATCTACCTTTCGGTTTTTTCAATAGCTGGTATATCAGCCTGGGTGTATACGTCGGTTCTGTTTGATTTCGTCGTAAAAAAATCACGATTTGAGGTGATAAGCGTTAATCATCTGAGTGACAAGGTGGTTGAGATAGTCTTGAAGCCGGTGGATGAGGTACTCAGCTTTGTGCCGGGGCAGTTTTATTTTTTCAGCTTTCGTGCTGAAGGCATTACCCGGGAATCGCACCCTTACACGATATGTGATGTTTCAAAAGACGGTGAAATAACCATTATGGTGAAAGCACTGGGTGACTATACAAAACAGCTTCGTAGTGAATTGAGGACAGGGGCAACAGCGCTGCTGGAAGGTCCTTACGGACGATTTGATTATCGCCATGGGAAAGACAACCAGGTATGGATCGGCGGCGGCGTGGGTATTGCGCCATTTATTAGCTGGGCCAATGACCTGAAAGAACAGAATAAAACCGATCTGAATATTCAGCTGTATTACTGCGTGAACACTGACAAAGAAGCGACACATCTTCATCTTTTCAAGGAGCTGGAAAATCAGATGGGCACGTTCAGAGTTGACCTTATTAGAGCTGATGTTGAAGGGTTTCTTAAACCCGAAAATATTGCCGATATCGTTGAGAAAGACTTTTTTATTTGTGGCCCACGGGAGATGAGGCAAGCGTTATTGCCAAAATTAACTAAGCGTGGAGTACCAAAAAAATCGATCCACTATGAGGATTT
>Ga0307948_1002026_pt1 | contig 14598 bp, 11 predicted proteins | sample OrgLakmetagen280_FD_201824 | JGI IMG/M metagenome (GOLD analysis project Ga0307948, IMG submission 201824) | Saline water microbial communities from Organic Lake, Antarctica - #280 | ecosystem: Environmental > Aquatic > Non-marine Saline and Alkaline > Saline | place: Antarctica: Organic Lake...
GCCCAATGTCAAAGGCCTGAAAGGCCCGTTCGGTTGCCTGAACAAGGCCCGATACGGCATCGCCTGGGGCTCCATGGGTGCAGCGGAAGCCTGCTGGCTGGCTGCACACAGTTATGTCATGGAACGCATTCAATTCAACCGGCCGCTGGCGGCCAACCAGTTGATTCAGAAAAAACTGGCTGATATGCAAACCGAGATCAGCCTGGGTCTGCAAGGCTGCATACGCATGGGCCAACTGATGGATGCTGACGCCTGCCCGGTCGAGCTGATCTCACTGATGAAACGCAACAATGCCGGTAAGGCACTGGACATTGCTCGGGTAGCACGTGACATGCATGGCGGCAACGGCATCAGCGACGAATACAGTGTCATTCGCCATGTGATGAACCTGGAAGCGGTCAACACCTATGAAGGCACGCACGACATTCACGCCCTGATTCTGGGTCGTGCCCAAACCGGCATTCAGGCATTCGGCTGATGGACGAAACAGCATTAAAAGGCGCACTGGATGGCATTAGGGTCATTGACCTGAGCCGCATTCTTGCTGGCCCATGGGCTACCCAGATGCTGGCAGACTTCGGTGCCGAAGTAATCAAAATTGAACGGCCAGGCAAGGGGGATGACACTCGTGGCTGGGGTCCTCCGTTCTTTGGGGATGGAGAGCATCGGGTGGCCGCCTACTTTCACAGTGCCAACCGGGGCAAGCAATCCATCGCCATAGACTTTACTCGTCCCGAAGGCCAGCAACTGCTGCGTGACATGGTCCGGGAAGCCGATGTACTGGTCGAGAACTACAAAGTTGATGGTCTGAAGAAGTATGGACTGGACTATGACAGCCTGAAAGCCATCAACCCCCGCCTGGTGTATTGTTCGATCACTGGCTTTGGCCAGACCGGACCCTACAAGCATCGGGCCGGTTATGATTTCATGATTCAGGGCATGGGGGGTCTGATGAGCGTTACCGGTGAACCGGACGGTACACCGATGAAAGTCGGTGTTGCCCTGACCGACATCCTGACCGGCCTTTACGCTGCCAACGCCGTTCAGGCAGCTCTGCACTTCCGTGCCAGTACCGGGCGTGGCCAGCATATCGATTTGTCATTGCTGGATGTTCAGGTAGCCACCATGGCCAACCAAGCGATGAACTACCTCGCAACCGGGCATTCACCGGTAAGCCTTGGCAATGCTCATCCGAATATTGTGCCCTATCAGGCTTTTGCGACAGCCGATGACTATCTCATTCTCGCGGTAGGTAATGACGGTCAATTCCAACGATTTTGCGATGTCGCCGGTCGGCCAGACCTGGCCGCAGATCCGAGCTTTGCAACTAATCAGGAACGTGTCGCTCATCGGGAAACGCTGTTGCCGGTGATTACCGGTTTAATGAAAACACAGAGTCGGGACTGGTGGCTTGAAAGCCTGGAAGCTGTATCTGTGCCCTGCGGTCCGATCAACAATCTGGAGCAGGTGTTTGCTGACCCTCAAGTTCAGAGTCGACAACTGCAGCGGGAACTGGAGCAACCGCAGTTAGGTAAGGTACCGTCAGTTGCCAACCCGATCCGGTTCAGTGAATCGGCCGTTCAGTACAAACGGGCCGCTCCGTCACTGGGTGCCGATACCGATAGTGTACTGACTGAGCTGCTCGGCTGTGATGAAGCGCAGTTAGCACTGTGGCGCAAGCAAGGCATTGTCGGTTAACACCGCTAGGCGACGAGCGCTTTGCGGCACCTGCCTTACTGAGGTGTGTGATCTATCGCCAGGCGCATCGAAAGATCGATAGCGGTCACATCCTTGGTCAGAGTACCCATCGAAATATAGTCTACGCCGGTTTCTGCAATAGCGCGCAGTGTCCCGGCGTTGACATTGCCCGACGCTTCCAGTCTGGCTCTTCCCTGAACGCTGGCCACTGCAGTGCGGGTGTCTTCCAGGCTGAAGTTATCAAGCATGATGACATCCGCTCCGGCTGCCAACGCCTGGGCAAGCTCATCGAGATTCTCGGTTTCCACTTCAACCTGTTTACCCGGCGCAAGTCTATGGGCCGCCAACACAGCTTCAGTGATACCGCCGCATGCCATAATGTGATTTTCTTTGATCAGAAAGGCATCGTACAAGCCCATTCGATGGCTTTGGCCACCCCCACATGTCACCGCGTATTTCTGTGCAAGCCGCAAGCCGGGAAGCGTTTTCCGGGTATCGAGCAGATTAACGCCGGTGCCTTCAATCAGGGTCACAAACTGAGCCGCCCGGGTGGCAGTAGCCGACAACAGTTGCAGAAAATTAAGCGCCGCGCGCTCACCAGTCAGCAGTGAGCGGGCATTCCCAGCGATCTCAACCAGGGTGTCATTGGCAGCAACACGATCTCCGTCCTGAACATGCCAGACCAAAGTGACATCGGAGTCCAACTGGTGAAACACTTCATTAACCCAGTCGACTCCGCAAATGGTCGCCGCTTCACGGGTAATCACCCGTGCGCTCGCCTGACTGTGTTCGGCAATCAGGGCTGCGTTGATATCACCACTGGCTACATCTTCAGCCAATGCAGCCTTCACATTGGCAACAATAGCCCAGCGCAAATCATTCGGGTCGATCGAGTACATAACACCTCAGTATTCAGCGTTAAGGTCGCAAGACAGGGTTATTCAAGGAAGGGATTATAAAGGTTGGGCGGCAGGATGTATTGCCTGATACAGAATTGAAAAAGCACGGCCCACAAGGAGCACGTGCAAAAAGTTTCTAACGATAAAGTAGAAATTCGTGATGAACGTCCGCATTCAGCGAACAGGCCAAATAATCAGGAAGCGTTGCGGGTACTAGTGGGTGTGCTGACCCAGGAAACTACCGCTTCTTTTGCAGCAGTGAGGCCGTTCAATATGCCATTGCGCAAGTACTCGTTGCGCATTTTCATGGCCTCAGCTTCGTAAAACGCCAAGTCCAGGTTACCCCATGCGTCTGTTACTGCTTTGAATTCGGTTTCGTTTGAGTGTGCCATGTTTGCCTCCAGACAATGTCATGTGCTTGATCGGTTAGGCGCTTAGGCCTTCAATGACACGTATGATAGGGACCCTGTCAGGCGGTCACAAACGATGGGTTTTCATGCTATGAATGAATTATTTTAATGCATACCTGACGAGCATAATGTCGCTGGGTAAATGGACTTATTCCAGGGGTATGTAGACCGGCACGACACCGCTGTCATTGATGTGTCCGAGGTAACTGGTTTGCCCAAGGTAATTCCAGTTTTCTCCCAGACTCGCCGACTGCTCGGTTCGCTGAATCAATAATTCGAATTGGACGGACAACGGTTCGATCAGATATTCGCGAATCAGCCGGTTCAACAAATCCCAACGTTCGGAGTCTACAAAAAGATCGCGGTAGGTGGCTTCCGCAATGGGTCCAACGCGCACGCAAATACCACTGCTGTAGTCTGCAATGCGGCTACCAAGGTGACCATCCTCACCCAATATAGTCGCCTGCTCTCCGAGACGCAGACGATCCCGGTCCGGTACAGGCGCTACTTGACGGTAATGCTCAATAACCTCTACCTGCTCAGTTCCCAGATAGCCTTGCAACAGTGTTTTCAATCCAACCGCCGATTTGCTGTACAGACTGAACAGGCCACTAAATCGCAGTTTCAGTTGCGCCAGCTCATCATCAGGCTCTCGCTCAAACGCAGGGTTATTGCTGATGCTGGCGATAAGGCGACGATAATCCTGAACCCGGCCTTCAATGGTATTCTGTGACAGGCGATTCAGGCGCCAGGCATCAAAGAGTTTGGTCAGTAATTGATTATTAAGGATATCAAGAAAAGCACGCGGGCCGTCATACCCTTCCCATTCGTAATCCAGCAGCTCTTCCGTGTAGAAATCCGGTAACGGAGAGGAGATACCATAGAGACCGGCAAGGTTGGTGACCACCTCATAGCCTTTGTTGCCGGGCAGCTCAAGGACCTCGTGAATATCCGTATCCCCATAACCAAGTTCCAGATTAGGGCGTACCCGGATATCTCTTTTATCAAAGCGACTGCTTGTACTCAGTGCATTGAGTCGCTGTAAAAGTCGATAGGCCTGAAAGAAATCAAAATCCTGGCTGTTCTCCAGCAGGTCCTGTTTCAGATCAGCGATCGATGTCCCGTCTGGCTGGTCCATACCAGTTCCTCTGCAGAGTTCAAATCAGTGATGGTCAACTCTACATAGGCGTTGACCGTGGCAAAATCAGTCAGTAGCCGATGTAAGACTTCACCGAAAAGATAGATGTCACCCAGGCCGGCAAAACCAGAGCCATCGATGCTGAGCGCCACGTTCTGACCCCTTATAAGACTGCCCCGTAACAACCGTGTAGCCGGTGTAATGGTCATGGCCTGTATCGAATCAAGACGTTTCAGGTTAGCATTTTCATCGCTTTTCCCCGCACTGTGTTGTGGCAAGTACAGGCGCAACAGACCCTTGAGATTGTCGAGTGTTGCCATCGGTAAATAGTTGATGGTCAGGTGCGATAACAGGCTCCACAAGTCGTCACCGGAGCGGGAGGGGACATAACCGGTTGGTGCCAGTATATTGGAGAACTCGACCAGTTCAGAGGTATTCTGCGTACCTTTGTTCACCTCACCCTGTTTCAGCTCACTGGCCAGACTGCCGTTCGAACACGTCAGTGTTGCCGTTAATGTCTCACGCTGGGGGATATGCTCATTGTCCGGATAGCTTAGGTTGACACGCGTTGTGGTTAAACCGGCGTCAGCGTCGAACTGACGTATCAGTTCGTAAACACCTCCGGCTGCCTCACTCTTGCTAAGCAATGATAACGGCTGATAGGTACTGCGAGTTGCTGTCTGGCGATTGTGACCATTAACCTTTTGTACCGAATGAATCTGATATCGATTATCGACATTGCGAGCAGGCTGCAGTAATAAATCGGCTTCGCGCTGATCCACCTGAAGTGGCTCACTGTCATGCGGAAACAGATTAACAGCAGGTACCGTAAACAACTTCAAACTGTCATTGCCGACACGCGGTGCCTTGCCGCGAATGTTTTTCAGATGGAACTCCAGCGTCAGATTACCACTATCGACCATCAGTGCCTGGCTATTAACTGACCCCAGACGAAAATACAGATAGTTATATTTGTTGATATAATATTCTGTCAGTCGCTGATAGGTTGGCAATGACTGGCTGGGCCTGGACAATAGCGGGTAACGATCATCCGTACCCAACGACTCCAGTTGACAACCGGGTATCGTGCGACGTTTGTCACCCTGAACTACTGAAACCGAACTCACACTGGTTTTTAGCAGGTAGAACAATGAGCTGGCTTGCAAGTAGTCATCGGCCGCCAGAAAACTCAGATCCGCAAGACTGAACCGCCGACTATAACCCGACAGTGTATTGATCTGCACACTCAGGGTGCCGGAACGATCTCCCAGCGTTTCCAGGGTAATGTCTTTGATTGTCAGTGGCAGAACATTCAGATCGTAGCTCGTGGTAAAGCGACACTTGGTGCCCTGCACTTCGCGTGAATCAATAAAGGTGCCTTTGGGCACCAGCAATGGCTCTTTTAATATGGCCTTGGGCGCAAACGCCATGATCGTCGTAGCGGGGATTTCTTCAATGTACTGTGGCGCAACCAAATTCAGCAGAGACTGGGCTAACTGAGGGAAGCCGGAATCGAGCCGTTCCTGAATGCCCGCACCCAGATAAGCCACCCCCTCGAGTATCCGTTCGACATCAGGATCAGAGCTGGCACCGCCCAAATGCGGCGCATAGGCCGGATATTTGCGGGAAAATTCAGCCGCTTTTTCGCGCAGTGCATTAAGTTCTCGTTGATACAATTCACTGATCATTCATCAGCCCCGCAGGCTTAGGCTGATACGTCCATCAGCCGTCAGAGAAATATCGGCCCGCACTGGCAAGACCCGGTCTCGGACCGGAACCTCACCACGCAACAGCCAGCGTAAAGCACCCGCATTCACCGTTTCATCCTTCTCCAGGGTAAAGCGATCCAGTCGGGGTTCAAACGTTTGCAAGTTAGAGCGAATCTCTTCGCTGATTACATCCTGTGCAACGTTGCCATGACTGACAAACAACTTTTTAACATCTGACAAACCCAATTGATCGTGAATCAACGCTGTTCCCTGAATGGTGTTTAGCAAGTTTTCAATGTCAGCCAGAATCGACTCGATCAGCCTGACGTCATCAACTTCAAGCGTTTCACCTTCAAGGTGTTGCCATTGTTGCATCCGTTTTAGCAAGCGCAATTGGGCCATAATCAGCGCTCGGCACTCCAGGCATCTTCATACTCGACACCATCAACCTCATGACTCCAGATAATATGGTCATATACCAGCGAGATTTTTTCGCGATGACCCGCTACCTGATGTTCAGCTGTTTCTGTATCGGAAACATAAAATTCGATATTGGTTATCTGCGCATTCTTCAGAAGCAAACGATAATACAACTCTTCCATACCTGAGCCATCAGTCCGATACCAGTCAATCGTCACCTCGGTTAACAATTCACTGTCACAAAGCGCCTGAAACAGCATGGGGCTACTGCGGTCGACAACCTTGCCTACTGTCATCGGCAAATGCACACGCCTACCCGTGGGGATGCCAAAACTGTCAGACGGAATCTTAACGGTGTGTTGAAAGTTCAGTATTTCAATAGTGCCCTCACGGTCCGCCAAGTCAACGTCACCTTCAATCGAGCCCTGGTTTTCTGCGGTTATAGTCATGTAGCCGGGTAATGCCATGATGATCACCTCCTGTTATCAGGTTTTGTCCAATCGACCGCTTTCACGCAAGGTGACCGGCTGACCCAAGAATTTAAAATGCGGGGTTAATTCCATCGAAATCATATACCACCCGGCTTTACCTTCGACATCACGAATGGACAAACTCGCGCTGCGCAATGGGCGCCGTGCTCGGACCCCCGGAGCCGGGTTATCCATATCAGAGACGTATTGCCGCAGCCATTTAGTAAGTTCCTGATCAATCTCTGCACGGGTTTTCCACGAGCCTATGTGCTCACGCTGCATCACTTTCAGATACTGTGCGAACCGGCAAGCGATCAGGATATAAGGCAACTGACCATCCAGTTGTGCAGCGATGGTTTCTTGAGGAGTACCCTCATTGTCATGGAAGCGCACACTGGCGGCAGAATAGAAACCGGCCTGTGACTTTCCCTTTCGCAGGGTCAGGGGAACAAACCCCTGATGCACAAGATCATTCTCGCGTCTGTCAGAAACCAGCACCTCAGTCGGTATCTGACCCCGCTGTGCACCACGCCCGCTGGATACAGTCAGTGCCGGCAATACGCCAAAGTCTTCACCGACCATGTTGACGAACCATCGATAGCGGGAAAACGCTGTTGCAATTCGCTCGGCCAGAGCAAACGCGCTGTTACCCCATACGCCTTGCGCATCCTGCTTGCGGTAGGACTCATAAAAACTGAAGCCCATACTGTTGTCTTCAGAATAGGCTTCACGCAGCAGAAAACGAGGCATGCATAATGCCATGTAGCGGGCGTCGGTATCCTGACGAAACGACTGCCATTTCTCAAACCCGGGTTGCTGGAAATGTGCATTCAGATCACGCATTCGACTGAATTCACGGTAGTCATCCAGGCCAAAGAAACGGGCACTGACCGCTCCGAGGTAAGGAGCGTGGGCTATAGCTGCAACCCGGGCCAGGTTTTGAAGAAGTTGAATGTCCTGGGCATCTGGATCGAAAAGATAGTCACCAACCATCAGACTATAGGGTTTACCACCAAACTGACCGAACTCGCTGGAATACACCAATTGAAACAGCGGCGATTGGGTAATTTCAGGGGCATCCTCGAAACTTTCGCGCAAGGATTCCTTGTCGAGATTGACAACATCGACCAGGGCATTTTCCTGAAATTCAACGCTACTGACCAGATAATCCAGTGAACGCCAGGCTGATTCCAGCTGTTGAAAGTCCGGATGGTGCAACAAGGCATTCATTTGGCGGTTCAAACGACCATCGAGTTCAGCCATCCAACGCGACACATCGGCTGAATCCGGTGGCTGGTTGTCATGCAACAAACCCGCCCGTTCGAGCAGTGCCCGGGTCTCATCGTTAAGACTGACCGTTTCACTGTCAAGGCACAGCGAAAGATTGTCACGCGCTTCTATTAACGTGTTAAAACCTGGAATGTGCGGATAGAGAGATCCCGGTTCAAAATCAGACAATGAACGGAAATTCAAAGTAACAGCAATAGCCTCACCATTACCCAGCATTTCATCACTGACTGAGAGTGTCAGTTCCGGTTTAAAACTATTAAACGCCCCACTGAGATCATTGCTGGTCAATTGCACTTTCTCAAAGGCGTCATAGGGATCGATATCTGCTCCCGGATTAAGCCCGGATAACACCAGAATTCTGAATGGTAGCTCTTCATCCTGATCCGAGCCATGGGCTCTGTACACCAGGTTGATTTTTTCCGATACGACTTCGGTCATAGCAGGTGACCCCTGGTTAACAAACGAGTCCCATGGGCACCCATCAGAACGATACCGTCGCAGTGGAGGTAGGTGCTTCCTGAACTACCATCAATGGCTCGGCATCAGGTTGCTGGCTTGGCCAACAACTGGCGATCTGAGGTGGCAAGCTCAGGGGTACTGTGCTGAGAGACTGAATGACAGGTCTCTGTCCGACGATCTGATAGTTAATATCAATCTGACTCACATTTGCCTGACGCAGCTGCGCTTCCGAGCTTGGAAAATCGCTTGCGCTGAAAAGAAAGCGACCATCCCTGAAATCGTCCAGGAACCTGGCAAAACCTTTGACGCCTGGGTAGTTCTTGGTCAATCGCATCTGGCCAATCTCAATGGTCAGCGAGGTATCACCGCATTGCTCCAGAGCCCAGTTAAACGTGCGTTCAGAGGGATAATTGTAATTCGCCAGGGTTTGCACGCCATCACTGCAATGCAGGTTAAGAAAAGTCGCATAGGGAGCTATCGATGCACCTGCATTAGTACCGGATGGCAGGGTTCTTATACTGACGTCAAACTGGTTACCAACAATAATGCCGCCATTGCTGGCATTATTCAGGACCGAGTAAAAGTCATCACCCAGCGTCATGGTGCGCCCCTTGACTTCGACGGGTACATACCCCCGGTTCAATTGACGGGTGACGAACGACTGAGCATCGCCATTAAGAAATCCCCATAACACGCCCGTTTCACCAACAATCAAACTTCCCAGACGGTTTTGCTCGACGCCTTCAAGCGATGCCAGGACATCATTCTCCCAGCGGTCCTGGAGTTCGCATGAGCCTTCTTTCATCATAAAGTCATAGGCCACTTCCAGCGGTCCGGTATAAAGCTCCCAGAACAACGCTGATTCTGAATCGGGCCGCCCAAAGATTTCCTGCAGGGCATAGACCGATGTCCAGGCGTTTGCCATAGGCCCGCTGCCTGACTCCAATGCATCCGGGGCCGAAAAGTAATCGTTGAGGCTTGCAAGCGACTGGCTGCGAAGGTCCGCATTAAACGCAACCTGTGACAACGCAGCTTTATAATCATCAACTGCTATAACACCCTGCCCCAGCAGAGTATCGAGGGGATTAACAGTTTCCTCTGCTGAGCCAGCCGTCTTTTTCTGAATTTTAATGGCTTTTTTGGCCAACTTACCAACTTTTCCGAACTTGCCCAACACCTTCTTGATAGCTTTGGAAGCGCCAGGCCCCTGCCCACCTGAAGCATCTTCCACGGTGTATTCCTGCAACTCCTTAAAATAACCAAAGTGATCCGCCGATGCGTATTGCAGCCCTTCAAACGGAGTCAGTTCATCATACATCCGATCGATGAAGGCGAAATAGGGGTTATCGTTTCCGGGCATTCGCTCAAGAGAACGCACCCATTCCCGACGGTCCCGGTAGCGTTGAACGCCCTCATCAAAACGTTCGGCAAAGGATTCCCAAGCCATTTGATATTCACGCTGATAGAACTGCTCAAAATCTACCTGAATCTCCGCCAGAGCATCATCTCCTTCATTGGCAGAGGAAAACTCTTCCATAAACTGCGTAACAAATTCAAAACCGGTCAGAGTAAACGCAGGATCAATCTGGGGAGCATTGACGATGCGCTGACTGCCACCCCAGAAATCTTCAAGCCTCACGCTTGGGAAGTTCTGCGCATTTGCCCAATCAATGATCCAGCTGTAATCACCACTGTTCCGGTTGACCAAAAGCAGCAAAGCACTTTGCAGGTTCAGTCGTTCTTCAACCAATGAACTGGTCACCGGGTTCCAATTCAGATAGGCCAGGTAGAGCTCATTGAAAATAGCCGATCGCTCCAGGCTTACTCCTTGTTCAAGAAGTCCGTAATAGGAATTACTAACAGCCGGTGCCAGACTCGGGTCCTCGCCTATCAATTGAGTTTGCAGCGCATTAATGCGACGGATTAGTCCACCCGCTACCACACTGGTTTCTTCATTAGCCAGATTATCAATGGTCTGAATGATGGGCTCATCGATCGGTTGAAGAATGGCAGTGCGGAAGAAATCAACATAACGAGCGCGCAAGTCGGCAATATCGCCAGCGCCGCCATAAGGAAGCCACCATGGAATAAACTCAGATTGCTGGTACTGCTCCATGGCCATAGCAAAGTCGAGTAATTCTGCTGCAGCAAAGAGCCGCTCACCCGGATCGCCCTGTTCGTTCAATTCCACTTCCGAGAAGGTATCGCGAATGGACTCAAGCATGGTGCGGTTTGCTTCGTACGCCAGAGTCAGCGCTGTAAAACTGATCAGAGTAATGGCACCGCCGACGCCAAGGGCATAGCGACGAACCGCCCGGCGGATTCGATCAATACTCGGCAGACTTTCAAACAGTCCGCGATCTGAAGGCAATACGCGAGTAAAAAATTCATGCAGAAAAACTCCCCGACGAGTTTCTTTACCGTTAACGCTCTGCATGCTTGAACCGAAATAGAGACCGCGAAACTTGGGCGCTTCCTGATAAATATTGCCGACCAGTGCCGTATTGATAAAGGCATGTAAATTATCGCGCAAACGGCCTAATTCGGAAGGCAACACCAGCAGACTGTCATCAGGAGTGTCCGTGCGCTCCATCATCAGCAATCGCAGTTCTTTCATTCTGTCCAGAATGGAATCCAGCGCCTTATCGAGTACAGAGTTAAAGTCAACGGTATCTGCTGTGTTCAAATAGCCCATCGGTTGCAACAGACTTTCATCTGGCAGGTAGGATACCCACTCTGTAAAACCTTCAATCTTGTCGCACTTGGTCACTAAAAGGTAAACAGGAACCTGAATCTCCAGGCGATCCATCAAACTATTAACTGACGTTCGAACCTGACGACCCTCCTCCAATATGGTCTCTTCATCACACGTCAACAGACGCTCGGCCGATATGGCCACAATCAAACCATTCAATGGTTCACGCTGCTTGTGACTTGCAAACAAGCCCAAGAGCTTATCCCACTCTTTCCTATCCCTGTCTTGTTGTTCGGGTACGGCATAACGGCCTGCCGTATCAATCACGATAGCCTCTTCGTAGAGCCACCATTCCAGATTCAACGTCGACCCGTCTTCATGGATCGACAGATTCTCAATACCGGGTTTAAGCAACTGTGCACTGCGCAGAGACGTACTCTTACCGGTTGTTGGTCGACCAATAATCATGTACCAGGGCAGGACATAAAGCGGATCGCCACGCAATTTCAGCTGTGACCGCTTCAACGCCTTAATGGTTTGTCGCCAGCGTTTGTTCAGCGCACGATTCAACTGACTGCTGGACATGCCAACATCATGACCTGCTGCGACCTCACTGGGCTTACCCTGACGAATAACCCGTTTGACCTGTGCGCGAGCCCGATAACGCACATACAGCCGGCGCCCAAGCACCAGAAGAAAGAACACACCAAAGCCAACACCCAGCACCCAATAAGCCAATACCATGGGCCATTCGAGTAGATAGAAAACGCTGAGAACCACACCAATAACCAGCAGGATCAGGAGCAGGCGCCATAAGAATACAAAGAATGCTTTCATCGTCAGGACACCAAATTCAACAATTCAACAATCAGCCCGCGAATCTGGCTGGCGTACCACAAGAACACCCCCAGAACAGACAACACCGGCACGGCAATTACATAGGGAATCAGATTTGCGCGCCGCTTGTGTTCCTTGGCGGCCAACGCCTGATCACTGAAGGCAGAACGGAACAGTACAGATTGATCAAGATTGTGCTGCGCTTCTTCAGGCAGCAGTAGCGACAGGTTAAAGCCGCGGGCATTTTCCAGTTGCGGGCGATCTTCAGGATCAAAATACCGACCTTTAAAACCAAGCCCCATACATAACAGGTATATCTCCCGAACACTTCGGTCATCGCCGTGCTTGCTCAGCAAGTTCAACCGTTCATAAAATTCGGCACCGGCATTTGTAGTATTGAAGTGCGTGCGCTGCAATGATGTCTGCTGCCAGGCGTTACGATCAGGCCATTGACTGGTCAGCAGGACCTCATCGATATACGCGCAGACCGCAAACCAGCCTTCTCGCACACTGTCGATATTGAACCCGGCTTCTTCGGCGCGTTCGGTAAGACTCTGGTACAACTGACCAAAGTGCTCACGTAATTGATCAGCGGTTAACTCACTGCTATTCAGTAACCTGACTGTCTGGCGTGTGAACAACAACGCAGGAACGTAAAAATCGACCAGTCTCATAGAGCACCTTGTCTGAATCCGGGAGGATACACATCGTTGATTGCTTTACGTGCCATAACAGTCCCTGTTGTTGTGTTCAGACCAGCCAAGCCCCGCCCTCAAAAAAGTACAGGGGGTGATCTATCCAGCCTTCATTTTCTCAAAATAACCAGCTCACACTTGAGGTCTTCTGGCGCCTCAGCCCAGTGCAATGCAGCATTTTTCTGGCGCCTTACTTTATCCCACTGTTCATTGTTAGCGTCGAGGCGTATGTAGTTAGCGAACGCCTTACGCGGCAAACCAATCGGCGCACTACCCAGCAAGACCATGGGCACGCCTGGCAGCGACCGCTGAGCCAGCTGTTTTACAGTATCGAAAGAAGCCAGCTTCGCCGTGGTATCAAACGTATGGCTCCATTGCTCGGGCAACGCCTGGGTATTTAGAACCAGGTAGTACTCCACCTGTTCTTCAAAGAAATGCTCAGGAACATCAGCGTGATAGACGTCCTCTTCGAAGACCATATCCACCAGATAACGCGGTCCAATGGATATTTCATTCAACAGCGCAGTAATAAGCGTTCTGACTGACTGAAAGCAAAGTGTCAGGTTACTGTGGTCATAGGCAGGAACCATGCGTTCGCCATCCGATTTTTCACCCACCATATTGACCAGACCCGAAAAGGTGCTCAATTCACCAATCAATTCACGCAACACGCCGTATATTGGCCAGGGATGAATGGTGTCCTGTTCACACAAATGCACTAGCCTGGGCACATACTGGCTCAGTGCTTGCAAGCCAATTCTATAGCGCAGAACATTAGGATCAAACTCACTCATCCCGCTGCTTGAGGCGTCACTGTAATCCAATTGAATGGCGCGGCCGGTAATTTCGTCGCGTATTTCGCGAATCATAGACAGCAGAGGTGCATTGCCCGCCAATTGCACCAGGGGGGGTATAAAGTCACTGGTATACTTTAACTGGTCTCCGTCGCGAACCACCTGCGCCACCGGAATAACCTGAAACTCATTGCGCAATTCGATCTCATGTTCAAACAGAAACTCAAGCTTGTAGTCGAGCTCCTGAATTGATGCATCCGGACCGTCCTGATACAAGTCCAGCGCATTGCGAGGATCTACACGGGTAAAGTAGCGAGTTTTGACACCCTGTACATCACCACTGCTGTTCACCACAGTGACATTGGGCTCACTCGGTTGCAGGGTTCGCACACCAATATAGATCGTAAAAGGCCGATCAGGTTCAACCGCATCTTCATCAAAGGTACGATTGGGCAGTTGGCCATTGTCAGGCACACTTACCTGACTGCCATCTGGAAAAATAAACCGCCCTGAGACCAGTTCACAACTGCGATTTGGTAGGGCACTGCGGGACAGGTTCAAATCAATGACCCCCCAGAAATGGGGTTGCATCATCTGCTGCATCGGGCCCAGCAAAGACTGCCAATACGCTTCACTGTACTGGAAGTGCTGGGGCTGCATGAACATGCCCTGGTGCCAAAAGATGGGTTTGCTTACTCTCAAGATCTTTCTCCAGCCAGCGCTATATGGTCTCTACGGTTGTCGACCGTATGATCTCAAATTTATTCGTATTATTCCGACCCAACGACAAGGACAAATACAATACATCCGGTACAGCTTTCGCTTCATTCGCAACCAGGCCCAGGTTCGCGAGCACCAGGTCCACTGCACCCCGTTTCGCTGGTTTAGCCGGTATCTCGACAATGCGAATGTCCAGCTCTGTGCTCAAGCCAAAGTAGCCGACAATAACGCCGACAAACTGAGCACCTTGCGCACGCGGCAGGACCTCGATCTTGTCTTGACCGGGCTGAACGATAATCCGATTGAAACTAGCAATAGTGCCATCAATCCGACCTTCATTGAGCAACTGGATCGCGCCTTCCTG
>Ga0307948_1002031_pt1 | contig 14593 bp, 7 predicted proteins | sample OrgLakmetagen280_FD_201824 | JGI IMG/M metagenome (GOLD analysis project Ga0307948, IMG submission 201824) | Saline water microbial communities from Organic Lake, Antarctica - #280 | ecosystem: Environmental > Aquatic > Non-marine Saline and Alkaline > Saline | place: Antarctica: Organic Lake...
GAAATTTATAGAAAAAAATAAAAAAATTGAATTTGTTTTAAAAGATTTATTTATGAATTATTTTTGAATGAAATATTCTTCCGATTATGTTGTAAATAATAGATTTTTTATTTGATATAAATTAAATAAAAAAAACATTTCAAAAAATAAAAAACAAAAAAATTTATTTAGTAAAATTACTAAATTAAAAAAAATTCTATTAAAAAAAACAAAATGACGTTTTTTTAAAAAGTTTAACTATGGTATTAAATTAAACGAATTTTGGTACTTACCAAAATATTACGACTTTAATTTCTATACTTTAAAGGGAGGTATTTTAAGAAACCCTTTACAAGATGAAATTTACACATCTTCTAAGATTTCATTCAAAAATTTAATTAACAACTACAAACAGTATTTTTAAAAACTTAAAAAAAATATATGAATTTTTTATCAATTTTAGCAAGTCTTTCTGCGGATCAAATTCGTTTTTCTAATATAAATGATAGTTCATTTTATGATCAATCCATTTTTTTTAACTATGGCTTTTCTTCTATGCAAAATTTCGTAGAATATTTACCTTTTTTAGAAGGTGAAAGTAATTTTGTAGTTAATTCAGGATATTCTTCCCAATTTTTAATGGATCTTGGCACTTATTTTGTTATGGTTTTTACTATAACTTATTATTCAGGCTCTTATTTATTAGCTATCATAGGTATAGTTACATTAAGTTTCTTATTTAATTTTTGCATTTCTATTCGCGTAGAAGTTTCAAAAATACGTTTAACTTTATTATCTTTTATTTCTGTAATATTTACATTTTTTATTTTACTTTTAATAAAGCACTTTTTATTTGTAAGACCTTTTTCTTTTGCTTATAGCACTTTATCAGATGCAGAACTTTTAGCTGCATATGCTTTAAACATTGCTTTAATGTTATTTGAACCCTTAACTAGTTTAGTAAGATCTAGCGAATTCATAAATGCAGGCCCTCTAAATATGAGTGGAGTTAGTTCATATACTAATTTACAAAACATAGAATTTCAGGAATTAACTGATAGAGTATTGCGTTTAGAAAATAGTGTATACAACAATAGAGAGTTTCATAAAAGTGCAGCTTATTTTGATGCTATACAACAAAGATCTACTTTTTTAAGCTTAAATAGTAATTTTATAAATAATACTACTAAACCTATGGAATTCGTAGGAAGTTTCATAGCAAGTTTTGAATCACAATTCGGTTTTGACACTAGCAAAAACAATTTTTTAGATCATACTGAATTAAGACATTATCAGACATTTAAAGGAGGGAAATTTTTTGTATTCTCATCTTTTTTTTGTCTGTTTTTTTTGATGTTATTGTTCATAGGTTTTAGTGATCAACAGTTTTTAAATCAAAATAAAAATTTTGAATTTATTTGACTATTATGACTGTTTATAATATCCGGGCTTTTATTAATAATGAGTGATTTAGACTTAATAGAAGTTTTTATAGCTTTAGAGTGTTTAAGTTTTTGTTCCTATATTTTGATTAGTCTAGAACGTTCTAAAAAATTAAGTTCAATTTCAGGTATACGTTATTTAATTATAAGCGCTCTTCCCTCTGCATTATTGATATTGGGTATAATTTTTTTATACAAGCAAAATGTTTCTTTTGATTTAAAGTTTTTAGAATTAACTAATTCTAGCGATTTTTTAGTACAAGAATTAAAAATAGAAAAAAATATTACTATAAGAGAGTTGAGTTTTTGAGAAAAAGAACGTAATAAACCTCATAGTATATTTATCGAAAAAAAAAAAAATTATTTTGATAGTACTTATTTAAGTTCTATGAACATAATAAAAGATAACACACCTAAAATAAATACTTCCGAATCAGATTTACTTTTATTTACAAATAACGAATTTTTAACTCAATTTCAAAACTTTGATATTATATACTTTTACACTTTAATTTTAATTAGCATTTTTTTTATAGTATCAAATTTAAGTTTTAAATTAACAGCAGCTCCTTTTCATTTCTGAGCCCCAGTTATTTATAATAATGGCTTACTAAGCAGCGTTATTTTTTTAAATGTATTGCTAAAACTTATAATTTTTTTATTTTTAATAATATTTGTAAGTGTTTCCGGCTATTTTGTAGAATATGAACTTAAAAACTTATTTTTATTTTTTGCTTTAATGTCATTTTTTTTTGGAGCAGGAGGTGCTATAAACGAACGTTTTATAAAAAGATTTTTTGTTTATAGTTCAATGGTAGATGTAGGTTTCATACTTTTAGTTTTTTCTTTCTACGATTTAAATAAAGTTAAAAATATTTTATTATATCTTTTAATTTATAATTTAAGTTCTATGATTATATGATTTTTTTTACTTGTTGTTAGAAAACATACTAAATTCTTAACAAACTTGAGTAACATTTTAAATAATAATAATTTGATGAAATTCATATTTTCTTTTGTTATATTTTCAATGGCAGGTATTCCTCCTTTTGCAGGTTTTTTTATTAAATATAACATTTTAAAAGACATAGTTAATTCTGAAAATTTCTGACTATCTTTCTTAGTTCTTTTATTTACAGTATTAAGTTTATTCTATTATTTAAGACTTATTAAAATAATAATGTTTGATTCTATAAACAATACAAAATCTTCAAATGTGAAAAATAATAACTTCAAGTACATTTTATTTGCCTTATTATTAAATTTTGTTGTTTTCTTTCTAGTTTTTGTACAAGAATCTTTCTTGTTAATGTTCGATGATATAGCTAACCTAGTCGTACGTTCTGAGATAGACTTAGCAGATCTTTTAGATAGAACTTTTAGTGATGGCACAATGGCAAAACTTTTAAATATTTCTAAACAAAATCATTCTATAAGACTAGATACTTATTTAGGATCTAATGATTTTTTGAAAAGAGACGTTTTAATTAAAACAGGAGAAGTTTTCGAATTAAATAAAATTTCAGAAGCTTTCTTCAAAAAAATATCTTAAAATTTATAAAAAAAAGGAGAAGTAACTCAGCGGTAGAGTATCAGATTGTCAATCTGGAAGCGGCGGGTTCGATTCCCGTCTTTTCCGGTTTATTTCTTACGTGTATAAAAATAAGAGAAAACATTAATTATAAAAGAGAGACTATTCCAAATTCTCACACTCAATATAATATTAAAATATTATTCTTCATAAAAGAAAATAATTCAATCTATTTATAGCAACAAAATTAAAAAGACACTAAAGGAAAAGTGGCTGAATGGTTAAAGCACCAACTTGCTAAGTTGGCGTCGCTATGATTTGCAGGTTCGATTCCTGTCTTTTCCGTTTATATTTATAATAAAAAATAAACTATGAAAAACAACATACATTTATCTAAATTTGTAAAGAAAAATAAATTTATTAACGAATGTTTAATCTTTAAAAATATTTTAATAAACACAAACTTTAATTTGTTAGTTTTTACGGAATTTTACGATTCTAACGAAAAATTAAAAGTTATTAAAACTTTAAATAATAATGAGATACTAAGTTACGTACCTTCTGTTAAATATATAAAAACTATTTTAAAAGATAACAAAGATTTAAAAAATATTTTTGAAACTAACTTTATATTTTTATACGAAAATAGCAGAGAACAATTAGATATTAAAAAATTAAACTTAATAACGAATATTAACTTTTTTAAGGTTATAGGTTCTTTTGTAAATAAAAAATTTTACAAATGAAACAAATTAAGTAAACTAAATAAAAATATTAGTCACGCTAGTATTTTATTTTTATATACTAATTTTTTAAAATTAAAATTAATCAAATTTAAAAGTTTAGTTAATTCTTACAATTAAACCAAAGTGGTGAAATTGGTAGACGCGATAGGTTTAGATTCTATTCCTTAAAAGGGTAAGGGTTCAAGTCCCTTCTTTGGTATAAAATTTTAATTTTAAATCTCTAATAGCTCAGGGGTAGAGCAAATGGCTGTTAACCATTGTGTCACTGGTTCAATTCCGGTTTAGGGAGAATAGTATAATAGAGATATCTAGATCTTAAAACAAAAGCGTAAAAAAAACGAAAAGTCATAAGTAATACAATGATAATTTATGAATTCTTTCAGGAAAACTTATTTATATTAAATTTTTCAATTTTAGTGAACTGAAACATCTAAGTAACTAAAAAAAATAAATCAAAAGAGATTTTGTTAGTAGTGGCGAGCGAATGCAAAATAGACGGTTAAAGTTTTATTTTATATAATTTTTTTTACAATTTTTAAAAAAGGTAATAAACCTGTAGTAAATAAATATATAATTAAATTTAACATAGTATGACAAAACACGTGAAATTTTGTTTGAAAACAGGAAGACCACTTTCTAAGTCTAAATACGTTTTAAGGATCGATAGCGAAAAAGTACCGTAAGGGAAAGATGAAAAAGGCCCTAAAATGGTGTTTGAAAAGCATTTGAATTATTATATTACAATAATTGGTTTTTAGATATTAAAATACAATGTACCTTTTGCATAAGGGATCAACGAGTTAATTTTATTAGCAAGCTTAAATTTTTTAATTAAGGCGTAGAAAAATCAAATTTTAATAGAGTATTATTAAGTTAATAAAATTATACCCGAAACCAGGTGATCTAATCATGAACAGGTTGAAATATATTAGATAATAATTTTGAAAGACCGTACCCGTGTATGTAGAAAAATACTGGGATGATTTGTGATTAGGAGTGAAAGGCTAATCAAACTTGGATATAGCTGGTTTTTTGCGAAATTTATTTAAGTAAAGCGTTTTATGATTTTTTTGTAGGGTAAAGCACTTTTTAAGTGAGGGGGAGTAAAATCTTACTAAATTTAGAAAAACTCTGAATATGCAAAATTAAAGTAAAATAGTGAGACTATGGGTGCGAAGATTCATAGTCAAGAGGGAAACAGCCCAGATTATAAAATAAGGTTCTCAATTTTTCTCAAGTGATAAAAAATGAAACAATGTATAGACAGTTAAAAGGTAAGCTTGGAGGCAGCTATCCTTTAAAGAATGCGTAAAAGCTCATTAACTTAATATTGTTTGTTTGATAATGTATAGGAGCTAAAGAAAAAACCGAATTTATAAATTTAATAATTTTTTTAATGGTAGCAAAATGGTTTGTTTATAATAATAAATAAGTTAAAAAATTTATTTATTAAATCAAACGTAAAAATGTTGATATGAGTAACGATAAACAATGTCAAAAAACATTGTCGCCGAAAATTCTAGGTTTTTAAGGTTAAAGATAAACTTCCTGTAAGTTAAACGTTCCCTAAGGTTATATACGAAAGTTTAAACTAATGGGTTTTTATTCTACAATACAAATTTCAAAATAAATTTTAAAAAGAAATTAAATAAATTTTAGTTTTAAAATATTTTGCTGGAAAAACATTTTGTTTTAGATTTATAAGAATAAAACGTACTTAAACCGACACAGGTGAATAGGTAGAAAATACTAAGGCGCTTGAAATAATTATGTTAAAGGAACTCGGCAAATTGGCTCTGTAACTTCGGAATAAGGGGTATCTCACTTGCGTGTTTATATACGTAGGTTAGAGATTTCAGTAAAGAAGGGGTAGCGACTGTTTAACAAAAACACAAGACTCTGCTAAATTGTAAAATGATGTATAGGGTCTGACACCTGCCCAGTGCTGTAAGGTTAAGAGAATACGTTTAAGCGTTGAATCTAATCCCCAGTAAACGGCGGCTGTAACTCTGACGGTCCTAAGGTAGCGAAATTCCTTGTCGGGTAAGTTCCGACCTGCATGAAAGGTGTAACGACTTCCCCGCTGTCTCTAACATAAATTCAGTGAAATTAAATTGTTCGTGAAGATGCGAACGTAAGATGGCTAGACGGAAAGACCCCGTGCACCTTCACTACATTATTACATTGTTAAAAGAAAAATTATATGTAGAATAGGTGGGAGTTTATTATTTTTTTTAATTAATTTTAAAAATTTAAGCAACAGTGAAATACCACTTTTAATTTTTTTTTTGACTAATTGATACAAAGACAGTGTATTATTGGTAGTTTGACTGGGGCGGTCTCCTCCTAAAAAGTAACGGGGGAGTATAAAAGGTAGACTCAAATTTTAATAAAATTAAATTGCAGAGTGTAATGGCATAAGTTTGCTTAACTACAAGATCTACAAATCGAGTAGGAACGAAAGTTTATCATAGTGATCCGGTGATTTTTCGTGGATAAATCATCGCTCAACGGATAAAAGGTACGCCGGGGATAACAGGCTAATGATTCTTAAGAGTTCAAATCGACGGAATCGTTTGGCACCTCGATGTCGGCTCATCATTTCCTGGAGCTGTAGAATGTTCCAAGGGTTAGGCTGTTCGCCTATTAAAATGGTACGCGAGCTGGGTTCAGAACGTCGTGAGACAGTTTGGTCCCTATCTACCATCTTATTAAAATTGAGAGGCTCTGACTTTAGTACGAGAGGACCAAGTTGGACTAACCTATGGTGTATCAATTGTCTTTAAAAGGCATTGTTGAGAAGCTACGTTAGGAAAGAATAATTACTGAAAGCATATAAATAAGAAATCTTCCTCAATATTTATTTTTAAAACTGTACAAGACCAGTACATTGATAGGCTTTAAATGTTTAAAATTAATTTTTTTGTTTTAAAGTACTAATGTTTTACCATATTTTAAATAAAATTTTAAAAACATAAAGTGTTATGTTAGTATTATTTTATATTATATTATCTTCTAGATTTAAGATCTTTTTATCATATTTTGATTACAAATTTTAATCCAATAAATTTCTTTAAAGAATTTTTCATATATATTTCATTTTTTTTAACTTTATATTTTTATTTTTTTGTATCTAATATTTATTTTAATTTATTTAACTTATTTATTATTTTACTTTTTTTTCAACTGCTTTTATTTTTTTTTTATAACAAAAAAAGTGAGTATACTTCATTACATAAATATATTACTGATATAAGTCAATGTCAATTCATTTTATCTATAATATTTGGTTTATGTTTATATGATTCCTTAAATTTAGACATAAGTAATAAACAATATTATTTTTATAATATGTATTTTTTTTTTCCGATATTATCTGCAGATAACCCTATTTTAATTTCTTTTAAAATAGATTGAATCTCTTTCTTTTTTTTTATCTTAACAAATTTATTCATTTACTTATGTTTAATTAGTATATCTAAAGAACAAGAATTTTTTAAAGAAACTTTATTCTTTTTAATTTTTTTGCAATGAGGTCTGCTATTAGCGTTTATTACTACAGACATTTTAGGCTTTTTTATTTTCTTTGAAAGTACATTAATTCCTATCTTTTTTATAGTACTACTGTTAGGTTCTCGCGAAAGGAGAATTAGAGCAAGTTATTTAATATCCATATATACTTTATTTGGCTCTATTTTTATGCTTTTTACTATATTATATCTTTACAACAAAATAGGTACAAGCTTTTATTTAGTTTTAAGTACCGTAGACTTTTCTTTGACAGATCAGTACTGACTTTGACTATTTTTTTTCTTAGCGTTTGCTGCTAAAATACCTACTTTTCCTTTGCATATATGACTTCCTGAGGCGCACGTAGAAGCTCCTACAATAGGTTCAGTATTATTAGCCGCTTTATTACTTAAATTAGGTACCTATGGTTTGATACGTTTTGGTATTTTTTTATTTCCTTACGGTACTATAAATTTTAGTGCTTTTGTAAGTTTATTAGCTATGATTAGTATAGTGTATACAAGCATGATTGCTATAAGACAAATAGATCTTAAAAAAATAATTGCATACTCTTCTGTTGGTCATATGAATGTAGTTTTATTAGGTATCATTTTAATAAATGTAGATAACCTAGAAGGAGCTATATTTCAAATGATTAGTCATGGGGTTGTATCAGGGGCACTTTTTTTTTGTGTTGGAGCCCTTTATAAACGTTATAAAGTAAGATCTCTAAAATACTTTGGAGGCTTGATGCAAACTAATCCGCTATTATGTGTTATGTTTTTAATATTCTTCATGGGTAATATAAGTTTTCCTGGAACAAGTAGTTTTGTTGGAGAGTTCGTGTTATTTATGGGGATGTTTAACTATACTAGTACTTTAGTATTTATTGCAGCTACAAGTATGGTTTTAGGTGCTATTTATAGTCTTTGAACTTTTAATCGACTAAGTTTCGGTAATTTACGTAATTTAACTTTACGTAACCATACTGATTTAAATAAGAACGAAATTTACATTTTTTCAGTCTTACTTTACTTTTTATTTTTATTAGGTTTACAACCATCTATAATATTTGAAAATTTACACTTTGAGTGTCTGAATATTATAGAACATATTAAACTTCAAATAGTCTAACAATTTTTCATACATTACATATGAATATGTAGCTCAGTCGGTAGAGCACCGGACTTTTAATCCGTTGGTCCCGGGTTCGATTCCCGGCGTGTTCATCTTTTAAAATATAAAAATGACTTTAAAAAATAACTTTTATCTGATACAAAAACAAAAAAATATATCTTGTGTTATAGGTGCAAACGGTGATCTTATAGATTTATTCTCTTTAAATAAACTATTCAGTATCAACGGTAATTCTTTAAATCTAATTTATGATGATAATACATCTTCTTCGTTTATAGATTTTCCTTGTTTTTATAGATCTAACTTTTCTATAAATAAAAACAAAAATTTTAATAATATATTTATTCTAGGATCTAATCCTAGATATGAAAACAGTGCAGTACAATTATATTTACGAAACATGACAAACGAAAATACTACTAATATTTTTACTTTAAATAATTATAATAGACTTACTTTTAGAAATAAAACTATAGGTACAAGTAACAATTCTTTTATAAATATTTTTGAAGGAAAAGAAAAGTTTTTATTAAATTTTTTTGGAGCTTCTAAAAATCTATTTATAAATGGTTACAATAGCGTAAATTTAAAGAACAAAAATTGCAATATTTTTCAAAAACAATTCCTAAATTTAAAATTATACAGCTTCACTAATGAAAAGAATCAATTTTTAGATTTATCAAATAATTTAACTTTATTGGCTAATAATGAATTTAATAGATTTACTAGCTCTAAAAACATAATAAACTTTGATATAAACAAAAAACTAGGTTCTACAAACAATATTGTTTTATTCCAAAGTAATAATGTAGACAATATAGATAAAAATATATCAACTTTATATAACTTCTGTTCAAATAAAATAAATAATATTTCTTTTAAAAATAAAATAAAAAAGAAAAACATTAAATATGTCTATAATAATTTTCAAAAAAAAAGTTTGATTATAAACTTTTCAGGTTTGTTATTAAAAAGTAATAAAGTAGTTCAAAATCAAGATATGACCAAACATAATTTATTTTTTTTATATAAAAAAAGCATTTTAAAAAAAAGTCTGAATGAAATTTTTTTGAATGAATTTAATTCATTGTATAAATATAATATAAATACTAAAAAAAAAAGTTTAAATAAATACTGATTTTCTAGTTTATTCAATATTAATAAAAATCCTATAAATAACATTTTTAACAAAAACTCTTTGAGCAATTTTTTTAATAAAAATTTAAATAAAAAATATTTTACTTTCTGATGATTTATGAGTAATGTACTAACAAATAATAGAATATTTTTTTCCAATTATACAAATAGTATTAAAAATTATTATTTAAATGACGCTTTATGTAAAAACTCTTATAACATGTTATTATTAAGTTTATTAAAAAATAGACATAATATACCTTTTTAATTAAAGATGAAACATCAAAAAACTTTAATAATTCAAAAAGACGGATCTACTTATTATAAAAATTGACAAGTCAAAAAAAAAAACTTTTTTTTACTAAATAATTATAATTTTAATTTAAATTGAAAAATAAAGAAATACAAAAAAAATTTCAATAAAAACATTATTGAAAAAAACTAAAAAAATTTAAATGATCAAGTAACATAATTGGCTAATGTATGAGATTGCAAATCTTTAAATAGGGGTTCAAGTCCCCTCTTGATCTTATTATTTACCATGGAAAAATTTTCAATTAGTAAACGTTATTTAAAACACCCATTTCATATCGTAGATCCGAGTCCATGACCTTTTTTTAGTTCATTTGGAGCATTTAGCACTGTTGTAGGTTTTGTAATGACCGCACATTTTTATGACAAAGGTTCTTTATTAATGAAATTAGGATTATTATTCTTATTACTTTGTTCTATTTTTTGATGAAGAGACGTTGTACGTGAAAGTACTTTTGAAGGACAACATACTTTTTATGTTCGTCAAGGTTTAAGAATGGGTATGATTTTATTTATTGTATCTGAAGCAATGTTATTTTTTGCTTTCTTTTGAGCATTCTTTCATTCTAGTTTAAATCCTACTCCGGAGTTAGGCGCAGTTTGACCTCCAAAAGGTATAGAAGCTTTAAACCCTTTTCATGTACCTTTATTAAATACTTTTGTATTACTAAATTCTGGAGCTTTTGTTACTTGAGCTCATTATAGTTTATTAGCAGGATACAGAAAACAAACTATAAATAGCCTTTTATTTACTATAATTTTAGCAATGTTTTTCACTTGTTTACAAGCTTTAGAATATGCTCAGGCATCTTTCAACATTTCCGACAGTGTATACGGTTCTGTATTTTACATGACCACTGGTTTACATGGAGCACATGTTTTAATAGGTACTATATTTTTAACAGTATGTTTAGTACGTTTAATACAACATCATTTTACTAAAAAACACCATATTGGTTTAGAAAATGCAATTTGATATTGACATTTTGTAGACGTCGTATGAATTTTTGTTTACTTATTTATATATTGATGAGGATACGGTACAAACTAATAAAAAATTAAAAAATATTTATTAAAGTAAAGTGACGGGTGTTAATATGGGCTCATGATCCACTATTTGTAGGTTCGATTCCTACCTTTATTAATTTAAACTTTTTTATGTTATTCAAAAAATTAAAAACTCAAAAAAATTCTTCTAGTAAAAATTTTTGTACACAACCTGAAATTAAAAAACTAATTTTTAATGCAAAACATTTTGGTAAAGTTATAAAAGTTAAAGATGGTGTTGCTTTTGTTATAAATTTACGTAGCGTTACTTTCGGTGAATTAGTTTTATTTATACCTTCTGTACGTCGTTTAAAAAAATATAAACAAAACAATGATAAGCCATGAAATTTTGTTGATGGTATGGTTGTTGGTGTAAGTTCTAACTATACTTCAATCGTTGTTTTAGGTAGCGAACGTTTAGTTAAAGTAAACGATCGTTTAATAGGTAGAGGTAACGTTGTTAGCTTATACGTATCTATAGGTTTATTAGGTAGAATTATTAATCCATTAGGACAACCTATTGATAACCCAAACAAACCAATCGCAAATGATGAAAGTCCTGTAGATTCTAAATTACGTAATTATTTTTTAGGTCCAAAAATCGCAGGTTATAGAAGACCAGTTGAATTAATTGCTCCTGGTATTATTGTAAGAAAATCTGTTAATAAACCTTTATTAACTGGTTTAAATGCTATTGATAGTATGATTCCAGTAGGTTTAGGTCAACGTGAACTTATTATTGGTGATCGTCAGACTGGTAAAACAGCAATTGCTGTTGATTTGATTATTAATCAATCTTTTATTAATGAATTGTTACGTAATATTACTTTAAGTAAAAAGGCAAATAATAACAAATTATTATCTAATAAACCTTGTTATTCTATTTACGTAGGTATAGGTCAAAAACAATCTACTATTGCACGTTTAGCTAAAACTTTAGCTAAACCACGTAATTTATTTGAACGTTTTGTTGAAAAAGAACGTACTATTTTTTTTAGACCATTAAACTATAGCATTATTATTAGTTCTATTTCTTCTGATACAGCACCTATTCAATTTTTAGCTCCATATTCTGGTTGTACTATTGGTGAATTCTTTAGAGACAACGGTGAAAACGCTGTTATTATTTACGATGATTTATCCAAACAGGCAGTAGCTTACCGTCAAATGTCTTTACTTTTACGTCGTCCACCAGGCCGTGAAGCTTACCCAGGTGACGTTTTCTACTTACACTCTCGTTTATTAGAACGTGCAGCACAGTTATCTGATAACGTAGGTGCAGGTTCTTTAACCGCATTACCAATTGTTGAAACTATGGCAAACGACGTTTCTGCATATATTCCTACTAATGTAATTTCTATTACTGACGGACAAATTTTCTTAGAATCTGATTTATTTAATCAAGGTATTCGTCCAGCAATTAACGTAGGTTTATCTGTTAGTCGTGTTGGCTCCGCAGCTCAATACAAACCAATGAAACAAATTGCAGGTACTTTAAAATTAGAATTAGCTCAATACAGAGAAGTTGTTGAATTTTCTAAATTTGGTGCAAGTTTAGATGCTGAAACTAAAAGACAATTAGGTAGAGGTGCTCGTTTAATCGAATTATTAAAACAAGCACAATATGTTCCATTAGACATATCTACTCAAATAATACTTGTTTATTTAGGTATTTCAGGTATTTTAGATTTATTAGAATTAGATCAAATTCAAAATTTAAAATCTATTGTTAGTGAACATTTAAAAACCAAAGAAGAAAATAAAGTTAAAAGTAATCAATATTTACAAGAAAATGGTGTTATTGATAATACTTTCAAATATCTAGTTTGTCGTGACATTTTAGATATACGTAGTTATATAAAATTTTAATTAATTTTCAAATTTTAATCCATGTCTTTATTTAGTCCATTAGAAGGTTTTAAAAGTTTTGCATATGACTATACTTTTACAAATATTAACTCTTCCGGTGAAAATTTTAATTTAGGAGGAGGTTTTTTCAACAATTTAAATAATAGTGATTTTTTTTTTATACCTATTTTTTGATCTCAAAGTCACTTTTTTATTTCTTACTTATTTTTCATAGTTTTATTATACTTTTATTTTTATGTTTTAGATTTCCAAAAAACTAAAGAAGGTTTATACACTTTTTTTAGTGTTTTTGTTTTCGTAGTTATAATACAATTGATTTTCCATGTATTTGGTATACAAAGTTTTTACTATTACGAAATTTCTAAAAACATTAACGGTATTATAAATTTTGACGCAGTTTCTTTTCAAAGTGGTTTTATTAACATCTTTTTTATTAAAGAAAGTGTTAGTTTTATTTCTTTATTTTTATTAGTATGATTATTATCTAATTGAAATTTAACAGATACTTTATTAATACCAAAAACTGTTATTGAAATTTTAGATGAATACATCTATAAAGCTAATTTAAATTTATTTTCTGACGTTTTAGACTTAAAAAATAATCATGAAGTAAAACAATACCAAGAATTTTTTATTAAAACACATGGTTTATTATTATTTATTTTAATAGCAAACGTTCAAGGTATGGTACCTTATTCCACAACAATTACAGCAAGTTTTGTAAACACTTTTTATGTAGGTCTAGCAGTTTTTATTAACATTATATTAACAATTATTACCGAAAAAGGAGTTTTATACTTTTTTAGCTTGTTTTATCCACCAGGTTGTCCACTACTTTTAGTATTAGTTTTAAGCCCAATTGAATTTATTTCTTATTCTTTTAGAGTAGCAAGTTTATCTACACGTTTATTTGCTAATATGATGGCCGGACATACTTTAATGAAAGTTGTTGCAGGCTTTGGTTGATCTAGCTTGTTAATGGGAGATATGTATATCTTAGTACATTATGTTCCTTTCGTATTTTTATTTATTTTTACTATCTTAGAAACAGCTGTTGCTTTTATTCAAACCTATATTTTTGTAATATTAATTTATTTATATTTAAGCGATATATTTGTAGGACATTAAGAACAACTTAAGTACAAACTATTAAATACAATAGCATTTAGTTATTGTATATACAAAAATTCTTACATAAAACTTTAACGCTTAAATAGCTCAGTGGTAGAGCAAAAGACTGAAAATCTTTGTGTCAGTGGTTCAAGCCCACTTTTAGGCAAAACGTATTTTATAAATTTATTGGAATAAAAGGATTCGAACCTTTGCGTAGCAGTATCAAAAACTGTTGCCTTACCTCTTGGCTATATTCCATTTTTTACAGGAATATTATAATTAGATAATAAAAAAAGCTTTTCTTCTAAAAGTCAAGATGAAAAAATAAAGCTAATGTTTATTTTATTTATAATATTTTGTTTAATATTGAACATTTGATAATAATTCATCAACTGAGTTAACACAAAGTTAAAAGAAAAATCATTTTTTTGAAAAATTTTACTACTTAACCTATTTTTCATTAAAGGTAAAGTTAATATTAAAGAATCTATAAAATTATATAAATTGGTGCTTCGTAAAGTAATTTTACATCCTATAAAGGTATTTTTTCTTATGTTCAAATAAACATAAATTTTACGTGAAACCTGCTTATATACTTTTTGTAAAGTTAATATTTCCATTATTAATAAAAAAAGAGAAATACGTTTTTTATTAAAGTTAATACGCTCAAATGTTGTATTTAATACTATCTTTGTAATATTTTCTGAATGTTTAAATTTTTTAAGTTTTATAAACTTAGTTATTAAAAATAAGTCTCCAAAGTTATTTTT
>Ga0307948_1002035_pt1:0-2500 | contig 14563 bp, 19 predicted proteins | sample OrgLakmetagen280_FD_201824 | JGI IMG/M metagenome (GOLD analysis project Ga0307948, IMG submission 201824) | Saline water microbial communities from Organic Lake, Antarctica - #280 | ecosystem: Environmental > Aquatic > Non-marine Saline and Alkaline > Saline | place: Antarctica: Organic...
ATGTACGGCAAATACATATATATATATACGGTTCTGGCCAACCCTGCTGATTTGCAGTTTAAATACTAAGAGTGAGTTACGGGCAGCCAGTGCACCGGTTACGGCTCTGGCATATTGGTAGAAATGCAGGTGCTACAATGCCTGCAGGCACAAACACGGAATTTTGAAGCACTACCAAAAACACAGTGGGCTGGCAGGCACCAAGGAGCTTTGAGCAATAAGGGCTCTGTGACCAGCACGCAAGACAGCACATGCGGGGAAGCAGACAATGGCAAAAGGGAGCAGGCTCTGCGCATGAAGAGCTTTGCAACCTACATTGAAGGTGTCGAAAGGCCCCTTGTCGTAGGAGCGTACGTCGTACAGCTTTATTACCCCGGCAGAAGCAGCCACAGCAAACACAAGGCCCTGCATTGGGATACATATTTGTAGGGTTAGTGAGTTACTCAGAAGGCTCCCCAAATTATCAAAGATACTCCCTAATCCTATAATACATTGTTATTTTAGTTATGCTTCATTGTCGATTAGTACCAGAGTTGGCCAGAGCCATGAACACACACACACACGCACACACACGTTCAATAGACACGTACTTACAACGTAGATGCATGGGTCACGCAGGTAGTAGATGCATGGGCCATGCAGGTAGTAGATGCATGGGTCATGCAGGTAATACATGCATGGGTCATGCAGGTAGTAGATGCATGGGTCATGCAGGTAGTAGATGCATGGGTCATGCAGGTAGTAGATGCATGGGTCATGCAGGTAGTAGATGCATGGGTCATGCAGGTAGTAGTACATGCATGGGTCATGCAGGTAGCTCAGAGGAATTCAGTTGCCAGGTGACTGCAGTCTTTTAATTAACAAAACAGGAGGTGGTTATTGCGCGCACAATACACACATTGAAAACACGATTGTGGAGGTGACATAAGCACAATTGAAGACAGAAAAAAGCGTGGCAAGCTTAAATGCACTGTCACGCCCAATTGGTGGTGGTAGTGACGAATAGTATGATCTGGTTAATTGGATTTTCACTGAGGTTGTTTTTACTAGTCTCATTCAATAAGCTGGAGTATTCGTTGATGTGCTGAGTCTTGTACTTTGCTGTGGCAATGATTTGATCTGTCGACAAATGCTGGATGTGTGAGTGTTCCTCCCACCTGTTGATCGAAGGATGCGCACGGATTTCCTGGAGCTTGCATAAGGCCTTGGCACAGATTGGTGCGCATGTCCCACAGCCGCACCGTCTTGTCCTACAAAGTGATGACAGTAGTAGTGTTTCAAAACAGACTAAGGCCTTGGCACAGATTGGTGCGCATGTCCCACAGCTGCACCGTCTTGTCCTACAAAGTGATGACAGTAATAGTGTTTCATAACAGACTAAGGCCTTGGCACAGATTGGTGCACATGTCCCACAGCCGCACCGTCTTGTCCTACGAGAGTGTGGTAGTATAAGCTCTATAAGAGATCAAGGCCGTGGCACAGATTGGTGCGAACGTCCCACAGCTGCACCATCTTGGCCTACAAAAGAGTGATAGTGCTAGTTTACAAAGAATGCAAAACAAGGGGGCAGCGGACAAAGTTGTGCACGTATCAAGGGAGCATAGGAGCAGCAGTACGCCTGATCCAGAATTGATCTGTTTGTTCTAACAACCTCCCAAAAGGGATGCACATTGATCAATGTGTTTGCATCAGGGCCGCAGCATACTGTGCAAAGTGCAAAGGGATTGAGCAGGGCAGGCTGTTGCACAAAGGAAGGGCGTGTGCAAATGCAAGTTGCGTGTGATTGCTGTTTGTTGAAGAGGCAAATTGCCAAAGACAACAGACCAGCTGCAAGGACCTGAGGCGCTCCCTATAGAGCCCGTAAGTGCTCCTCAGAAGCAGGTGTGCTGAGCACAGCTTAGTGTGTACGATGGTGCAAAAATGTACATTTGAATGAGATGTACAATAGGCCAGCTGTGAGGACTGAGGGCGTGCTCTCCCAGTAGCAGGGGTGTTCTGAGCAGTTGCAACCAAAGTCTTTGTCACGCCTAAATGTAGACCCATCGGTACTGCAGGGAACCCTGTATTCCGGGCGTGTGCAAGGGCATCCACTATGTAACACGCATCTTCTAGGACACCCCTCATGAGGTAAATCATAAACAGTATTTATGTAATTATGCTCCCGCACACTGACACTCGTATTCACAAGCACACCTACGTATAGGTGCCAAGGCTAACATTCATACAAGCTGTGCAATAGGCCAGCTGTGCGAAGGCTTACATTCATACAATATAGTGATGTAACCTTAACCTTAACCTTACATCATACAAGATGTGCAATAGGCCAGCTGTGAGGACTGTGGGCGCGCTCTACCAGCAGTAGGGGTGTTCTGAGTACTGTATCTCATGGGTTGAAAGTTTACAGTTGAAATCAATCAAGCGCTGTATTGTGTATTTTGCAGGTATTATTGAAGGTTTAAAGGTGTGATAGATTGAATGAGGTGTTCAACAGGCCAGTTGT
>Ga0307948_1002035_pt1:7500-14563 | contig 14563 bp, 19 predicted proteins | sample OrgLakmetagen280_FD_201824 | JGI IMG/M metagenome (GOLD analysis project Ga0307948, IMG submission 201824) | Saline water microbial communities from Organic Lake, Antarctica - #280 | ecosystem: Environmental > Aquatic > Non-marine Saline and Alkaline > Saline | place: Antarctica...
ACACACTAGACTGGCTGGCAGCTATCCTTCATTTCCACTCTCTTTTCCTACTACTCTATTGCAGTTTTAAAGCACATTCGCTTTGACACACTGACGTATACGCACCGTAACACACACGTATACACACATACACACTAGTCGGCTGCCGCGCCTCTTCTCCCAAAGCTGAGAAGTTTACTTTACCACGTGGCTGGGTATTGAGAGTTTTACTGCTGATTAAAAACCTCAATTTCAAAACCAGAACATGCTATCTTATTTAAACTGGCTCCCCCAGCTTCTTATTGAACAAAATAGCAATAACCTCAGAGGGGGTGGACTAGCTAATTTCCAGGATATGCTCCTTCCTATGTTTCTTTCCCACAAAAGAAATGCCAGTCATCATCATTCCATAAAATACACCTTTACCAAGAAATGGTGAAATTCGGATGACCCCAGATCACTCTGCTGGCCTCAGATCACCTATAAGGACCCCACAGCTCTTCCACGGGGACATTTTACAGGTCCAACACTGGGTATTTATAACCCACCAAACATACTACCATCCTGCATGTTCAAATTTTGGGTTGAAGGAGGTCATAATTTGACCTTTTGGTACATATTTGCCAATTTGCCTGATTTTCTGTGAGGGAAATGGAAATTCTGTATCTCACCAACCACTGGGTCTTATCCCTTCTTTTTTATGTTGCATGGTGTGTATTTGTTACATGGACTCTATATCATTAAAAACCAGCCACCCAGTTTGGTGGCCTGGTTGGCCAAATATGGGCATCTGAGTGTTAAAAAGTGGGGTGCACGCCACGGCCTATTACCTATTAGGCATGTTTACCAGAACTGGCAAGGTTAACAGTAGTAAAGCCTGAGGTAAAAAAAATTTACATTTTGATAAACAGTTTGAAGCTTGCCAGTTCTGGTAAACATACGCTGCGAGCATGCCAAAAACACCCCTTTTTGGGCCTAAGTCCCCTCTGCAATAACTTCAACTAAAAAACCATGTCACACGTTGTCACACGATTTGTCACTACTACCAATTGCAATGCCCAATTGCATTGCCCACGCCCAATTGGGCGTGACATCGCTCTTTACCTTTGCTACTGCTAGGCACGTTGCTGTGCAAAAAACAATGCAGCTTTATTAACTGCATCTCTCATCGCAATTCATTGTGTGCCATGGCCTCTCCAGGTGACAGCAGCAATGCAGCCCTTCTGCTGGAAAGTGGAGCGATGGACGACAAGAGCCCTTCTGGCTGGATGTAGCTGCATATCTTTTTTTTCAACCACACATTTTTCAACCACACATTTTTTTGAATCCATGCTGGCAGCAATTGCACTGTTTGTATGACTCTTAAGTAGCTACTATTGTATCGGCTGCAGTGGGACGTTGATTTGCTGCTTGCCTGAACTTTTTGTTAGCTCCTGTTGCTTAGATGATAAAAACGGACGCCTTACGACAGAGGTTTTACCAGCTTTATTCTACTACACAGCTGTCTCACATGCATTCTTTTGTCTGTCATGAAAAATCAGTGGCATGGACAATCCACGTGATTTCCCCTGAAATTATAATGTGAGCAATGGCATCAAAGTTATTTGGTTATTTGGCTAGTTTAGAAGTCCTCAAATTCACTCTTCCTCAAGACATCCCATCTCCTCGGCGCATTGCTTGAGCCGTAGCCTCCTCCTTCTCTCACGGCGAGAGAGGGGGAGGAGACGTTAACACACCTTTATGGGGGGGCTTGACGGATATGGCCCATTCTCGCAATCCTTGCTTAAGCTGGTATTATGATTCGTTGTGACACATCAATACTTTTACACGCACTCAGACCATGTGGACATGCATCTATGTACTACCCACGAACGCTGAACTCATCGTAATCGCTATGGTGCCGCATTACATTACAAGAAAAAACCTAATGTCTTTTCTTAGAAGTCCGGCCTCTCATCACAATCACATGATCCGAAGGAGGCACTGGTCATGGTACTACGCACGCCCCTCTCTCAAGCTACCACCTCCAACACAATCCAGAAATCATCCAAGCAGGGCATGAATAAGTAAAGTTGTGGGGTGAAATGGACAGCATGCTCATGGGGAAATTCAGAGTCAAGGCCAAAAGAAACCTGCGGCACCCTTGTGACCAAATAAATAAGCTCGTCACAACTCCTCCATTGCCTGGCTCAGCCTGCCTGTCTGTATCACGGGCTGCCCGCTCGTATCATCCGCAGCACCTCGATGGCCTTGCTCAGCTTGTCAGCATCATCAGGCCCAATGCTGGACTGCCCACCCCTGCTTGCATCTCCCGTACACCTGCAAGACAAGGAACAAACAAGGAACCCAAACACATTAAAAAAAGTGCCCCTCCACATCAACACAACATTGTGCATAGGGTTTGACAACACCATGCTAATCTAAAGTGCAAACGGTTTTAGCAGCAATGAGTACTATGTACTATGTAACTCTTGGGAGTAGTTTATTACTCTTGGTCGTACATGGTACACCGTAAATGCATTTGGTTCTGGCCTAAACCAAACACCACCCTCACACCTACACATACATGCACACATGCACATGCACATGCACACACACACACACACGCACGCACGCACGCACGCATGCAAACACGCACACACGCACACACACACAAGGCCACACAGCGCACCTTGCCACAGCTTCATCCGCTAGAAGATCGATGAGCGGTTCTGGGACCATCACTTGACCCCCGCTGGCATCCCCACTGCTACTACTTACTTGCTGCTGCTGTCGTGCCTGCATGGAAGATTGCGCACAAAGCACATTGTGCAGTGCGCATTGGTTTGAGAGCAACAGGGACATTTTACAAACATAAGGTGAAAGCCCTAGGGTTTAAGGTTTTATTATTATATTATATATAATAACCAATATACCGTACCTTTCTTAACTCACCCCGGGTAAATAACGTTTTTTGCCCTCCGGCGTGATATCGGCATCGTAAATTATATATTTATTCAGAGGCTCCGGGGTTTCCGGGGTTTGGCGAAAATAAAGTTTGGTGGGTGGCTGAACAGCGATGAGCAGAGAAGGCCCACCCCCGCCCCCCCCGCTCACCTCCCAGGCCCCGCCCCAGCCCCAGCACCAACACCAGCCCCAGCGTCAGCAGCACCGGTTGCGCCCAAAGGTGTGTTCCAGCAGATGTTTTTCTTCAAGTCGGCAGCTACAGCAGAGGAAAAAGCAGCGTTGCAGCAGCAAAAGGAGGAGCAGCAGAAAGTCGACCTAGCCAGGCTGCAGCAGGCAAAAGAGGAGCGGGCTCAACGTGAAGCAGAAGCACACATGCACACGCAAAACAAGCGTGAACACGCACACGCACATGCACATGCGCACACACACGCACACACACACACACACACACACACACACACGTACAACAAGCGTGAAACAGAATCACACATGCACACGCACAAACGCGCATGTGCACGCATACACACACACACACTTGTACAGGCACTGGCTGGGCTAAATGCCCACCGGGGTTGGTGCAGGGAAGGCTAAAATATCTATTTACAGGGTCGGGGGTTTCCTGGGGCTGAAATTTGGGCACCGGGGTGAGTACGGTAAGGTACGGTAGTTAATATACTGTTATTATTTTACTAAGTTCTGGGACCTTGAGGTAGGTGGAAATTTAAGGAAAAGCTGTTGCCCTGCCTGTCCACCTGCTGTTGCAGCTGCATTGGGTGGAGAAGAGTGAATGCCGTGCAGTGCACCATATGCAGCGCCCGCTATGCAATGCACGCTATGCAGCCCATGCTATGCACTGCACAACATGCACTGCACAGTATGCAGGGCACGCTATACAACACAGCTACTGTTGCACACATTCAGACTGGCATTTAGCTACTGTTGCAAACATTAAGAATGGCACACATTCAGACTGGCATCCCGCCTGCTATCTGCCAGCTGCTGCTGTCGAGCCTATGCCTGCAGAGGAAGTCCTGAGCGAAACAATTTGGCTTGCAGTGCAAGCAGCGCTGAACATTGCAGAGAATACTGATAGGTAGAAATGGCCTGGTTTGCTGAACATTGCAGAAAATACTGATAGGTAGAAATGGCCTGGTTTGCTGAACATTGCAGAGAATACTGACAGGTAGAAGTGGCCTGGTTTGCTGAACATTGCAGAGAATACTGAGAGGTAGAAGTGGCCTGGTTTGCTGAACATTGCAGAGAATACTGATAGGTAGAAATGGCCTGGTTTGCTGAACATTGCAGATAATACTGAGAGGTAGAAGTGGCCTGGTTTGCTGAACATTGCAGAAAATACTGATAGGTAGAAATGGCCTGGTTTGCTGAACATTGCAGAGAATACTGACAGGTAGAAGTGGCCTGGTTTGCTGAACATTGCAGAGAATACTGATAGGTAGAAGTGGCCTGGTTTGCTGAACATTGCAGAGAATACTGATAGGTAGAAGTGGCCTGGTTTGCTGAACATTGCAGAGAATACTGATAGGTAGAAATGGCCTGGTTTGCTGAACATTGCAGAGAATACTGAGAGGTAGAAGTGGCCTGGTTTGCTGAACATTGCAGAGAATACTGATAGGTAGAAGTGGCCTGGTTTGCTGAGCATTGCAGAGAATACTAGGAGGTAGAAGTGGCCTGGTCTGCCTTTGTCTGCTGCTTCGGTACAGAGTGCATCAAAAGATCATACACTGTGCATCAAAAGATCACACTATTGTCAGAAGCAGTCAGAAACCAAAACTAAAGTCAGGAGCAAATAGTAATCGCAGTGACACAAAGTCACTGTCAGAAATACCGCAATAACATAATAGGCTATAGGCTATAGGCTACTGTCCGAAGTAATGAGCAACCGCAATTGACATAATAGGCTACCGTTAAGAGTATTAGAACCCACAATTGACATAATAGGCTACCGTTAAGAGTATTAGAACCCGTAATTGACATAATAGGCTACCGTTAAGAGTAATAGCAACCGCAATTGACCTTAGAGGCTACTGTCAGAAATGGGTGCAGGTGCCACACACAAATACCCCCCCCCCAACTCAAACACAAATACTCGCACACACCCACACCCACACCCACACCTACACCCACCTACATCCACCCCCCCCCCACACACAAACACATGCACACCTGAAGGTCCAACATTTTGGCAAGGTTGATGCTCACAGCCCATAGGTGGCTGTGACTTAGGTAGGGTACGCTGCCGCCCTTAAACAGTACCTGCATGCACAAGATATGGATGGATTTGTGGCGGTGGTAGGGAATGCTGCCTTTTGAAACTGTACCTGCACGCGCAGTTAAGGATTTCATCGAAAATTCTCCCAAGCATTCAATCAGCAACAACAAAGTAGTTCAACACCTCCCCAAAGCTGAGGACAGAATCACGCGTGCAACGGCTCACACACACAAACACACAAATAGGCACACGCACACAAACATAGGCACGCACACACACACAAACATAGGCACACACACACACACACATAGGCACACACACACATAGGCACACAAACATACATACACATGTACTCGTGCTGATGGGAGCAAGAAGCACACACAATTATTTGCTGACACCATACATTGAGGAAGCTTTGCCAGGTTAACTTTAAGGGACATGCGATCACAATTGGCATTTTGCCAACATACCTTGCATGTACACACACATACACACATGTACACACCCACCCACCCACCCACACCCACACACACACACACACCTGTACACACACAGCACACACACAACCTACCGTGTAGTATGTGGTCAGCCAGTCCATGGGCGGTACCCAGTTCAGGCTTGCCAAGCACGAAAGGACAGTGGCCAGAGCACTGCTTGCCTGTGTGGGTGTGTGGGTGCTTATGCATATCTTTCTGTGTGTATAAGTATGTGTGTGTGTGTGACTGCATGTCTATGTTGTTTGTGTGGCCAAGCGTGTGCACCAAGGTGGTAGTGCACGTGCGTTTGCGCATGTATGTGTGTGAGCGTGTGTGTGCGCGCATGCGTATGTGTGTGTGCATGTGTGTATGAGTGTGCGTGCGATGTACACACGTGTGCGTTCCTTCCTGTGCTTGTGAGCGTACGTAATACTCAAATTCCAAACAGGCACAGACAAGTGCATAACAGATACCCCACTTAAATACAATTGGAATGCCATTTCAAATTTCTAGGGTTGGCCAGAACTATACACTTTAAGGTATAATAATGCGGTGTATATACGGTATTGTTAGCAGGGAAATCACCATACATACATACGGTCATATCCGGTGCAGATACATGGTTCTGGCCAACCCTACAGATTTTACAAGCAAGCTCAATGAAATCCCACCTGAATAGCGTCTGCAGCATCCGCAGTGTTAGCATCGTGCACGGAAAGATTTTGGAGCACAGGCAGTGTGGCATCAGTAAAGCGAAGCAGCCACTCCTCCCCAGGGTGTTGCCCAGAGCGCACTAAGCCCTATGTGTGCGTGTGTGTGTGTGTGTATGCTTGTGTATGTGTGTGTGTGTCTTTCTGTGTGTGTATGCTTGAGTGTATGTGTGTGTGCTTGAGTGCGTGTCTGTGTGCGTTGCAATTAATTGTGGCGAATGGCAGTGCTCACGACTGGCCTTACGTATATAATGCAAAATCCTACTTTTGACGAGCTGTAAAAAGGCGACCACTCCCAATTGCTGGCGTTACTTTCAACCTTCTCATGCTCCCAGGCACAGTATGCCCAAAGAATGCACATACACATAAACATACGTGCACGTACACACATACACATAACAGACACACACAACTTGCAAACCCTCACCTCCAACACAGCAATGGCTGTTTGGGGAGCCACCTGCCCTGGCAGCAGCAGCTTGAGGTGCTGCTGCCCTGACACAACATTCTTACATATGGCTTTCATGCCCTTCGCCACAATCCCCCCATGCCCTCACCCCACATTTTGACACGTGACCTTCCTTACAACTTCACCGCACCTGCAGCACTGCAATGGCTGTTTGGGGAGCCACCTGCCCTGGCAGCAGCAGCTTGAGGTGCTGCTGCCCTGACACAACATTCTTACATATGGCTTTCATGCCCTTCGCCACAATCCCCCCATG
>Ga0307948_1002037_pt1 | contig 14553 bp, 15 predicted proteins | sample OrgLakmetagen280_FD_201824 | JGI IMG/M metagenome (GOLD analysis project Ga0307948, IMG submission 201824) | Saline water microbial communities from Organic Lake, Antarctica - #280 | ecosystem: Environmental > Aquatic > Non-marine Saline and Alkaline > Saline | place: Antarctica: Organic Lake...
TATGTCTTGTTCAATAAGCTGGATGGCCAGTCTTATTGATAACCTTTATCTTCTGGATTTGATAGTTTTGGTAATCAATTGACAACATGTGAACTCTAAGAGGTACCATTAGAGGGGATCCTCAAGAAACCCTGTGCCGTGTAAGGTCTCCGATTCTATTTGTTCGTTGGTTTAGCGATGTTAATATGTAACCACATTGAGGCCGAGAGAGAGAGCGCACAAGGGCATGGGCCAGAGAACTGGTAGAAGCATTAGGGACCAGCGATGCAAAGATCTCACTCCTCTGCTGGATGGTTTTTCCACCTTGGAGGCCTTTCTTGGTCCGAAGGCGCAACCATTATACGTAAATTCACACTATCCCTGCATGTCTTTTGAAATGATTTAAGCTGGTGCTTTTCTTCACACACATTAAGGGAAAAATATGCCGCACGCTGTGGACTAACTGTCCTCTGTGGTGAGTTGGTATTGCTGGCACTGACTGAATGCATGCGTGGGCAAACAAGACACAAGGCAAATAAGGACATTCACACCAGAACCAAGATTACATGCGTTTCCGTACTCACGGGCATCAGCTGCCACCTGGCTACTAATGTCTATTGGCCTGATGTGCATTTGTGCGTGTATCCAGTGTATCCATGTATCCATTATTCGTGTATCCATGGATTCATGTATCCGTGCAAGTGTCCATGCACTCGTGTATTTGTGTATTCGTTTATCCGTGTATCCGTGAGGTTATTCAGGTGTTCTATTCTGGCTCGGCTCCACCGAATGTTGGAAGGTAATTTACACATGGCCAACCATCCAGTAAAAGACTCAGACATTAAAAAAATTGGCCTAAAAAATATGAGCAGAGAGAAAGCCGCCTGAAAAACTTGAGAAACACTGAACTGGCTAATTAGCTGAAGCCCTCCTAGCAGAGTAACAATAAAATTAGCAGCTGGGCCGTTGACACCCATACCTGCTAATTAATAACGCAAGAAGCGAAGGAACCATCCTTTACACCTGGTCTTCTACAGCAGGCTGCAGAGTGCTCTGTAGATCTCTAAAAGTCTCCCTTGCTATTTTACTGTTTTGTAAAAATCACACTGCGTATGCGGAGGACGATGCTCGTTTAGTCGTCTGAGCCTTGTGCGTAGTCATGTCAAGCGGACAACGGGCAGCTTCGTTTGCCTGGTGTGTATTTGTATGAAGGACATTAATGGTTTGCAAGGCGCGTAGAATAGTTCAGGCGTTTCAGGGACACTCAAATTGTTGGGACACGTATATGTGGCCTATTATTATGCAGTTTACGAAACTTGCTCAATACTTGCCCTGACAATGCGCAGTTATCCAATAATGCCGCAACTCACTTCATGACTGCTGGTTTATGAAAAGGCGTTTTCAATTGACGCACAGGCACTCCTGGGAAATCCGTCCATTTCTTTTGCTTCGGCTCCTTCTTCTTTTGCTTCGGGAACTGGGGTATTTCTGCGAGGAAAGACGTGTACCAGCAGGGATGCATGTTTTAATCAAAAGGTTGCCGCAGAATAAATAGCAAACAAAGAAGCACCTGGTGCCTATCTGGCAGTAACCGTTGTATTACTTTTTGTTTTGGTATAAAGATGTTCCATTCACTGTGCAGAGTAAAACCACGAAAAGAAAAAAGTAGACCTCACCGCTTTCTGTGGTCTTCAATGGACCGCGACTTATAATGAATCTACAGCCGGTCACACGGAAGGCATGGATGCTAAGGGCAACGATGGTCACTCTGAAGCTCTTGCCACTGGGGTTCCTGGTGAGGCCCGTGCTTTTCTCACTGCAGTTGGGCAAAGCAATGTGCAGGTCCTATGTCTGACAAAATAGTGATAGCAAAAACTTAGGTGACACAAAGTATTCCTGGATGTGATATTATGTCCCAAGGACTTAGATGACCAAGAACAATCCACCTGAGGTGTTCCAAAACACTGTGCACAGTGATTTGACAGAACGAAAAATGCATCTCACTGCCGTGGTGACATCGTCTACATGTGGATGCAATGGTTGTCTGACTTCTAGTTGCCTAGTTCTTGGTAGTTGCAGTTGTAGTACCAGGAAGAAGGTGCTCCAGGGTAGAGCAGAGTAGAGTGCTTTCACTCTAAATGTTAGTGTTTTATTACCTTTTGTTGATTATGTTAAGCTTCAACTCGTCGAGGCAAGCTATCGCTGCTGACTCCTGCTCGACAGCAGTGTCTTGGTCCACGTAATCCACCACGCTGAATAGAAAGCTCTTCGTTAAAGACACGAATGCCGCTTTGGCTGATTCATTCTTTATTATATACTTCGGGCTCTCGAGTGAACGCGGCTGAAAGATACACCAGGGTTTGCCGTTGGATGTTCCCTGTAAATAGTAATAGTCAAGCTTTATCGCGAATTAGAAGGCTTATTTGTTATCAATGTCGTGCCAGTACGGTACACGTAAACGTCATACGGTTTCACGGTACGGTATGGTTATATGGAGTAGAACAGTATTTATACGACTTCGGATCATGTATACGGCAAAACACGGTACGGTGCAAATGGCTGGAAATCGGCCTTTTTTTGCATTGAAGGTTCATTTAGGCTCTTTCCACAACACAAATGTCGTGACTTACACATCTCCCGCACAACACTGTTTAATATTCGTCAAGTTTATTTGTTGGTCGTACAACTCGTATCGCATTGGTATCTCATCGCATCACATCGCATCGTACCGCATTGCATCGCATTGGTATTGCATTCGTATTGCACCGGGTCGTATACGACGTATCGCATTGGAACTTACGTTTCCTCCAAGTGCGGTCCGAAGAGCCTCATCATAACATTTACTCTTCCTTATCCCGTTCCCGTCTGGAGGAGGAGGGATGCCTTCTAGGTCAGCAGGACGCAGTACCCGGCTATGTCCAGCCTTCGGATCATGGCACGTGCGGTCTTCAGAGCTTTTGGCGACATAGTAGGCGTACCCGCGAGCTCGGGATTCTGTCACGCAAACAGGAAATTAGATGTCTACATAAAAGACTGCAGGTAGCAAAGAAAGAGGAAGACAAGAAGACGAGGGTATCACACACCTTCTGAAGGCACCGATCGAATCACGAAGCTGCTTACAGCATCTCGTAAACTGATCTCTGGAGAGGGACGATGAAACATGTTATTTTATTTATTTAACTAATGAATCGAATTCAAATTTAAACTTCCGAGGGAACTTGCTGGATTTTCGAGGGAACTTTTTTGATTTCCGAGGGAGCCATGTGAAATCGTCGCACACAGGGGCCATTAAATTCTTATTTAACAATTATCATCAACACACACCATTACAGTAGCCATAAAAAACTCTTTGAAGCCTCGGAGTAACTACTAGCCATAGCACTCACGGTAACGCAATCTGAGCTTAGATGCCTTCAGACCCGCACCAAGAGTCACACAGACTAGATGATACATTGAACCCAGCCCTCATAAATGTCTGAGCAATACTCCTGCTGATGCAGGCCTATGCCTCACACCCAGCTAATACCCACTGAAAAGCCTTTCCTCTTTTTAATATCCAGGTGGCTCTGCATCCATTGGGTGGTACAGCAGGACACAAAACCATATACTTTCCTGATCCATGCCAGAAGTGTTTACTTGCACTGTCTGCGCACTTTCTCTTTTGTTATCATCGCAGTGTGGAACGTCTTGGCTGCAGAGTATGCTGAACTGCCTAGGCCAGCATATTTGAAGCAGCCGCCTGCAGCACACTGCTGCGATTTGACACGCTAGTTATTTCTCGGTTCCAGCAACTTGAAATAACGAGTTTAACACTGGATCGGCCAAGTAAAAAAGAAGAAAGTCTGCGCTGGTAATGATAAACCCAGCGTGAATAAGGAGGAGCACGTAGGTGACAGCACCTAAGAATCCCTCACCAACTCGACCAAGGCATATAATGACGCCTGGCGTACATAGGAAGGAAGATAAGCTCGACTTGCATCCTTCACTCACAAACATGTCAAAATGTCCCCACTACAATTTCTAAAGTTTTATTGCAGTAACACTGCAAAGCCTCTAAAGGAAAGAAAACGAGCAGCTGGTAATGTTTGCATGCTGGTTCTGCGCAATGACCAAGGTGTGAACGTGGCCTCTGCTGAGAGTGCTTGTTCCAGTGCTTAAACCAGTAATCAGAAGCACATGCAGGCTGTTTTTCTTGGGACACAGCAATCATACACACACTAATTTAAAGTCCCAGATCAAACAGCCCTGTCTGAGCAATCGTGATGCCTAGTAATACAGAAAACTTTCAATAAAAGAGTACTGCCAATGCACCCAGATTAATAGGTATTACAAAATGCCTTAGTCTGAGGAGGATCCGACTACCGAACCCCAAGCATGAGGGTCTTCATGCTAGCGGGGGGCGGCACCTTTCGAAAGACCAAAAGCAGGCACGCGCATCTCACTTGCCTTGTAACCTCCCCTCCAACTAAGACTCGGCTGGGCGCTCCTCTCCGCGAGCACCTCTAAAGCACTCCGAACACGCACCGCGCTCCAGAGCCAGCTCGCAATTGAGCCGCTGCCTAGCCCACGCCCCTCCGCTGCTGTCCCGCAGCCCCCTCCCCCAAACCCCCCTCCCCCCCCCATGCTGCCGCGACTGCAAATTGCTGTCGCTGCTGCGTGCCGAGTGAGATTTAGCCGTGCGACCCTCCTCTGAGCAAACGACACGTTTCTAGGGACCACCGCGTAGAGATACTCACTCGGACTTCGGTCCCCGAATTAACAAGCTAATTCACATAATTATTTGTAATAACAGTGTGCTATGTCATTACTCTGGATCAGCCTGGGCTTGCAAAAAGTTGTGTGCACATGCAAGCCTAAGAGCTAAGCTACCGTGTATCAGGTGCAAGAGTTCTCGGCACTAATTTGGCCTGTGCCCATATTTGGCACATTTTTTTTGTTAACACGAGATTAATCCAATATTGAATTACAGCTTGACCAATTTCCCCTGGCTGCCATTGTTTCAAAAGCCATAAATCTGGAACCTTCTGCTGAAACGCTGTGCTTGTGTTACACGCTGAGAATCGCAAATGCTGGCTCCAACAATTTATTTCTGCTGAATTTTGGCCTGCTGTGAACGCATCTTTATTACCAAATGCATTCTCTATTTCCTCAAAAATTTACCAGTTGAAAAGAATTGCGCCTCACACAGCCAATGCCAGCGCCTGCCGTATTTTGCAATGATGGGATAAGTAAAAAATAAAAAATATCACAGGGAGGTAGAGGGGCGGGAAGAGGCTTGTTTGATGAGTGCCGTCCCTGTAATCGGTGCATTTGATAATTTTTTGATTCTTTTGAATATTCCAATTGAGAAATATAGATTGCATATCGCAGGAGGCCCCAGTGAGCATAACTTTTGGACGTCAAGGGTCAATCCCATTAAAAATTATATTCGGATTCCTGGGATTGAAAGCTATCGATTGGTATACCGATCAGGGGTCGGGGGTGGGTGGTCCCTCCAGAATTTTTCTGAGCCACTTTCACGAAGTTACGAAGTTTTAAATATATCAATGGATTCCTGAGCTCGTGAGTTGTCTGTTGGCACCCTCTATCTTTGACGAAATCAGGCTGAATGGGGGGTCTGTGGACAAGCCCACAATCAAGTCAGAGGCAAACGCGCTTGGGTGCAGGCCGCGGGGTAGTCAAGCCAAAGGAGCAGCGATTCACTCCAAACTTCCAGGATAGTGTCAGCATAAGATAGCCAGTGCAATTCTGCAATTCTGAAGAAATAGAAGCAATGTGGGACTGTGCAAGCCAGTTATGGGTGCCTGGTAGGTTACGTGTGCATGGGCGTCCGTATCTCAGTTTTTGCCCCATAACTCTGCGGCATTATAGTTCCAGGTATTGATGAGTATGCAGATGGATGCAGAATTCCGAAAGCAGCAGAATGGTACCCTTTTTTGTCTGGTGGGGGCACTGGAAGGGGGGTTTGGGGGGTGGGTGGTCCCTCAGGGGTGTCCACCCCAAAAAGTAGACGTGTCGTCCAAAAAAATAAAATAACACCCTCCTGTTCAAACTGTAAAAACTAGACAGCCGGACTTAGGACTTCATGCAGATTACAATGGTGGGTGACGATAGTTTGAGAAATGAGCGGACCTTTTTATTTTAGCTCCTTGACAATTAAACTAGGCAAATGGAAAGAAGACTCAATGTTTAGACACGGTGGACCTTGGCCAGGGGATTTGGTGATGCCGGGAAGGCAAGTCCGTTTCTTGAGCGGCGTTTATGTTGTTGCATGTTTGCAATGAGCAGGAAGTTAAACTTAATATTGCTGGAGCACAATTGCATTCCGGCCCCTTGCTGTTGTGATGACGCGTCGCGCAAAGAGAGCACTGCTCGATATGGAGAACGGCAAGTATTAGAGTCGCAACAGGCAGGCCTGCACTTGCTTTGCACTTTCTTTGCATGCATGACAGTGGGCACACACATCAGGTCAAACACAGGACCTTGAGGATGCAGGTATGCAGTGAGCACCAGTATTGGGCACACGCGTGCGCACAGCTCATGCACTTGCACACGCAAGGCTAGCTGGGGTGAGCAGGGAACCAGTTCCAGGAGAGTGCACACAACTTAGCTCAGGGCAGCATCGCCAGGCAGATGGCACAGGCATAGGAGACAATGCCATTTGAGGTTTATTGAAGAGCAAGAAAGCCCTTGCTCATCATAGAGCGTTAGCTGTCACGACGACTTATGGTTCCAGCTTAAGCATGGATTACCAGTATGGGTTATGTTCAAGGTCTCTGACTATTTCCTAGAGACCCCAAGCGCAGCGCCACTATTTCTTTTGTTTCGTAGCACTGGTGGGACCTCTTCGTACTTAATTGGTACGAGGGTGGTACCACTACATGTATCGACAGGTTCTTCTTTGTCGTTGTATTGTTGTAACACCTGCAGACTACGGCCACTATATACTCCCTTGTGGGTGCCCTGAACAAGATCCCGGTCGCCGTCTTTGGGCTGGTCATCTTCCGCGAGCCTACCAACCCAAAGAACCTTGCCAGCATCATCCTGGGCCTCTTAGCAGGGGTGCTTTTTGTGAGGGCCAAGCAGCAAGGCCCGCCGAGGCCAAGCAGGGGTTAAAGTTTTGGCCCTGGGAGTTGTGTGTCAATAAAACCTTGGCTTGGGAGCCTCGGCTCTGTTTGTGGGTTCAGCTGGCCAGACAGTAGGTAGGGTCCTCACTATGCACGTTGGCCTCTTCAATCTATGATGAGCCCTCTAATCTCCGTTTTATTCTGCTCTTCCTCTCTCTAAACCCTGTCACTTTTTTCATTTAAGTGGGTAAGTTCCAGTGGCTATGGCCACCTGTTTGATTATGTAACCCTCTGAACAGGGTGTTCACGTGGAGATGCACTCTGTACACATCTTAAATGCCCTATTGACACCGATATTATTGTTGTTTGTCAAGCAATAAATCGCATATGCAGGTATTGTGTTAATTGCTGATGTCTGACTACTATTTGGTGGCAAAGTAGAATTTGCTCCTGCCGGGTTGATCACTGCTACAACAGAGCACCTTGCAAGTGAACATCATTGCTCCAAGTTTGTAATTCAAGTGCACTTGAAATATTTCATTGTAATTTTTGAAATACAATTCATTCAATTTCTCGTACTAGCAAGTCCTGAAGTGCTATGGAAATCCATGGTTTGTCAAATAGAATAGAATAAAATTCCCAACATGGCAGGCCGCTCAGCCTGAGTCCTTCCAGCTAGACAATTTACCCATCCTGCTGGTCTAGCTAGCCTTGTTGTGAATTACGAGTAATGTCGCTTGACACATTATCAGCATGCGTTACATATTGTTAAGCACAATTAAATCAGCGGGCACAACCTTCTCCTGGTTCTGGTATTTGGAGAGCTTGTTGCCTGTTATCAGTAAGCATCGTGGAAGCAGGACCACTTGAATCACTGCGGTGTACAGTTTTTGCACGTTTTACAAACGCGTTTTTTATTTTAAACAGCGCTACCTTGAAACACATTTTTACTGCCCCCTCGCGGGCGGGGGGGCCGAACCATCTCAGGCAAACAGCGAATCGGGTTCGGGGCAGCAGCAGGCGCACAGCAGCTTTACAGCAGCATCACACAAGCACGTAGTGGGACAGCAACCCCTTTTAAACAGCAAAGCACACATCAGCGCCAGAGGGACCTTCGACGGCTGAGTTTGCAGGGAGGGGCGGGAACCCTGTAAACAGCAAGCATACAGCATCAGCACACACCGGGACCCCAGGACGTCATTGGCCAAGGCGGGAATGGGGATGGATGGAAATTAGGCAAAAAGCACTAATCGCAATATGACCGCTCGCCTTGCGCAGCATCGACGAAAGGGGGACGGAAACCCTTACAGAAACAGCATACAGCATACAGCATACAGCATACAGCAAACAACGGAACCCCAGGACGTTTGAGTTTGCAGCGGGAATGGGGATGGATGGAAACCATGGAAACAGCACTTTTTCTTTAGCTACAGGTGCCCCATCTACCAGACCTCGGTCGACACAGTATGTGGGGAGATGGTGGCACCACGATTCAGCAGTAGGAGCAGTTATTCCATGCCCAGTTTTAGTACCAGTTCAGTACCAGTGCAGTAGGTTATACAGACCAGCAGACGACCAGTAGGTTATACAGACCAGTTTCAGTAGTCTCACACTTGTGTTCAAACTCCAGTTGTCCCTGCGTTTCCAACTTGTCCAACTTATTTGTGGCAATGTGTGTGGGTTTTGCCCTTTTATAAGGTAACTATTTTTCAGTATGCGTCTACTTTGGTGAACCAACGTCTACACTTTTGATGTGTTTTTGCCTACTTCTTCTCGTATCTTTAAGGTTAGCATTTTCCAGTTGCGCCACAGCCCTTTAATTACCTGGTTTGTTTTTTAAGGTTTACCTCGTTCTCATAGGTTGAGCAGCCATTCCAGATTAAATGCCTTTGTAATCCAAACTAAACTAAACTTACATACGCAGCCTAGCAGTCGCACGTTTTGACTGATGGATTATCTGTAAAATTTGAATCACTGCGGTGTATGCACACACCGAGCTGCTACCCTTTCAGATTGCAAGTGTCGCCCTCAACTCAAAAACCAGTCCACAACTATTCGTGACCTTATTACAGCCTAGAGTTTGTGGTGTAGCCTTTTTTTGTGGCTGAGTGCCTAGCCCTTTTCCCTTTATTTTTCTGATATCTTTGAATAGGTTTTCAGGCTTTTGAATAGGTTTCAGGCTTTTTCCAAGCTTCCGCTCAGATGCCCCCCAGAGGCATATATAGCGATGTAACCTTACCTTACCTTACAGCCCAGAGTTCCGTCTTCTGCTTACGTCAGGTGATTGGATTCAAGACTTAAACGCAGGCCTGCTTGCACACTCCTGACTGCACGTGTGCATGGCACACAAAAATGCAAAGCAGCGTAAACGCAAGCTCGAGCAAAGTAAAGTTATGCTACTCACGTAACCCCTGCAGCTGTTTTACACACTACGCAGCCTAGCAGTCGCACGCTTAGACTGACGGCTTTGTCTGTAAACTCTGTAACCCCTGCAGCTGTCAGCAGCCTCTCTCATACTAGACGTGAAATGGACTCCATTCAGAAGGGCCCGGGTCAACGAGTGCTCAGGTAAGTGGGCCCTCACAGCTCAGTGAAATTGTCACGGTCATAAACCAATTGTTACGCACTGCATTCCCAGGCATACACGATTCCATTAGAGTCCATACACTAGGAAAAGGCCGTCAAAGGAAGAAAACACACAGCACAGGCTGCACTGCTCATACGCTACAGCAATGACAGAAATGCTGCACCTTCTGACTCTGACCGAATACTCAAAAGGGCATGTTGTGCCAAAAACGAAGCCTGTCCACATGCCGCATCAGGCTCTTCATACCAAAAACCACCATCAGGCTCCACATCCTCAAATTCTCACACGCTCACGCTCACGTTTGCAGCAGACGATTACTGCGTGCGCGCAGGAGGGAGAGCATGAATAAGTTTTGCAAGTTTGCTAGGTACTGCACGTGAAGTGAAATGAGAGTAAGAACAATTTGCGCAAGGATGGACGCCAATTATTGCATGTGCGCAACAAGGAGAGCCAATTATTGCATGTGCGCAACAAGGAGAGCCAATTACTGCATGTGCGCAGGAATGAGTTGCGCAACAAGGATGCTAGTTACTGCGCACACACAGGAAGGAGAGTAAGAACAAGGTGTGGTAATTTCAAAGCAACGCGGCTGCCACTAGAGAGAGGCCCGTTGCACTAGCCGGCTGATGCATTTACTTTGCCAGCTGAGCTACAGCTGCTTCATTTTAAAATATGCATTTGTTATGACAGCTGAGCTACAGCTGCTTCATATTGAAATATGCATTTGCTATGACAGCTGAGTCACAAGCTACAGCTGCAGAGCACCCAGTTGTTGGAAGGGGTCTCAGCTACTGGCAGCAGTTACAGGGACAACACTTCCACACACACATGCACGCACACGCACACACATACACATATAAACGCTTCCACACACGCACACAGTGCTAATCAAACACTTTCCCTGTAACAACACTTTACAGTTACACCATCAATGGAATCGTCAAACCAATCCTACACAAGAGGCGTGCAGGCTGAAGCTGAAGTGTTTAGCGAATTTCACTGAACGAGGCATGCAGGCTGGAGCTCAATTGTTAAGCAGAGTATTCTGAACGAGGCCCGCAGGCTGAAGCTACTTGCAGGATAAGAATGACGAAGGTAAGGTGAGGAATAATGAAGGAGCGCAAGAATAATGAAGGTAAAGTAAGGGATAATGAAGGAGCACAAGAATGACCAAGGTATGGAATAACGAAAAAGCGTGCCTCACCAAGAAGTACTCCACGCTCGCTTTTTTGGCTTGTGCCCCTCTGACCTCTTGGGGAGCTGCTTCAAAGACCTGAAGTAAGTCACGAATGAAAGAAAGGAACATTTATGTGCACATAAACTCCTGAAAAGGTGGTATGCTGGGTCTATTTGTGCCCCTCTGACCTCTTGAGGAGCTGCTTCAAAGACCTGAAGGAAGTTGCGAATGGATGAATGATTGATGATTCAGAGGATTCATGCGAAAACACAACATATTCTGAAGGGCTGCTTTTATTGTTCCTCCTTGACCTCTTGAGGAACTGAACTGCTTCCAGGGTTACAAGGATGGCCTACAGCCCGAGACTCTGGCTGATGGCAATTGGCTGGTGAAACAAAATCAACCAGTGTCGAAAATTGGAACTAAATCTGACACAAACTTGAGGAGTCTGTATGAGTCTTGATTCAGGAATGCATTGATCTCAAAATCAGTAATACTGTGATGACAAGCCAAGAAAGGAATATATTCAGAGCTCGAAGGAGCAAACGCACGCAGAGTTTTAAACATTCCTTCAAAAAAGGTCTCTGTATCTCATGCGCAGCTCGCACACTTCAGCACACTTGCAAAAGAAAAGCACATGCTTCTCATCTTGAACTTCTCCACACTCACATTTATCGCAAATGCTAGAACCACCATGCCATTTGCAAGACTCCACTCTCAAATGGTGTGCACGCAATCTGAACCTGCTGAAATTCCTCAACACATGTTTGTCCAAATCCTTGTACAAGTAGGAGGGGATAGAAAAAGGAGAACCTCTAGGACCACTCTCAGAACTCCCACACCACACCCACACCAGAGGAACTGAACTGCTTCAAAGGGAGGTAGCAGTGAATGCATGCATGCGTAGCTCGTGTTATCCATGGTGTCCAAACATTCGAGCGCACACACACACAAAACACCACCTCAGGGGTGGCAAAAAGAGGGAAGGCGAGGTGAATGGCACATCAACAAAGTCATTACAAAGCTCAAGGGAGCGGCTGCAAGGACTATAACAGTGCACTGCCCAGCTATGACCAGTTTTGGCATTCCTACGTGTCGACCAGTTTTGGCACTGCCCAGGTATGACCAGTTTTGGCATTGCCCAGCTATGACCAGTTTTGGCGTTACTTCATGTCGACAGTTTTGGCGCTGCCATAACCAGTGTTGACATTGCCCAGGTATGACCAGGGTTGACGCTGCCAAGTAATGATCAGGGTTGAGAAAGGCCACTGACATGTGTGCCATGTTCACGGTGGCTTTAGCGAGGGAACAGAGAAACACATGGTCGAAACCGACATGGGTGATAAGTTTTTTCCGTATGATGCAAAGTTCACAATTTACATCCTTATCATCGTATTGAACGTCCCTGGTCGCAACCGTAAATGAATGCCTTTGAACACATCTGCTGTCCCTAAAGTGGTGCAAACGCAATCTCAATAAGTAATGGTGAGGAGCTGTATTCCTCGTACACATGTTTCACACCCTGAGAGCGACCGACACACTGTCCAGTACGTATGTACTCCTTTCACATGATGCAGATCCTGGAAACAAAAAGCTGTTTGTTTAGTTATTTAGTTTAGTTTAGTTTGGATTACAAAGGCAATCAACCTGGAATGGCTGCTCAACCTATGAGAACGAGAACACGCTGTTCAGCACACAGTGCCTGAGCAACTCAAAAAGCCAGGCAGGCTGCAGCATGGCATATTGCGGGGCCACGGCAGTGCATCAAAAGAAGCTTGTCACATGCTCTTCTGACGGTTTATTCCGGTCCAGACAAGGCTGCAGAAGTGCTGCATTACAAGGGGCTTGTCACACGCTCTTCTGATGAGACCAACCCAAAGAAGTGCTGCATTACAAGGGGCTTGTCACACGCTCTTCTGATGAGACCAACCCAAGGAAGTGCTGCTGCATTACAAGGGGCTTGTCACACGCTCTTCTGATGAGACCAATCCAAAGAAGTGCTTGATGAAAAGAGGCTTGTCACACGCTCTTCTAATGAGGCAAAAAAAAGTGCCGGATCGAGAACGCTCGCTCACGCTGCTATTCTTCAAGCCACATTTGCTCACCTTAAAATTTTTATTCAAATGCTCGTCTAACTCCAAGATGGCCGCCACGTTCCCACACCTGGAAGTTATTTGCGTACGAGCGAAGGAGCGTATGAGTATGTGATTGTGCGTGCGTGTTGTGTGTGTATGTGTGTGAGTGAGTGAGTGAATGAGTGTGTGTGTGTGTGTGCATGAGTGTGTGCGTCTGCTTGTGTGGGGGCGCATGCGTGCCTGCATGCGCATGCATGCTTGCTTCTGTGCTTTGGCACGTGCAGCGCACAAAAGCAGCAAACTGTGAACATGTGTGTAAGAGCAGGAGGTTGTAAGTATGAAATATGTATGCAAAGGAAAGAGACTGCAAACCTGTATGTACAAGCAGGAGATTGTAATGTGCTCGCCATAAGCCAAGGCACATCACCGTCCACCTCTCTCACGTGATTGTGCTCACACAGCACCATAAACTGTGTAAGTATGTCTATGCTTGTGCCTGTGCCTCTGCCTACGACTCTACCTGTGAATGGACATGCCCACGCAACACCCTTGCAGCTACAAGCAATGGACACGCATTGCAGCTTCAAGCAATGGACACGCATTGCAGCTACAAGCAATGCCCACGCAACCCTTGCAGCTACAAGCAATGCCCACGCAACACCCTTGCAGCTACAAGCAATGGACACGCATTGCAGCTACAAGCAATGCCCACGCAACCCTTGCAGCTACAAGCAACGGACATGCCACGCAACCCTTGCAGCTACAGTTACTACTTACCTGTAGCAGTAGTTAGGGGCCGACCACACTGTCACGAGCTTGTCATGAAACATCCATTTGTAGCCATCCATGACAAGCTGGTGCGCTCGGGCGATGAGATCAATCTGCACAACAGAGTGCGGTGAACCAAAAGAGATGTAGGGCGCATGAGGTTTGTTGCGTAAGTTCCATTTGTGGCCATCCACGACACGCCAGTGTGCTTGTTTAGTTTAGTTTGGATTACAAAGGCCTCCAGCCTGGCATGGCTGCTCAACCTATAGGTTCATCAGTGTGCTTGACACAATAGGATTAATCTGCACAAGAGAGTGTGGTGAACCAGAGGTGTGATTACAGTTATACACAAACATACAAGCTCATACTCACCTTGTTAGCGGAGGTAAAGGTATCACACACGCTCCCCCCAAACAGGTAGCCTGCCCCTCTTGGACTGAGACCCCAGCCATCGATGTCCTCTGGGTCGGACCACAACAAGTCACACATCGACCCATCGTGCGGCACCTCTTGCTTGCGGTCTATGGTTGGTTCGTATCTGCGGTCAGGTGGATCAGAACCGTATAGATACACCGTATACGGCCGTACTTTTGGTGATTTCCCTGCCAGAAATACCGTATATACTCCGTATATATATATGGTTCTGGCCAACCCTAGAAATACATCTATCCATGACACCTCACAAAGCCCCGGGACCATCGTGCGGCACTTCTTGCTCGCGGCCTGTATGGTTTGTGTCTGTGGTCAAGTGGAGAGAAACGAGGGAAATACATCTGACCACAACAAGCCACACATGACCCATTGTGCAGCACCTCTTGCTTGCATTCTATATGGTTCGCATCTGCGGCGAAGTGGCGTGAAGGTTGGCTGAGGTCTGAAGCCTGTGATCCATCTACAAGA
>Ga0307948_1002039_pt1 | contig 14543 bp, 14 predicted proteins | sample OrgLakmetagen280_FD_201824 | JGI IMG/M metagenome (GOLD analysis project Ga0307948, IMG submission 201824) | Saline water microbial communities from Organic Lake, Antarctica - #280 | ecosystem: Environmental > Aquatic > Non-marine Saline and Alkaline > Saline | place: Antarctica: Organic Lake...
CTTCACCATTTCCTGCATCCCATTTACTGCATTCACAACAACCACCACAGCCATATTTTCAACATGTTCCCAGCCATATGCGCCCACCAAAAGAAGGCCAGGAGGGAGGTGTGGTGGCTGAGCATGGAGTGCATGATCATGGTGCAGCAGCAGCAGGATCAGGATCATCATCTGCAGCAGCAGCAGGAGCCACGGCAAGAGCAAGAGCAGGAGCACTAGCAGTAGCAGGGCTTGATGTGTGCTATGGGATGGGGCTGGAGGCTTTGCTGGCTGCTCTTCATCAAGGCTCTGCTCGTGCCTCTGCCAGGTGAGAGGAGGAGCTGCGGGAACGAGGTCACTTGCCTCTTTGTGTTGCGAAAAGGAAAAGCTTCTTTAATCTCTCGAAAGCCTGACTACGTTTTTCACGAGTCTGGCAACAAGGCCAGGCATAAAGCACCCAGTCATGATTACTTACGTGCACACAGCAATTAAAGTTGCCCTCTGGATGAGCGTTTGTCTCCAGCACTTTCAGGTCGTTTGATCCTTCTATGCATTCAAATTAGGCAACACTGGCAGCTGCCTCTACAGGATTGGATCAGTGGCTGCAGCAGGGGTCTGAGAATTAGGTGTCAACAAGCGCAACAGCAATTCACTCTTCTGGCACTGCACATACTAGAGGATGTTGGATTTACATAGCAGAAGGAAAATCTCTTGCGAGCAGACGTGACGGTCATGATCAAAAGCATGTCCACATTCTTGCTGCTTGCTTCCATTGGAATGTGGCTCTCGTGTTCATGTTTGTTTGCAAGGCAGGCAACCCCTGCAGCAAAGGCAGGCAATACAATACACCTGTTTGGCTCAAGGCACAAGGCACACAATACGCACACACACGCACACAATACACACAATCATACATTGTAAAAGCATCACCCCCAACTCGTAGGTACGCCACCGTGGCCACTCACGCCCCACCCTGCTGGCTAGCTGACCTTACCGCCTCAGCCCTACGCAGCCTGATGGACCTTGTATTTGTGTCTGCCGTAGCCCCCCTGCCGGCTTTGCACGCAGCATGGGTTGAAGTGGGAAGGGAGACGTGGAGGGTTCTGGAAGATGCTATGAGCAGTGTGATGCCACAGGTGGGGCATGGAGCACCACTAAGCTCTATGCCCCAGCACCAGCAGCACCAGCACCACCACCACCACCTTCTGCAAGGTTCTTTTGACCACCGACAGCAGCAGCACTGCACCCGGCAACAACAGCAGCACCAGCACCAGCACCAGCACGATCAGCAGCACCTTTCCAGCACACAAACACAGCAGCAAGAGCAGCACCAGCACGACCATCAGTATTCGCTCAGCACCCGCCCCCAGGCCGCTGCACGCATGCTGCACCTGCTTGGCCACCTGCAGTTTTGCCGCCTACAGCTGCCCATGCTGACGGGCCTGGTGCAGCACCTAGTGGGGGAAGTGGTCCAACATCCTGAAGGCTGCAAGGTGCGTGTATTTGAAACGTTGCTTAAAAGGGTAATCCGACAGATGCCATTTCTGTAATTCGTGCGATACATATCTCCACGCAACAGTTCTGTCCTGCGTGGTCATGCTGTGGCAGGATTGTATCAATGCTCATCATGCTGTGACTCTTGGTGGGAGGGGTGGTACTGCACGTTTTTTGTGTGGCGTTTTTCTCTCCTGAAGTTGCTGAATTATACATTCCTCACTAGGTTAAATGAAACTGTGCAGCAAAATCTCCTATCTGGACCTACCTCCTCTACCGTAGGTTCAAACACCACATCGTAACCCATATGGGTTTTGCTTACAACCCCACCTCGCAATTAAAAGCATGTTCTTTTGACCTCGTGCAGTATGCTCCTACCTGACTAATTGCCCTGTTATATATTCTTTTAACACGTATGATATGGCGACATCATGATCGGGCCACTCAGGTATACCCATTACCCATCCTTTGTCACCCACTTTCCATGCACGTCACTCTCGACGAGAGCTAGTGTTTCAACATGACGTTGTGAGGTGTGCAGGTCTTCCTGTCAGGTAATTACCCCCAACACACACTCACGGCTGCCCGGTTGTCCATGCATGTCATCCTTCCTTTGGCCACATCTGACCCAATCATATGATTTTGTGACATTGTGTAGGCTGCTTTGTCAGGCACGCTTCCCCCACCGTGAGCTCACACAGCCCGTCATCATCCAGGCAACCCCACAGCCACGCAGTCTCATACATGGGAACCATAATCATATGATTCTGTGACACCGTGCAGGCCCTTTTGTCGCGTATGCCCTCCTACAGTGAGCTCACACAGCCCGTCAGCACCCAGGCAACCCCACAGCAACGCAGTCTCATACATGGGAGTGAGGGAGGGCTGACTGTCTCTTGGATGGCAGATGCTGTGCTAGGTGCACGGTTGCTGTTCTTGCTGCCCATTGCTGCCGCTTGTGTGGGGGGTGCCGCTCACCCGCCAGAGGTGAGGGGGATATCATGGCCACAAAGCTTTGCTCTTCCTGTCATGAACCAATGTTGGATGAGTGCTCATCAATGCTGTCGCTTTATTTTGTGGGGTGCCACTCAACCGCCAGAGGTGAGGGGGATATAATGGCCACAAAGGTTTGCTCTACCTGTCTTGATCCAATGTTTGATGGTGCTCATAATTGCTGTCGCTTGTATTTGGCGGGGTGCTGCTCACCTGCCAGAGGTAAGGATCTGACAGAGTCCTTGCTTTTGCTTGAAAACGCAGAGGATGTGTGACCCGCTTGTAGAGAGGGAGAGAGAAGAGACCACTTGCAAAGATCAGTGTCCCGATTTCAGTGAGAAGATAATTGTAACTACAGGTTTATAGAGATCACTGTTGCAAGGATTAGGCTGCTTACTGGGGGGCGTTCGTCCAATTTGCCTGAGGATGAAGAGTGCAAACTGATGTGTGCCATTTGATATTACTGCTCAATGCTGCCTAACATCATTGTATGCTTGTGAAAGGTGACACTGTATAATGAGAGGGGCATATGATAAAAAGTAACTGGGTACGCATTGGTTAACCCAATACAAAGGAGTGCATCGTCAATCATTGTTATAGAAAACTTCCACTCCCTTAACGGGATAAAGATAAAATTTTCATTCAAGTGTCATTCTTTTGCTTGGAAGGGCACCAGCTGTTTGCACACAGATAAGCAAGCTCCCCACCTCACAAATTATACGTCCAAGCCCACCCAGATCCCTCTTCCTTTTATGCATTGCTGTGCCAAGAAAACCCTGTTTTTTTCACGCTCTCCTTCCAGCATGCACACACACACAAACACACATACAAACACACACACACACACACATCACACTGCACAGGCAACAAAGTCCTTGCTTCCCACCCTGTACCTCCTCCTCAAGCACCCACAGCCGCCAGTCTGTGAGGCAGCCCATGCTGCTTTTGGTGCTGCCATGCGACAGCTAGGCGAATGTAAAGCAGAAGCCGCACGAGCAGCAGCAGAACCACTTCCACGCCAACCACGCACATTGTTCACTGCCTTTTGGGGTATGGGCATGGGTGCTGGTAGTGGTGGGGATGGGGGCGGCTCTGCGCTTTCAAGGTCTGGTCAAAAGCCTGCTTTGTCTCCTGCTGTGGGTGCAGCGTGTGTTGATTTAGTGGGGCAAGCTGCACCTCGCTATGTGCAACGTAGCTTGCAGCTGCCGTGGGAAGCGTCTCACATTGCAGGTGAGGAAAGGGCAGGGTTGTAAATTTGCTTCTTATGAATGCAGCTTGACTGCCATCAGAACTGCACTATTTTTAATTCATCCTGTACCGGGAGTCATGTGCGATCTGGTAAATAAAGGTATTACCTGACCAATATCAGCCGGCACACCACTTTTGCCAATTACATCATCCAGCAACCCTGATCTGACTTTCTTGATCTTCATCTTAGGACGAGAAAGAATCACAGGCATTGAAAACCCTTCCCCACATCAACTTAACAGCCACTTTGGTACCGGTTACCGTAAAATCCTCCATCAAACAAGTATTTCGTCCGTTTTGACGCTCCTCCCACATCCTAGGTCTAGAGCAAGGCCTGCCGGCGACCCTCTCTGTTCTCCCCCCCGCTTCCCCCGTCGCACTGCACTGCCTACTGCACGTACCCAACGCCATTGCTGCGTGGCTACGATCACACCCCCAGCACCAGCTCGACTTCTCCCCCCTGTATGTGGGTCCTCAGAACCAGCAGCAGCAGCAGCAGGGTCAGCAAGCTCGTGCCGATGAACATCCCCCGCAGCTACACCCAGCCACACGTCTGGCCAGTTTGGCCTGCAACCTGGTGCTGCTTGCAGATTGGCAGCTGCTGCCACAGGTCCGTTGTTGCTTGCGCACTGCCTTGTCTAAGAAGAGCTGGCTATCTTCTGCAACATTTTTATTGGGGAAGGATATCAGGACAAGGATGCATGTGGATAAAGAAGCCAGCCTTACAAAACTGCTATGGTGCTTGTGATTTAGGATTTGCTTCACTGTAAAGAACACTTTGCAGCAACAGCAAGCCTGGTAGAGACGTGCTGTATTATAATTATAACATCAGAACAGCTGTTATAATTGGTGGCTATCTCAGCGGCTGCTATCCTGCATCAAGACCGTCCCGACGCTTCCTATTGCGCTGCCACCCCCTTACAGGTGCTAGATGCCGTGGCTGAGCTGACAAGGGCGGCCTCGCCTTCCCCCTCGCTTCCAGGTCCACCAACTACAGGAAGTACGGAACATGAAGCAGGGCCTTCTGCTTCGAGAGCCTTGCCAGTGGCTCAGGGTACTAAGACAAAAGCTGGGAGCCTTGGTGCCTCACAGCAGGCAGCCTTGCTACAGTACCTGCATGACCAGCTGCTGCGTTCGGATGACTATGTACGGAAGGGGCTGCTGGCTCGTTGGTTTTTCGGCTTGGTGGGGTCTCTGAGGCAGAATGGCTTAGCAATAAGTCAGGCAGCAAGGAAAGAAATTGGAGAAGGTGTTGAGAGCTTGCAAGTGGATATCACATAAGCGAATAGGTCTGTCTGGCTGGAAGTGGTGAGCGCCACCTGTTACAGACAGGATGATGCTGTTTTTCCATAGCATTCACTAGCGATAGTAAGTTGCAGTTGACCTGCCTTTTTCACGGTTCAGTCCCAACATGTTTAACCCTTTTTCATGCGATTTCATACTTGTCCTTCGTTTGATATGCATCCGACAACTTGGAGCCAGGAGGGCACCCCTATATTTTCCAGGCTTTAATGCCAACTACATTGCGTGGATTTCATTGTCATGGCAGAGAACAGTAGACCATCCTCACAGCAGCATTAAAAAAATGAGGTTAATCGCTTTTAAAACAATACATTGCTTGCAGACGATCCAATTAAATGTCAAAAGACTTTATAGGCAAAAACTTGACAGCCACGTCCCAAGGCTGTATTGCATGTTCTTGGTTCGCAGAACGTCATATAAGATAAAAGGTGCAGGAACAATATATGAACTGTGTAAGCAGGAGTCTCAAGGCCTGTCACAATCAGTGAAAACAAGACGGGAAGGGCAAAAATAAGCAGGACATAAGAATTTCCGAGGAGGCAGCAAGACAAAAAGCGTTTATACTCAATACAATTAATGCATAAGAAATAACAGTTGTACATATCAACAGGATCATAAACGAACACTTCATTTTGTTTTATATCAAAGGAATGATTATAGTACCTTGCAAATAAACTAAACACTGGCGTGATATTTTATGTTGGCGTAGATAATGGACAACTCAATGAGGCTACAACTCCTGCAACTCCAGGCTCTGCCGATGCCGCACAGCGATGCTCACGGTGTGCCTGAATTTAAGATGCAGGAAGCGAAGCAGCAGCTGCAGAGGGTCTGATTCAGCACGCCCTGGATGGCTGCTGGTCGTTTGGCTGCCATGATTGTAGCTGTCGTTCCTGCTCGTGTCTTTCTTGTGTGCACCCCCCAGCATGCTCAAAGTCAGGGCGTGAAAGGAGTGCTGTAGCCGCTGATGCATGCTCTGTAGATGAATCTGTGGGGGGGCTAACTGTGGCGATGTGTGGCTTGCTGCGGTCATAGAGATATGGGGTGTTGCTCTGTCGCTGCTGCTCTTGCTATGCTCAAGTGGGCTGGGCAGCATGGATGCGGGCTTTGGTCGCAGGCCCAGGCTTTCGCTCTTAGGAGCAAGAAGGGGCTGCTGCTGCTGCTGCTGCTGCTGCTGCTGCTTTGGAGTGGTCCCACTGCTAAACAACTGCTGCTGATTTAGGTGATAGGAACTGGCCAGCTGCTGCTGGTCCTCCCTTTCCTGCTGGATCACCCTGCCCTCTCGATGCTGCTGCTGCTGCTGCTGCTGCCTTATGCTGTAAGGCAGGCGTCGCAGCAGATGGCTGACCGTCAAGAGGGCTTGCCTGTTCTCTGAAGGCTGTAGCTGCGGCAGAAATTGCAAAGGCGTCGCCGTGAGCTGCTTTTCTGCGTGGATGACCGCCTCTGAGCTGCTCTCACATGTAGTCGCTGAAGTGCTGGTGCCACCACGTGCAGCTAATTGCTGCAGCAGGTCATGCTGCTGGCTGAACATCTGCAGGTCTTCTGGGGTGATCAGCGCGCTGCGTTCGAGGTTCCATGCCTGTGAATACGACGGAACATGTCTCAGGTGACTCACCAAGTTTTCTCAGGCCCACTGAAATATCAGTGAATTTCCTGTTCCCTGTAAATAGATGACCATTCAGAAAGAAAATAAGTAATCAACCGGATGAGGTGGATCATATATCCAAACTTTTAACATAGCAATGTATCACCGACTTATTTATGACAGACACTATTTTCAGTTTGCATCCATGTATTGCCAATGCAGTCAATTGGTTGGTCTGGTTTAAAAAAAAAGAGCTTGGAAAAAGAGAATGCATAGAACAGCCCCTTGCATCTGTACGCAAGCAAACTGCTTCCGAAAGCAAAGCCCTGAAGAGCCGCACCAACAAGAAAGACCCCAATATCACGTACCCTTCGCTTAAGAGTGCGCAGCAGGGCATTATCGGGTGCGTGCTGGACCAGCAGCAGGGCGGAGGTACAGCTGAGCAGGCCACGTGCACTCATCACTCCCTTGGTGCGTGCCTGAAAAGCAGGAGGAGGTGGTTGAAGTCTTAGAAATGTGGAGAACCTAAAACTGAACATTTAGCATATTTAGAATTCAGTAGAAATTTAGTAGATTTAACCCTATGAACCTTTTCACATTCCTGGGCAAGAGCACACACGTTCATGACAATGGTGCACACTGATGGTGGGAGCTGGATGCTACAATCTGAGGAGTGATGCGTCCCATGGCAGTTCACAGATCATTCACAGTCCACGCCAAGAAGCAGTTGGCAAGAAATATGAGGAGCATTTTGCAACTAGAAAGCGGCGGCACACGAATGTCTGAAGATCAATCATGTCTGGGAGTACATCAGCACAACAAGTCAACTTGTCAATTCAATTTGTGATCGTTCTCTTACCTGTATCAAGGCAAGCATGGCCTGCAGCCACTCAGCCTCTATCTTTTGTGGCATTCCTCCCTGTGCCCCTGCCTGCTGCTGCTGCTGCTGCTGCTGCTGCTGCTGCCACTTTGCCAGGCCCACAAGCACCAAGCTCAGCTGATCTGGTGTCATGGCACACACCGCCTTGGTGATAGATGCACCGATCTGATATGCCGTGCTGCTGCCGTTAACCCTGCTGCTGCTGCTGCTGCTGCTGCCAACATCAAGGCCATTCTGCCTACAACTACCACTGCTGCCAATGGTGGTGGTGCTGCTGCTTCTGCTGCTGCTACTGCCGCTTACACTTAATGCCTGTGCTTTCCCCTTCTTCGCACGCGTGCCCCACACAAAGCTGGGATGTGCGGCCTGTCTGAGATCAGCAGCTGGGACAGCGGCCACAGATCGCATCACTCCGCGTGCATTTCCCTCCTCCTGCTCGACACATTGCGCCTCTTGCTTCTGCTCCTGCAAAATCCTATCCTGTGCGCCTCCCTTCTGCTCAACACATTGCACCATTTGCGTCCGCAAGACCCCCTGCTGCATGATTTCTCGTCGTGTCCACTTCTGCTGCTGCGCACGGGGCACCTCCTGCAAGACACCCTCCTGCACCACTCCTTTCACCGCCCCTTCCTGCTGGTGCGCGGCATCTGCTAGCCCCAGCACAGCCCGTGCGAGCTCACCTGTGAGGTAGGACGTAGCAGTGTGTGTCTTCACGTGTGTGTGTGTCTGTGTGTATATAATTGTAAGAAGCATGGCGTACATTTTGACCTTAATCACGTTCGTCGCATGGGCTCAGACAGACTCACTTGTTCAAAATAGTAGGGACCTGCACCACATAACGTGCACTTTTGACGACCCAGATATATTTCTTGGAGTCAAGCAGGGTAGGTGCGTAAATGAAAGCAGATTTTACCTCAAGGTCATGTTATTGATGTCTTTAGGAGTTTTTACCCGGACTCCAGTGAGGCAAATGCACGTAGGTAACGTTGAAGAGGAGAGGGCTTGCACCAGGTAAACGTTCCTTGCATATATACAACATAACTTACCAGGACTCAAGCTAGGCAGGTCCACGTAAATAGAGGTGTGGAGGGTTCGCACGAGGGGAGGGGGCAGACGCAGGTGCAGGTTAAGGGAGGAGCACAGCCACAGCACAGCCACTGCGTTACTGACAGATACAGGCGGAGGCATCAGCAGGTGCTGCTCATTCTGCTGCTGCTTGTTTTGCTGCTTGTTTTGCAGACGACTGTGGTGCTGTGGCGGTAACAGCTTGCTTTCCCGCCGCTCCTCCTGCTGCTGCTGCTGCTGCTGCTGCTGCTGCCGCCGGTGTGCTCCAGCAATGAGCTCCTTCCCAGATAACGTATCCCTTGCACCCCCATGAGGCGCCCCTTTGATTGCAGCCGCCATGTCACCAACCCCACTACCTGCTTTCCTACGAACACTGCTGGCCAGCCTCCCCGCTGCACTCCTGCTGCCCCTCACGTCACTTTTCCTACCACCACCTCCCAAGCTGCTGCTGCTGGCTGTGTGTGCGCTGCTACCAGCTGTGCTGTTGCTGCTGCTGCCAGCATTGCTGCTCACACTGCACATGGATCTGGAATTGCTGATGTCCTGGAGGCAGTCTTGGCTTCCGGTAGGCCCCCGAGATCCACTGCGGGTTCTAGCTGCTGGAAAAATTCCAGTGCTGCTTCTGCTCATGTTGAGTGGCATAATGGTGGGTGGCGTGAGCAGCACAGGCAGTGCAGACTCCAGGAGGTGGGGAGGGATGTGGAGAGGTAGGCTAGCTGTGGCTTGCAGCAGGTGTACGAGGGAGGCTGGGGGCAGTGAGCCTGGGCGGGTGCTGAGCATGGTAGTCACCTCTGAAGCAGTGGCCTGAGGGATGTGCGCGTGTTTATGTGTTTGTGTCTCTTACAATGCGTGTATGTTTGTGTTTGTGTGTGCATGTTTCCTTATATGCGTGTGTGTGAGTTGTGTGAGAGAGGGGGGGAGAGAGAGAGAGAGAGAGAGAGAGAGAGAGAGAGAGAGACAGAGAGAGAGAGAGAGAGAGAGAGAGAGAGAGAGAGAGAGAGAGAGAGAGAGACAGAGGGAGAGAGACCATGTGATCCTCGCAAGCTAGTGCGCACGTGGGTGCATTTCCCCCCTCCGTTCTTCTATTACTGCCGCAAGGACTGCCAGATAGTATTTTTCCTCTGCTCTCGACCCTCTATTTGGCCGTAAGTGCAGGCTAACACCACAGCGCAGGCTATCACCACAGCGCAGGCTAACACCACAGTGCAGGCTAACACCACAGCGCAGGCTAACACCACAGCGCAGGCTAACACCACAGCTCACTCTGTTCGCAGGTCAGTTTCAGAGAGCCCTTTTATGGTGGAGGTGAGTGTTGTTTCTTTTTTTTATGGTGGAGGTGTGTTCTTTTTTTAATGGTGGAGGTGTGTGTTGTTTCTTTTTTAATGGTGGAGGTGTTCTTTTTTAATGGTGGAGGTGAGTGTTGTTTCTTTTTTAATGGTGGAGGTGAGTGTTGTTTCTTTTTTTTATGGTGGAGGTGTGTGTTGTTTCTTTTTTAATGGTGGAGGTGAGTGTTGTTTCTTTTATGGTGGAGGTGAGTGTTTTTCCACTTGCCATCACGTGCCCTCTGGCCATTGCATTGAGACGTATCCACCCTTGAGCACTGCATAGTACAATGCCTTTGATGTGTGTATTCCTTTGCGTTGAGACGCATCTACCCATTTTCCATTGCATTGACACATCTATTATTATCTATTCATTTGTGTTGAGACACATCTATAATTATCTATTCATTTGTGTTGAGACGCATTTACCCATTTTCCATTGCATTGAGGCGAATCTAATGCTGCTATGCACTGTTCTTTAACGCTCAATATGGTCAGGGCTGTTAGAATTGCACGACCAATGGAAGCACAGTTGTGCACAGGCACGGGCACGACCACGCGCATGCACAGCTCACACAACACCGCACAACTTAAGTACATGTGCCGCACAAGCACACACAATAAACACATTACGTTACCTAACCCTAACCCATAAACTAGAATAAACACATTACGTTACCTAACCCTAACCCATAAACTAGAAGAAACAGTATACACTGCAACACTAGTGAGTGTCAACCACTGCCAACTCCAAACCGCTACCAGCACTCGTGACTTCAGCCACTACCAAGCACTATACACCACCTGCATGCAGTGATTAAGCACCAAACGCTTAAAAATCACACCACAGTTGTAAGCTCGTTCCTGTGCGCAGGCACCCTCCCCAGGTCCAAGAACAGACGTGAGCGTGGCAGTGGGTCAGAGAGAGAAACCTTGGTGTCTAGGGGGATCGATAGGTCTTTACGGCCGATGCTGCTCCCTGGCTACCACTACCCCATAGATGTGAGTGAGGGGATGTCAGTGGCTGCGTGAATATGGTGCTTCCTGGCTGCCATTATTTAATAGACGTGCATGAGGGGATGTCAGTGGTTAAGTAAAACTGCTGCTTCCTGGCTGCCATTATTTTATAGACGTGCAAAAGGGGATGTCAGTGGCTGAGTGAAAATGCTGCTCCCTGGCTGCCATTATTTTATAGCCATGCATGAGGGGATGTCAGTGGCTGCATAAAACTGCTGCTTCCTGGCTGCCATTATTGAATAGACGTGCATGAGGGGATGTCAGTGGCTGCGTAAAACTGCTGCTTCCTGGCTGCCATTATTTATAAACGTGCATGAGGGGATGTCAGTGGCTGCGTAAAACTGCTGCTTCCTGGCTGCCATTATTTATAGACGTGCATGAGGGGATGTCAGTGGCTGCGTAAAACTGCTGCTTCCTGGCTGCCATTATTTATAGACGTGCATGAGGGGATGTCAGTGGCTGCGTAAAACTGCTGCTTCCCGGCTGCAAAAATGCTTTAAACGCCTCCTAAACTGGAGCAACAGTACGTGGCAGCAAGACAAGCTGTTCTTATGGCGAGTCGGTTCTGAAGTGATATTATGGAGTCACGTGATTTGGGGAGATTGGGTGTGGTGGTGAGGCAAGCTGCTGTGGTTATGAGGACAGCTGAGTGGTTGGTTCAGTGTAGGGTTGGCCGGAACCATATATGTACGGTGACTATATGGCATCTTTGTCAGGGAAATCACCTAATATACAGTCAAAGATGGTGTAGATAGACGGTTCTGGCCAACACTAGTTATGTGGGTGTGGCGATGTGCGTGGTTGCCAGCAAGCAGCTTGCCATGGTGAGTAAGGTTGGCCAGAACTGTATATATACAACGGATATGATCGTATATTTGATGATTTCCCTGCCAAAAATAACGTTTATACACCGTCTATATTATATACATGGTTCTGGCCAACCCTGATGGTGACGCAAATTGGCAGTGAATGTGGTGATGTGCGTATTTTGGTGAGGAATGCATTGGCTGGAGTTTATATGTTAGTGGCAGTGCAACTAACTGCATTACTGACGTGAGTGGTGAGTGGTTATCAGTGTTTCAGTGAGGGTTGCGTTGGTGGGACTTTTTGTGCTTGTGGCAAGCGAAACACTCCTCTTGTAGTGTTTGCGGCGAGTGTTTCAATGAGGGATGCGTTAACGGAACTGTTTATGGTAGTGGCAGTGACATGAGCGGCTTTGTTTTAACAGCATTGTTGCTGTTGTAGTTGTTGTGGAAAATGAGGCTGTGGATGTCTCAAGAGGCTATAATTTCCATTAACTTGTGGAACAAGGCTGATAAACCTTGATGTCAGAAGCGTTTTTCGCTGTCTGAAAAGGAAAAACTACGCAGGCAGTTCGAAACCACTCCCCACATCAATTTAGGAAAAGGAGCCACTTTGGTCCCGGGTATCGTAAAACACATCCACTTCTTCTGATGTGCTTGACTTAATTGCAGGGTCAATATATTCCTTCTAATGCATGTACAGTACTTTTCATGCCATGTACAGTCTTTTTCACATTAAAAGTAAGTGTCGTTTACAAACCTGGCCGACCTTACTTAATTGCAGCTGTTGCGTTTCTTATTCTGAAATTACTTCACATGTGCATGAGACAGCCACATCTGCTCGCAAATTTAAGACCCACGCACAGTAGCTTTGGACTTGTGTTCTGAATGGCAACAATGCAGGTTCACGTTCATGTGCGTTCCCAAGATAATGGGGCCGTGGACCCAGATGCATTGGCCACTATCGCTGCTTCTACTCATATATTGTGTGTGTCAATGATACAGGTTCATGTGCGTGTGCTTTCCCAAGACAAAGAGTCCATGGATCCGGATACCATGGCCATTAACGCTGCTTCTCTGGCCTGCACGCTCTCTAATGTCCCTTGGAGCGGGCCTGTCGGGTATGCATGTGTGCGCGTGTGTGTGTGTGTGTGTGTGTGCGTTTACATGCATGCATGTGTGTGCATTGTGTTGTAACGTTTGGAGTTTGTGCCCCCCTCCCCCCCATTCACCCCCAAGGGTATCTTTTTGCACAGGCGCTGTTTATATCAGGTGCTCTTGGGAAGTGCAAAAGAGTTATAAATTGGAATGGCGTATTATGTGGGTATTGATTGAGCCAAGCCTAGTTCACATAAACATTTGATTCATGAGCATGCCTTCTGAGGAAGGAGATTATTGGGCATAAGTGATTAACCCTTATACCTTATACTCATGTTCTGTGCTTGCGAGTTTCAGTGGATATGGGTTTGGGCCTAATTTATTTATTAATAATGGAGACGAACATGGAATGAAAATTATTGGTCACGGTCAATCAGATTTCCAATACGTGCTTTTCTGATCTCTCATCTTTACGTACTTTGAAGTCCACGGAAACAGCTCTCTAGCAGCCTTGCACACACATCACGCACAGACACAAACGCATGCACACACACGTACACGCAAGGCACACACAACACCCATCACATCCATACCCTATTTTCTAACGAATCGAGCGTACTACATACTTCATGCTTAGTCATAAATGTCTTGACCACACCTGTACTGCAATTGCTGGACGAGGATTTGTAGAACACACACACGCACACACTCGCACACAACACACACACACACACACAACACACACAACACGCACAGACACAAACACGCGCACACACACGTACATACGCACACACACACACACGCACAAACCACACTCTGCTTTCAAATAAACAGAGCAGTACGTGTTGCACGTTTGAACGGGGAGTTTGTGGCCAACCCTGGGCTGTCTGTGCTAGACGGGGCCGAGATGGATATCCTTTTAGCTGGCACAGACTCGCACGTGCTCATGCTGGAAATGAATGGTTGCCAGGTGAGTACGTTTTTTGCCTGTTTTGGAATAGGCTGCCGCCTCCAGCCTCTTAATATAGACACAGTATGGATTGATACGTGACCACGTTAAGATATGAGAGGTGCGCCAAGGCTGCTTTGATTGGAGTAAGCAATACACACACACACACACACACACACACACACACACACACACACACACACACACACAAGTAGAACGTTCAACACTCAACAGGTGCCCGAGGATGTTGTAGCAGAGGCCCTGCACTTTGGCCAATCTCAGATAGGCTTTCTTATTGCAGCGCAACATGAGATGGCCAGAGACTTTGGGCGCAAAAAATGGAACGCCCCATTGTTTGGAGTGCCTGAGGAGGCCCTAGAGCAGCTCACGGTGTGTGTGTGTGTGTGTGTGTGTGTGTGCGTGCGCGTGCACGTGGTGTACGAGTGTGTGTGTGTTAGTGTGAATGTGTGTGTATTGCTTGCAGAGATCCTGAGTTCAGTCGTCGTAGATGTCAATGCTTGGTGCCCTGCCATGTGACTGATTATCACACTTCCCTTCTGTCTGTGTGTGTGTGTGTGCGTGTGTGTGCGTGTGCGTGAACACCTTTATTGCAGGCGTTGTTAGAGCCCATGCTGCTGCCAGTGCTTCAGCAGGGAGCAAGCATGGGCAAAGCCCAGCGCGGGTCTGCTCTTGAGGCTGTCAAAGCTCGTGGATGGAATCAAGTACAGACCTTACTGTCCTTGAGTCGTGGTGGCGAGCAAGGCAGGCAGCAGCAGCAGAGGGAGGGGGAGGCGGGGGCAGAAGAGGG
>Ga0307948_1002043_pt1 | contig 14531 bp, 14 predicted proteins | sample OrgLakmetagen280_FD_201824 | JGI IMG/M metagenome (GOLD analysis project Ga0307948, IMG submission 201824) | Saline water microbial communities from Organic Lake, Antarctica - #280 | ecosystem: Environmental > Aquatic > Non-marine Saline and Alkaline > Saline | place: Antarctica: Organic Lake...
CGCGGGTCCTTTGAGGGCTCCCGCCCTGAATTTTGACGTGACGTCCACTACTTTTTTTTTTTTACCCTCCTGATAAAATAGTTATTTATTTCAGGGGGGGCGGTGGCTAAAAAAACTATTTAAGGAAACTGCCTGTCACTTGGCGGGGGGGAAAGGTGCTGATGTTTCCATAGCCATGCTCTCACCCATACACCCTGTGCCCAAGAGAGCGCATAATATACCTGTATTGCATCACCTGGACATACAAGGCAAGTTGCAGAATTTCCTCTGGATCCTGAGACCCCTGGCCATCAGGTCCCATTCAGCTGTCAACCGCGAGTTGAAACCATTCCCCCCGCCATGTGACATACAGTTTTCTTCTAAATATTTATAGTTATTGCATACTCAGAATTCGGTCTCGTGCCCAATTTCCAATTTTTCACTTTTTGGGCAAAAACAATTCTCTTCCCAGAACCGGACATTAGTATTGAAAAGCACCATAAAGGCAAGAACTGATCATCTGCTTGGTGCTGACATCCAGCGAACTCCTTGCCCAATCCACTATTTCATACATACCGTATTGCGCTGTTGTTTTGCAAATAAATAAATAACAGGCCTGTGCACTTACGCCGTAATGTTGGATTTTGGACCGTAATTACGGTACCGACCGTAAATACCCCGTACAGTACGGTCCAAATTACGGTCGGCCAAAAATACGGTGTCAGACCGTACAAGATGGTGCCCACCGTACAGTACGATTTTGACCGTAATTTGGCCGTTTGGCTCCAACTTCAGCCCAAAACAATGATTTTCTTTCTGCAACAATTATTTATTATTTATGAATAAAACGCAAATTATTGACCAGGAATTAAGTAATGCGTCCGACTTTTGAGTTTCCATGCAAGCCACTGCTGGGCCCCTCCCCCGAGCTGATGCAGCAACAACCCAGTCTCAGGGTCGTTCAGGGAAGCATTGTGTGGCGTCAGCATGGGAGGAGCACATTGGGGAGCGAAAATGGCAGGTTTTGGGGTGGAGATAGAGGCCTTTCCGAGGCAATTTTTGCACCGGCATTGCCAGCCTGGCACCGTACCGCATACCGTACAGTAAATTGCCGTAATTACGGTAAATTACGATCCTCCAAAATCGTAACTGCGCCGTAATTTACAATATTACAGTACGTACAGTAAAAAGCGTACCGTACCGTACGCCGTACAGTGCACAGGCCTGTAATTAAGGATGCCCCTCGCAATAAGTTAAGCCGGAAAAATTAAAGCTCTTCCGAACCTCGCAGAACTTCCAGCGATGGCAATTTTGGGCTCTGCAAAGGACCCCCATCGTTTTCAGGGGCAACCACCTACATTATGGCCGAGTTGTACCCTGAGAAGCGGACGGGGTTCCACCTTGGGAGCTTCTGTGGCTGACATTGCCCTGAGCAAGGCAAGCACCTGCTGCTGACCAGCAAGTATCTTTCCTGTCCCATTTGGACTTTGGGCAGACCCATGCACAGCCGCCAATGGGGGTTTAAACTTCTCCAAGAGAGAAGCATGAAGGCAGAGCTGCTGCTCTCAGGTGCAAATTCCTGGAGCACGGTGTGCTTGCATGCAGCAAGCATCCATCCTCCAGCAGCAGCACAAGCAGCAGAAGCAGAAGCATCAAGAGGCACCCACAAAGGGAGGGAAGCCCAAGAAACCACAAATTCCGCAAAAGCTAAATGCTCGCAAATGAATTTTTCTAACGATTTGGGCACCTCACAAAAAGTAGGCCTCGTAATTTCAAAAGCGCGAAACAGTATTTACCATATACTTCATCATAGAAGCTGCAACTTTGGCATGATTTGCGGTATTTGCCCAAGAACACCCCCGCAACCTACTTGGAGCATTCCATGTATATTTGGGCAGGCACTTACCCACACGCCCCCACCCCACCCCCTAAGGGCCCAATCTGATTCAAGCCACATACATAATTTGGCAGCTTTCAAAATCAAATTTCCAGGGTATTGTTTTTGTTTGGATTGACACTTGCCGGCAATTGCCAGTTACGACGTTCGTGCCTCCTGTTCCAGTGGTTTCTTATTATTGACGGGCCTGCACTCTATATTGTTTCTCTTTTTTACTTTGGTGGGTCTGCGCCCTACCTGGTTGCCTGACTCTTGGCCCTTAGCATAGGATCAGCATAATGCTGTTTCCAACTCGCCTTGTGCAGTCCAGAGCAGAGAGCCACCCAGCTTCTAATTAGCGGGCATTATAACTATAATATTATTATCAGCGCATCATAAAACAGCAAATGACAACAAATTGAGCTTCTTTCTCTATGAGTGAATCTGATGGCATCATACTTTTTGCATACATGTATTCAGCCAGGGAAAGGTGAATTCAGGCCTAATTTGCATGTAATACACTCTGCATTTTTGCGCGAGCACTACGTGTGTACATGAGTGCATTTGTGTGTATGTGTGTGTATGCGTGTGTGGGTATGTGTTTGTGTGCGTGCGCTCACGTGCGTGCATGCGTGTGTATGCATGTGTGTGTGCCTGTATGCGCGTGTGTGTGTGTGTTTGTGTGTGTGTGTGTGTGTGTGTGTGTGTGCGTGTGTGTGTGTGTGTGTCGTGCGTGTGTGTTTGTGTGTGCATACGGCGCATACGTATTTACATTTACCTTTGAAACGATTCGGTCTGATGCGGTCTCAAACTTTCTCTGCAAGCACAAATGGAGTTGACATGTAGCGTCCGCTGCAGCAGTGAGATGCTAAAAGCTAGGCATTACCTGCATCTGCTGGAGCATCTTTTCAACATGCTTAGCCATCTCGGGCTCTCCCACTTTCCCCTCCATGTGAAACTTAATTTAGCAAGCGGTGCAATTTGATTTTGCAAATGACATCATTATTATAACAATTTTAATAAGCCAGAAGAAGAGGAGGATATTTAGGGCTGAGCCTGCTACAAATCTATGGCGCAGGAAGGGCTTTCCCTGCAGGTTGAATTATGTGCTAAACTTGATCTGGTTAGAAGCAGCTGCATGGACACACACACACACACACACACACACACACACACACACACACACACACACACACACACACACACACACGCACACACACACACGCGCTCGCACGCACGCACAACACACACACACACACACACACCACACACAGACACACACACATACATTACACACACACACAGACACACACAGACACACACACATACATACACACGCACGCACGCACACACACACACACATACACACATACACACATACACACACATGCGCACCTGCTTGAATTTAAGGGTACGCACTATGCAGGCCACATTAAAATACTGCCCCAGTACATTGTCCCTCTACACAACCACAGGAAAAAATTGCGAAATGCATCGCGCCTGTCAAGGCAGAATACGTTATTTCAAAGGCGCAGCTGGAGCAAAGAGCGAAGGAGGAGGAGGAGCAGAAAGCCAAGGCCAAGGACGGCTCAGCCCCGCCTGCGTCTGCCGCTGCTGAGGCAAAGCCTAAACAGAGCCGGCGGCAACAGAAGAAGGTGCTGTGAATTGCATATTGCTTGGCTCTCCTTCCTCTCTCTTGTCGAGCACCTACTGACATGACGAGCCTGCAGCTACCAAACCTTCTCTCTCTCCCTCTCTCTTGCTTGCAAGCCTTTTTCAAGCAAAGGAGCCAGAAGTTGTTGAAGCTTGCCCTCCTCCTTCTAACACGGACATGCGCTGTTTTGCCATATTCAAGCTTTTTTCCGTTCACTGAACGCCATCCTTAAACCACTGCATTAATTCCAACCCTATCATCAGAAATACAATGGCAGCTATTCACTCAGAGTGAATGAATGTCTGTGCAATGTGTATCATCGTTGGAATCCATTTCTTTTCAGGATTGAAAAGTGACACTATAAAGGCACGCTCAATACATGCCCGCAGTACGCACGGCTGTACTCAGAACATGGTAATTTGTACCAACCACAGGAGATGAAGGCACGCAAGGCAGTCTGTCACAGCTTCCTGTTAGGCCGCTGTTCCTTTGGAGACAATTGTCGGTTTGACCACGACCTGGAAGGCTTTGTGAGGTCCAAGGGCTCAGATTTACCCGGTCTGTGCCCCTTCAGCTCCATGGCAACATGCCCATTTGGTGGGTACTGTTTAAGAGCATGATGGATAAGGAGCTGACCTTGTTTGAAAGTCAGCAACAGTGGCAAAGTAACAGAGCCAGTAGAGCAACGATTGGCTCTCTGCACTGCTTGACCTGCTGCTGTGTTGTTGACCAGCGGAAATGAAAGCCGGCAGCGCCTAGTTGCAAGGGGCGCATGGCAAAAATCAAATTAACAGCGCATGCCACTAGACACTGTTTTTATTTGTCCTCTGCGCACAGCAAGGGCTTCTCCACCGGTTCAGAGGCCATCCTCTACGTGTTAGCTTTATCATGTTTGACTGCTTCTGTTCATCATACGACTACTCAATGCCTCCTCAACACCCTTTTCCCGTGTGACTGAAGCATTTGTAAGCTTGTACACACTTACCCTAAGCTAGACCATGCCATCTTGTCGCATCACTGAGCAGTATGCACATGCTGTAGATCATGATTGCCCACCACACGACTGCCTGCAGGCATCTCTTGTCGGTGGATGGGTTCTCATACTTACAAGGATGCCCTCCAAGACAAGGCCAAGGAGATAGCCTTTCAGGCAATCACCAATGCTGAAGGAGGTGTCTCGGCTGGTCAAGGTGGGGAGAGCTTGCGCTGTGTGTGGTACTTACTGTATGTGAACCTCACTCCGAGTAAGAGGACCTGGCCGCCTGCTTTGATGTCAAAATTCACAGGGGTGCATCACGCCACATGGGCAGCTGCGACGAATGTTGGGATGATCTGAGTATGGTGCTTGGCTCAACGGTGGCTTGATTCTGGCAGGTGCAAACAAAGCAACAAGGAACTTGACGCACGACAAACAAACTATCTAAGTCGCATCGAACATTTGCAATTCATCTCGTATGTTTGCAAAGCTTAAATTATGCCCCACTCATACGTATGAGCGTCCTGCCTGCTTGCTCGCTCTGCTTGGCACATCATGCATGTACATTCAGACCTTCTGAACATACCCTGTCTCCCTTTTGCATCACTCATCGCTTGTTGCATTTTTATGTTTTGTGCATTTGCAACCTTGCACTCAGGGACAGCACCTGTCTGCCTGTACGTGAATGTGAAGCTGAAACATGTTGCATCACTCTTTGTTTGTCTTGCTGCACAAAAACGGCACCTGCCTGCACGGAGCTGCTTGGGTTTTCCTGTGTGCAGCCAGCCCCAGGCTCATTGCACCCTCACACCTTGTGTTGCGCTACACTGTTTGTCTTGCTGCGCAGGGACGGCTTCTGCCTGCTTGGAATTGCCTGTGTCCTCCAGTGTGCAGCCAGCCCTGAACACGTTGGACAAAGATGTGCAGCACAAGCTGTGGAAGCACAGGTATGTGTGTGTGTGTGTGCGCTTGGCAAATTTCTGTAAGTAAGAGATGTGCAAGAACCAGGTCTCAATCCTGATCAAAAAGATGTACCTGTGAAGTAAGAATTAGTGTGAAAGTTATTTTTCCACGTCTTCAAGGCACACCAGTGCTCAACTTGAGCCTTAATCCTTACCTGCTCGGGAGGCTTAAGCTTTGGAGGGATTTGTTGTCTTGAGAGGGATTGTTGTCTGTCAGTGGTCCTCTAGATAACATTATCAGACAATTAACGAGTTCCTGACTAGCAATGCAGAAGCATGTCACTCGTGTGTTCTTCGGCTCTGGAGGTGTGTTTTCTTCCGATGCCAGAATGTTGCCAGAGTACTAGGCTAACACCTGGAAAGCCGAGGCTAACACCTGGTAAGCTGAGAACTACCTGCTGGAAAGCTGAGGCAAGCACCTTGAAAGCTGAGGCTAGCACCTGGAAGGCTGAGACTTTCGTGAATAAATGTGAGCGCTGGGCTGGTCTGCTGCTCCTGTATTATGCCAGCATGTGTGTTTTAGTTCACCCTTGTTACATTACAATGGCGCGTGCCTGTGGATTTCAGGTATGACTTCACCAAGGCGGACAACGTGCTGAAGTCACTGGGCCTCAGAATCACCCGCCAGACCAATAACAACAGCAACAATGCTGAGGAGGGAAGGTCAGGGAAGGGCAAGAACACGGGGAAGAAGGCTGGAGGTGCTGATGCACGACCAGAAGCACAGCAGCCACAGCAAGAGCAGCAGGGAGGGGAGGTGAAGCAGCAGGAACAGCAGGAGCAGCAGGGGCAGGCTGCACAAGAAGCAGCGGCATGTAGTAGTATGGAGGTAGAAGGGCAACAACAGCAGCCACAGGCAAGAGGAAGTGGTAATGATGGTAGTCCTGCAGCAGCAGCACCTGCACCTGCACCTGCACCAGCACCAGAACCAGAAACGGCAGCAGGGGTGCAGTCCTCAGAAGCAGGTGGAGAAGCAGGGGAGGCGGATGGGGCTCCAGGTCAGGGGCCTGCCAAAAAGCCACGCCTAGATGGTGAGGGTCTGGTTACCTCACCCCTACCATCAGCAACAGCTGCGACAACAACAGCAGCGGCACCCGCAGAACCCAGCGAAAACGCAGCTGCTGAAGCACGCAGTGTGCACGTGGAGACGCCCTTGAGGCGTGAGGAAAAGAAGGTGAGCTTGCAGAGCAAGCAGGAGGGACTGAGTGTTTGAAGCTGCCTGCCGAAGAGAGACATCGTTCAGAGAAGGGTTGATGTAAAAATAGCTGTGCACAAAGTTAGCCGCTGAATAATGCTCCTGACTTGAATGCCTATTCACTTGATTTGGTGTGCGATGGCGCTTTGCAGGTTGTGTGGTTTCAAAGCTTTCTTTGCGCTCGTAGCTGTCAGTCACCACGCGATCATTTGGCGTGCTCGTGTTATTCTGCAAGGTTCATATCCCTTTGACTACTGTTTGCCTTTGCTCAACATGCTCATTTCAGATCATTGATTTCCGGGGCAAGTCCATCCTGGCACCCTTGACAACCGTCGGTAACCTACCGTTCAGGTTGGGAAAATCTTCTAGAAATCTTTTACGAACTTTTGAAATGCTATTTCTTCTAATTGCTTGCCGTGTAAATATAAGAGCATATGTGACAGATGGCAGCCATCCCTACCGTATCGCGCACGCATAACCTGATAAGTATGCATGCACCATGCACACAATTAAACATGTACGTGCCATGCATACATTTGCACACATGCAACTGCGTTGTGCACATCCCCGTGCAAGCACAGGCGCATCTGCAAGCAAATGGGCGCCGATGTGACGGTCGGGGAAATGGCGCTGTGAGTCTGCAAGGGTTTGTATATTTCTAGATCAGCTTCTCACTGCACGTCAAGAATGCCCGAATGTCATTCTGTGCGCTGACTGTCCCCTGCTCAACGCTTGTGTGTCGGAGATCGTTTAAGCACACCACCGACCACGTTTTCCTTTTGGCAGGGCTACAAACCTCTTGCAAGGCCAGGCCTCAGAATGGGCCTTGGCAAAGCGGCATCCCTCGGAGGACATCTTTGGAGTGCAGGTGCAAAAGCAAAATGTTTGTAATTCCCCTGTTCCTTTTAGGCTGTAATGCGCTCAATGGAATAACGGTGACGTAGAATTCTGACGACTTTGTTGGCTTGATCAGGAGCTTAGTAACTGGCTCACAAAGCCCATTTGGCTTACTGGGTTTGGCTTACGAGGTTTGGCTTACTTGGGTTCGGCTTACTGGGTTTGGTTACGTTGCCCTCCTCTCAGATTGCTGGAGGCTACCCTGATGCCATTGCTCGCACCTGCCAGCTCATTGAGGAGATGTGCCCACACGTTGATTTTGTAGACATCAACTGTGGCTGCCCCATAGACCTGGTGAGTGCTCCCTGTAATGAAATTAGCGCTCTTTACAAGGCTTCAATCCCTTGTGACCTTGAGAGGTGAGCTATTGCGTCCAAAGTAGGATAAATTCATTCCGCGGCGCCTCCTTGCTGGCGTACCTGCTATTGTTCCAGCATTCACTCAGAACGTGTGCCTTCATGGGGCTGTTTGATTTACGGAGTACAATTATATGGAGCATTTTCGGAATGACTGAGAGTGTGGAAGTTGCTTCATTTTACCCGTATTTAAGGCCGTGTTCTTTGGGTATTAGGATAATGTTAACAACATTAACAAGAAGATTTCAAATCCATAACTCTCAGGTTTGCGACAAAGGTGCAGGGAGTGCCCTGCTGCTAAAGCCTAAGAGGATGGAAGAGATTGCGCGGGCTGCAGACATGTCTATGTCAATGTAAGTAAGGGTCTAAGGAATCCTTGCTTTGTTATGGGAAAACGTCATCCATTGGTTGTCAAAAGGCATGTTTTGGGAAGGGATTTGCCACGTGTATTCCCTAAAATCTGTCCTACTTTTTGCCCTGCTCTGTGCTTGCAAGCGTGCAAAAAAGTTTGAATTGCCTCAGACTGTTCTTTTTGCTTTGACATTTGCTTAGCATACTGAGCCTCTGCAAAGACCTGTTGCTCTATCGCTTGCTGAAAGTATTGCGCTGTTACTGACGTTCAGGTGTGGCTATTGTGAGCACTAGCTAGTCTTTTAACGCACGTCAATCTTTTCAAGCGTTGACAGCTGATCGTACCCAATAACCATGCCACGCAGGCCTCTCACCCTCAAGACGCGCAAAGGCTACTACGATGATGCTGACGTAAGTGCTGATGCCGTCCTGCCTTGTTTGTCACGTGCTGACGTTAACAACCTTGAAAATGTCGTATGCGATGCTGCTATGGCAATTGCTGATGGTACAGTTTTGGGGTCTTAATTGCATCCTTGTACCTCCTTTGCTCTTTCATAACTAAGTTTGCCTCACTTGCTGGGTATGCTGCTACCTTGAATCTTGGGCGAAGGGTTTGGGGTAACTTTCATCTACCTTCACCTACCCACCTTGTATGCTCTCTATTCGTTGCATTGCAGATCACACACACGTTTGTCAAAACTTTCATCTACCTTCACCTACCAACCTTGTATGCTCTCTATTCGTTGCATTGCAGATCACACACACGTTTGTCAAAACTTTCATCTGCCTTCACCTACCAACCTTGTATGCTCTTTATTCGTTGCATTGCAGATCACACACACGTTTGTCAAAACTTTCATCTACCTTCACCTACCCACCTTGTATGCTCTCTATTCGTTGCATTGCAGATCACACACACGTTTGTCAAAACTTTCATCTGCCTTCACCTACCAACCTTGTATGCTCTCTATTCGTTACATTGCAGATCACACACACGTTTGTCAAAGACATCCGCAGCTGGTATGTATTGTTATGCTTTTCTATGCATGCTTGGCAGCACTGCGCTGGCCCTTGTCAGTCTCTGCTGTTCATGCTTAGTGACGTGCGGTATGTCGGGGGACATTCCTTGGAATTAATTTCTGTCATCAATACATGCAGGGGCCCCATTGCGCTGACCTTGCACGGCCGCACTCGGCAGCAGCGCTACAGCAGGCTTGCAGATTGGGACTATATCACGTCCTGTGCTGAGGTTGGTGATATCACAGTTATTGAGAGAAGCAGGCATCGTCACTGTGCCTCCAATCCCCACCCTTTTGGTTCCGGTGAAAAGCACTTTCAGGTTAACATGATTGACATGACTTGTGCATCACTTTACTCATATGGGCAGGGAAAATAGAGGTGCATATACCTAAATCTGGTTGAGGTGCATATACCTATCTAGAGGAGTACGCACCTGACACATGTCACATGTCCCTACCTAGAGGTGCACAAACCTAACACATGTCCCTACCTAGAGGAGCACGCACCTGACACATGTCCCTACCTAGAGGAGCATGCACCTGACACAAGTACCTACCTAGAGGTGCACACACTAAACACAAGTACCGACCTAGAGGAGCACGCACCTGACACATGTCCCTACCTAGAGGAGCACATAACTAACCCTGGGTAGAGGTGTATATATCTATGACCCTGGATACGGTGTGAAGCCTAGTTTCCATTTATTTGGGGCATGTTCACGCATGTTTGTGCAAATCTTACAGGTGCACTTCTGTACGCATCACGTGGCTTTTGAAGGAAACAAGCTACATGTTTGCCTCTCCCCAGGCTGCTGTTCCTTCCCAGCTCCAGCTCATTGGCAACGGCGACGTGCTGAGTTACACGGATTGGAATGAGCACATGAACATCGGCACAGAGAATGGAAGCAGTGCCCTCACCTCCTGCATGATTGGACGAGGTGCTCTAATCAAGCCATGGTTGTTCCAGGTGTGTGTGTGACAGTGTGTGTGTGACATACTTTGTTGCGCAGGAATCTGTGTTTTGTGTGTGGGGCTTGCGACAAAGATGCAGCTACCTAGGTAGATGCTTGAGGTGGTGTTGAAGGGATAGGATGAGCTTTGTGTTCAGGGCACTTGCCAAGGGTCGGGAGGCAATGCTTGCATACCTTCTCCCCAAACAAATTGCAGGGGGGGAGCGGGACTGCAGCATTTGTTTATTGACTGTTAAGGCCTTTTCAAATGCATTACAGTCAGTTGAGGATAGAAGCAAGAAGGATCAGGTTGTCAGGTGCATGTGAACACACAGAGACACGCAGTCACGCAGTTATCCCTGGGTAAAACGTACCATAATTTGAAGCGTGTACAAGGGGAAAAGGAACAATCTTGGTGTAAATGCTAGTGTATAAGTGTGAGAATGGGAGAGAATGTAAGACGTATGCAGAGTAGGTAGAGGTGTGTTGGTTGCATATTAGAAATACAAAGACGTGCTATGTACGTTTTTAAAAAGCGGGCACTGCAATTGTAGTACCTATGCACAAGGTTATGACACCTTCCTCTCTCACGTGCCCCAAACAGGAGATTAAAGAGCAGCGCCACATTGACATCAGTGCCTCTGAGAGGCTGGACCTGCTGAAGTTGTATGTAAGCGCAGGCCTTGAGCACTGGGGCTCAGATTCACGCGGGGTTGAGACGACACGCAAGTTTCTACTGGAGCTATTGAGCTATCTACACAGGTACCCTCCTGCTGTCCTTTTGCACAGCTGTATATGTGTGGAGGGGGTGATGTGCTGAGACACTCGTTTGGGAATTATGTGTTGTCCTGCGCTTTCTGACCAAACAATGTGGTAAATTTTACACCAAACAATTAAGGGTATCAAGTATCAAGGAAACAAGCACTCATACTTTCAGGTACATCCCTGTTGGTCTCCTGGAGGTTCTCCCGTGCGCCCTGAATTGGCGGCCTCCTGCTTACTTTGGTGGGTGTCTTCTCTAAAGATGAGCATGTTGTAAGGCAGCACTGCAGCTGCATTCCTAGAAATATGCGTGCATGTGTAGCTTGTGTGAGTAAGCAATTGAGGGTCCCGACAATTATTGATAGAAAACACTTGAAAAGATTACAAAATTGTTAGAGGATTAGAGGACCATTTCCCCCCTGCAAATCCACAATGGCTCACAGTGAAAGTGTGGGAATTGCTTGCAGGGCGCAATGATCTGGAATCCCTCTTCGTGTCAGAGAACCCTCAGGACTGGATCCGCATCTCAGTGAGTGCCTTTGCCTCGTTGTTCACTTGCCACTTTTGGTTAAAGAGAGGAGGAGCGTTAATTCTATTGCATTTGTCGGAAAGGCAGGGTGGCTACCACAGATAACAGTAAGATGCGTTGAACAAGCTCACAGGTAAGACATCGGTGGCTAAGAAGGGGACGCATGCACTTTGGCAAAGACGCATCACATGTATCACTTGTCCACAAAAACTCCCGTCCTTCTGCATGCTGCAGAAATCTTAGTTGTGTGCATTTCTAAACTAGCGGTCAGGTTGGTCTGTGTATGCGTGTGGCTAGCGTCACTATCCTTGTTCCCCCAGATGACTAACAGCACACCCAGGCAAAGCACTCTTTTGCAACGTGTGCGCGTTGCTTTCAATGGATTGCTACCTGGGGAACAGGCCCTGTCAAAAAGAAGACATATGCTGCTCAGAGTGTGCACCACCCAATATAGTGCTTACACAGCTCTTTAAACAGCGCATAACATTGCCCCTTTTGTGTGCTAATGCTTGAAACAGGAGATGCTGCTCGGACCTGTCCCATCTGATTTCAAATTCACTCCTAAACACAAGAGTACAAGCTACAGTGCCCCATCCGCTCAGCATCCCATCCCATCTGGAGCAGCGCCAAACGAGGAAGTTGACGAGGTCGCTCAAGGTTGACCTACATGTCTTTCATTGTAGTTTAATTGTATAGGCTGAAAAACACACTTTCCCTGCTAATGACCAATAGTAACGGCAACTGTAAGGCCGAAGAATCTCCTGTGAACCGAGCGCTATGCTCAGATCATAAGCTTATCAGTGGTGCTTTTGAATCAAAAAAGGCCTACAAAATGAAATAATCATCCAGCACCAGAGGAATGGGTTGCATCGCTGTGGCTCATACTTATATGCGTGTCTCTCTGACTCATCTTTGGTTGGCTGTCACACCATTGTACCTTCCTGTCCGGAGCTGGGATTGTTTTGTTTAGTTTGGATTATAAAGGCCTCCAGTCTGGCATAGCTGCTCAACCTGTAGGTCCCAACCAAATAAATCAATCAAAAAGATCGACAGCTGCACTAACGAATTGAGCTATGCTGAAATACACAACCTTTGATATCACCGTCAGAAATATTATCAAATAGATGGTTGAACTGGTCCGTTATTGTTCGGTGCCCATACATGAAAAAATCATCTTAAATATAATCCCCGTGTTCACACAAATTGCAAACGCAAGCATTCCTGTCCGGACTCCTGCCATATAAACCAGTTTCACACTTCAACCCATGTCCTCAAATCCTGAACCGAGCTACATTACTCATGAAATTTTTGCTCAGAGCCATCTTCAAATATACTCCAGCAAGACAAATGGTGCACGAGCATCAGAAACCGGTCTCTCAGGCAAAGCAAACCAGTTGTGATAAGCTGGGATTGTTTACTCAGTGATCAGTGATCTTGATCTCATTCTGTTACACATTGATATAACAAGGCGAACAAATAGAACCAGAGACCTTTCACGGCACAGAGTCTCTTGAGGAGCCCCTCTAACATGTACCTCTTAAAATGGTCAATGGATTGCCAAAACTATCAAGCTAAAGGTTTTCAATTTGACTGGCACGTCCAGCTTATTGAACAAAATCTGTTGTCAGCCAACCAATGGCTGCTTGTCTCACGGCAAAAATAATGTTGTTAAACTGAAAATAAAATTCACGAGAGGAGATCAAGGGCACAAAAGCAGCAACCCTTTCCCCGTGTCGTTTTCAAAAAAAAACTGTCTTTTGGCACTGCTGGGTATTGTAAGCTCTAGCGCTAGGGTGATGTTAGCAGGAGTCAAACAACATGCCCATTTTAGGAGGAGGAGGAGGAGGAGGAGGAGGAGGAGCAGTTGGAGGAAGAGTTGGAGGAGTTGCCAGTGGAGAAGGAGAAGGAGGAGGAGGAGGATAAGGAGGAGGGTTGTAGGGCAGAGGCAATTGCCTTTGCAAGGCTGCGGTGGACTTTAGTGGTCAAATGCACAAGGTCATAGTATAGATACTGTGATGGATCTTCGCAAACTTCAAGGAGATTCTCAAACCGCAGGCTCTCAAACTCTAGGCAAGGCCGCTCAACAACAGAAATGTTGAGCTGGGACTCGTCAATGTTTCCAATTGTGGCACTCAAGTCAAAGAATTGTATAGATGTCCCAGTACCTGGTTCCAACTGTGCCTGCAGCTTGTTCAGACCATCCTGTGTGCGGAAAGGAAAAGGGAAAGGACGGCAAGTTCTTATATTATTTGCACCTCATATATATAAATTAATGACGAATAATGCTTAAAGTAAGACCCAAGGAGAAGCAAAATGGAATACCTATTGCCAAACGAGCTTCACAAGAAGGCTACTGAGAAAAAAGAGAACGTCAAAAAGAAATTATAAAAGGAGTGGAAGAAGACCGAGTCAGCAGAGCAAAGAAAGAGAGCCTTCTTATAACGCACTGGCTGCAAACTTGGTGTGTCCCCATTTACAACTTCCACACCCTAAAACTTTATTCCCATTGCTCTTTTTGCTCTTTCTTTTTTGGTGGAGCTTTACGGGACCCAGCCAAAGTAGCTATTTCCCCTTTATAATGTGGGGACATAGGTCTGTAGTTAATTTTCTGCGTATTTCATTTTCGTTTATATCATGAGATGCAGGAGGCTGGATTTATTACCAAGGATAATCACAAATGCGGAGATTTCCTTTCAACTTGCTATAACAGAAACAATGGAGACAAATAAAGGCCAAGTAAAACCAAGTTGAATTTAAGAGCAAGTTGTGAGGACCAAGGAATCAAATGATAAAGAAACAACAGTGAACATGGACAAAAGGCAAGAGTGCTAGTGAATATCACATTTGCTGTGCTACAAGAGCTCGAGCTTGACTGTTTACAATGAACGCAACTTTTTTACCTTTTTAATCTTTCCAGGCAAGTACTCTGTGCACCTTGTTGGAGCGCTTTCGTAATAAATTGTCCAGCAGCATTGTGCCTTTTTAATAATTGTTGTAATTTGGCAAACCTAGCTTTTGGCAGGGG